>OKSA01002548.1_pt1 | contig 14653 bp, 12 predicted proteins | sample 1601181 | NCBI WGS metagenome assembly OKSA01 (sample SAMEA3541538, study PRJEB24748) | human gut metagenome | biome: human gut; feature: human-associated habitat; material: faeces | place: China | collected 2012
AGCACCTTTTCCGGCTACAGCAGAACCACGTGTTTGCGCAGCATGTCGACGATCTGCGTCCGCAGCTGCAGGGCGTTGATCGGCTTGGCCATGTAGCCGTCGAATCCGCTCTGGAGCACCTTCTGTTCGTCGGAAGCGAATGCGAACGCCGTCACGGCGATGATCGGGACGCTCTCTGACAGTTTGCGTATTTCGGCCGTGGCCTCGTAACCGTTCATCACGGGCATGTTGATATCCATCAATACGAGGTGCGGACGGTGCTGCCGGTATATTTCGACCGCCTCCTGCCCGTTCCATGCGTGCAGGAGCGTGTATTCTTTGCGCAGGATCGATTCGAACAGCCGGTAGTTGCTGTCATTGTCCTCGGCGATCAGAATCATCAGTTTGTTCTTTTCGACCGAGACGGCGGGATATTGCTCCTCCGTCCTTTGCGCCGCGGCCTTTCCCGGAACATAGGGCAGGATAAACCAGAATTTCGATCCTTTTCCCTCTTCGGATTCCACGCCGATACGTCCGCCCAGATGTTCGACGATCATCTTGCAGATCGACAGTCCGAGTCCCGTGCCCTGCTTGAAGGCGTTGAGTTTGAGATCAGCGGCAACGGCATCAGCAAGATAGCTACAAGCGGGCAGGGTGGCGTGGTAAAATTTGAGGGCCTGCCCTTTGGAAGGTATACTATCACGGAAACCAAAGCGCCACAGGGGTATGTCAAGGCAAAGCCGATAAATGTGACGATAGATGAAAAGAACACCGTGGGCGCATACACGCCGAATCAGGCTGTTGACGGAGGAACCATAACAAACGAGCATACGGTACTGACGGTTTTAAAAATAGACGATGCGGATAAAAAACGGCTTGCGGGGGCGACTTTCAGAATAAAGAACAGCGCTGGCCAGTATGTTAGTGCAGAAAACGGCAAGTTTAAGGCTTTCGTTTCCGACGAGGGAGGGGCGAGTGTATTTGAAACCGGCGAAGATGGCAAATTCACACTGGAGTACCTGCCGGTAGGCAATAATTATGAACTGGAGGAAATATCCGCGCCGCAAGGATATATAAAGGTAAAAGGGACGACATCTTTCAATATAGTAAAAGCGCAGGAAACCGTATCGGTAGGCAACTCACTGATAAAGGGAACGCTTAAGCTTGTGAAGAAAGACCAGCACGGCAAGCTGTTGAACGGCATAGAATTTGTGCTGAAAAAGGGCGGTCAGTACGTTACGGCAAACGGCGGCAACAGCAGGTATACATACACAGGGCTTGCCAACAATAAGGAAACTGCAACGAAGCTTAAAACGGATGAAAATGGCCGGATGGAGATAAGCGGCCTGCTTTGGGGCACATATTATCTGGAAGAGATCAACACACCGGCAGGGCTTATTGCGGGTGAAGATATTGTGGTATCAGTAACAGACCAATTCCAAAAACCGATCATAGATTTAGAGGTTACCAATAAGCTGAATACAGGCAGCCTAAGCTTCACCAAAACCGACGGCGCGGGCAATGGCCTCGCAGGGGCGGTGTTCAAGCTGAAGCTTGTAGAGGAAAGCGTCGTTATGATTAATTATGCAGCGGAAGATAAAGAGTTTACTTTCTATCAGCGTAACGGAATTATAAAAAACTGGACAATCTATCGTACTTCGGATAAAGATGGAGAGAATCTTCTACCGGTAGGAAGCATCAAAAACCATGAAAAAGTTGTGATCCCGGCACGTTCCATTATTACGTTGGTCACTCAATAATACTCCAATATATAAAGAAATAAGGTTGGCTCTTTGTGAAGAGTTCAGCCTTATTCTCTTCTTAAAATACATTTCGGTTCTCAATCCTTCCTTTTTATACTGCTTTCCCTCACCTGCAAACAAGTAGGAATAATGATTTGCCTGATTTTTTTATCTCCCTTAATCTTATCAATCAACATCTGACATGCGGCTTCCCCCATCTTATAAGTCTGATGCGAGACGGCCGAAAGGCGAGGCACTACATAATTGGCATGTTGCTCATCTGTATACCCAATAAGCGCTATATCCTGAGGAATACGAAGATTATGATTTCTAATCACTTCCATAGCGGCAAATGCCAATGTATCATTCATGGCAAGAATTGCATCGGGAGGCTCCGGAAGCGATAATAAAATTTCTGTAGCTATTTTCCCTTCTTCAAAATCAATTTTCCGACACACAACCAAATCTTTCTCAATAGGTATCTTATTTTCCCTTAACGCTTCAAGGTAACCATGTTTTCTCTTTCTTACTATATCCAGATGGTTTGCACCACCGATAAAAGCAATCCGTTTGCTTCCATGATCCAACAAGTGCTGTGTCGCCATCTGAGCAGAATATACTCCATCAGCCACTACCGTAGAAAAACGGTCAGGCATGCAAACACGATCAAATAGAACAAGCGGCATATTCATATCATCCAAACTCAACCAATGGGCATAATCTGTTGTTTCTTGAGATAAACAACCTATAATACCTTCCACATGCATATTGACCAAATTCTCAATATTTCTTTTCTCATGGTCGTATGACTCATGGGAAGTCGTGATGATAACAAAATAGCCGTTTGCTATAGCGGTATCTTCTATACCACTTAAAATAGACGCAAAGAAATGAGTAACAATATCAGGTACAATTACTCCAATGGTACGGGGAGTATTTTTCCGGAGACTCATAGCAAAAGGATTGGGGTGATAATTCATCTCTTTTGCCAATTTTTGAGCTTTAATACAAAGTTCCCGACTGATTTCGGGACTATTTTTCAAGGCACGGGATACTGTAGGTATGGATACACCTAATATCTGTGCCAAATCTTTCAATGAAGTACGTCTCGATTCTGCCATATCAATGCTGTAAACGGTGATTCACCTACAAAGAAAGCATATTCTCACCAATATACATACAAAGAGTGCATTTTTTAGTGATAAGATTAGTGGTAAATACTGCGATATGCACCCACTATTCACCACCAACCACTTATCACTAATAAATCGTTCCGCGCATCCGGTCTTCGAATGCAGCTAAAGCAGCCTTGGCGCCTTCCCCCATTGCTATAACTATCTGTTTATAGGAAACATCCGTTACATCTCCGGCAGCATAGATACCTTTTACAGAGGTCCGGCCATTTTTATCAGTCAGAATTTCACCCATGCGGTTCGTTTCCAGCAATTCTTTAAACAAAGTGCTATTGGCAGTCAAACCTATTTGGACAAAAATACCATCCAAGGCAAAGATCTCTTCTTTTTCGGATGAACGGTCTTTCTTTATAAGCCCCACCACTTTATCACCGTTTCCTAACACCTCTACCGTTTGAGTATTAGTAATAATATCCACATTGGGCAGGCTTTTAGCTTTCTCCTGCAAAACAGTATCCGCTTTCAAAGTATCCATGAATTCGAATACAGTCACTTTGGAACAGACTCCCGCCAAATCAATAGCAGCCTCAACCCCGGAGTTTCCACCACCTATGACTGCTACTTCCTTATCTTTATAAAATGGTCCGTCACAATGAGGACAGAAAGCAACTCCATGACCGATGTATTTTTCTTCACCGGGAACATTCAATTTTCTCCAATTCGCCCCGGTAGCAATGATCAATACGGGAGCCTTATACGTTTCTCCACCTTTCACAGACAACACTTTCATGCCCTCTGCCACTTCCACTTTCTCTATCCGGCGATTTTCTAAAATATCAATATGATATTCCGCCAAATGTTTTTTCAGATCCTGGGCCAACTGTTTACCGGTAGTCTGAGGCACAGATATCAAGTTCTCAATCCCCATCGTTTCATTGACTTGTCCACCAATACGCTCGGCTATTATTGCTACTTTCAACCCTTTACGAGCCGAGTAGATAGCAGCTGTCGCACCGGCAGGACCAGCACCGGCTACCAGTACATCATATTCTTTTGTCTCAACAGCTTCCAATTCCACCGAACCGTAACGGGCTTCCAGCTTCTCCAACAGATCCCCCATACTGCTACGCCCCACATGAATCTGTTCACCATCAGCAAATACAGTAGGAACGGCCTGTACTTTCATCCGTTCTACTTCTTCTTCATTTATAGATCCATCTACTGCCTCATGGCGTATCTGACCATTCAGAAGTACCATCATATTCAAAGCTTGAACCACATCGGGACAATTGGTACAGGTGAGAGACAAATAGGTGGTCAAACTAATCGGCCCCTGTAATGCCTTGATACGTCTGGTAATAAACTCGTCCGGAAAATTCTTTCCTTTGCCGTCAGCATTCAGAACAGCCATCAACAAAGAAGTAAATTCATGACCACCAGGTACGGCACGAAATGTGATTCCCGTATCCTTTCCTTCTTTTAAAAGGATAAACTTCAGCCCTTCACTATCCTGCAACCGACAGGAAAGTTTATCCGAACAGGAAGCCACTTCTTCCAACAAGTCCACCAACTCGGCACGACTTTCGTGCTGAGGGTGGACAAAGATGTCAAAAGTATAGTGCGCTTCCAATTGGGCAAAAAGACCTTTTAACTGATCTTTTATCGCACTATCTAACATGAGTTCTATACTTTAAATTTTACCTACCAAATCAATACTCGGTTTCAAGGTCTCAGCACCTTTCTTCCATTTAGCAGGACAAACCTCACCATCATGAGTGGCTACAAACTGGGCAGCTTCTACCTTACGAAGAAGTTCATCAGCATTACGCCCGATGCTGTTGTCCTGAATTTCAGCTAATTTGATCTTGCCTTCGGGATTCACTACAAAAGTACCACGATAAGCCATACCGTCTTCTTCAATCATCACACCAAATGCACGCGACAAAGCACCTGTAGGATCTGCCAACATCGGATAAGTGATTTTGCGGATACTTTCAGACGCATCATGCCATGCTTTATGAACGAAATGTGAATCGGTGCTTACAGAATATACTTCCACTCCCATTTCTTTGAACTGATTATACTTTTCAGCAATATCTACAAGTTCGGTAGGGCATACAAACGTAAAGTCAGCAGGATAGAAGAAGAAAATAGCCCATTTACCTTCAATATCTTTATTAGTTACGGTTTTAAACTCTCCATTATGGAATGCCTGAACTTTAAATTCAGGAACTTGTGAATTAATAATTGGTTCCATACTCTTTTTATTTTTAAATTAAAACTGATTTTTAAATTGTAATTATTACATTTGCAAAGGTAACCGACTTCAGCACCTTCCACAATACCTAATTATTAGGATTATATAGAACAAGATTCATCATAAATAGGTATTGGACAAACGATTTTTTAAGTGAATTTTGCATGTAATTAAAAGGATGCTAAATGTTTTAACAACAATAGTTTCCGCCAGGGAACTTAATCGGTAAACACAGTACGTTAGAACTGTGCTATGGCGACAAAACCATCATTGCTCGGGCACTGATTGCTTTCCGGTGATATTCTTAAAAAAAATATAAAAGCCTCCTGACTTCTGTCTGTCCTTTAAAGGTTTTATGTACTTTTGTACCGCTTTAAACAAAAAACAATCAATAAAAATGGACGATTCAATACCACGAACGTGCAATAGTATTAACTGATCCGACAGGGCAATCACTACTCTGAATGCCTCTGAACGGATATAAACGAACGAAAGGAGGCAATAAGATGAGAAAATATCTTTATTGTGAGAATGGCTTTGTAGAAAAGCCACAATGGATGCCAAACTGCTGGGTGAATGTAGAATGCCCCGACCAAAGTGATTTTGAGTTTCTGACTAAAGAATTAAAAGTTCCCGAAGCTTTTTTAGAGGACATCGCCGATATGGATGAACGTCCGCGAACGGATACGGAAGACAACTGGCTACTGACCATTATCCGAATCCCCCTGCAACAACAGGGAAGCATCCCTTATATCACTATCCCCATCGGTATCATTACAAACAATGAAATCATTGTTACCGTGTGTTATCACTCCACTGAAATGATTCCTGATTTTATTGACCACACCCGACGTAAAGGAATCATTGTGCCTAATAAATTTGAATTGATTTTACGGTTAATTTACTCATCTGCCGTATGGTTCTTGAAATATCTGAAACAAATAAACAATGATGTAGCTGCCGCAGAAAAAGAATTGGAAAGGAGCATACGTAATGAGGACCTGCTCAGATTGATGAAACTACAAAAAACATTGGTTTATTTCAATACGTCCATTCGTGGAAATGAGGTGATGGTAGGTAAATTGCAAAGTATCTTCCAGGAAAAAGATTATCAAAACCGCGATTTGGTAGAAGATGTAGTTATTGAATTAAAACAAGCATATAACACGGTTAATATCTACAGTGATATCTTAACCGGAACCATGGACGCATTTGCTTCCATCATATCCAACAATGTGAACACCATCATGAAACGCATGACCAGTATTTCCATCATTCTGATGGTACCCACATTAATAGCTAGTTTCTATGGAATGAATGTAGATGTACATGTAGATGCATTACCACATGCTTTTAGTTTTATTATTTTGGCATCCATCACATTGTCTGCGTTGGCTTTTGTTATTTTCAGAAAGATAAAGTGGTTCTAAAAAATCCTGTAACAATATCATATGACCTGTCATTCACGACAACAGGTCATATGATAAAATTCTTTTCGCCCCCTAATCTTATAACAAAGATATTCAACTTACTCTTACTTTCTTTCTCCAAATACGTTTTATCCATAAATAGTATCCTGTCAATGGCAAGGTGGCTCCTATCAAAGCTGCTATAAACGTCAGTAAACGGGTAAGCATACCGCCCCAACTACCAACATGTACAGAATAGATCCATCCGCGAATCTTTCCAGCCTTCTCAGCATCTTTATATAAAACTACCTTATCAATCTTACCACTATGAGGATTGAATTTATAACGATCGGAAGCACGTTGATTACCGAAGGTATTGAAAGAGACATTTGCTGCCCCATCTGATAAGGTTATCTGCTTGTAGCCGGGATTATTCAGGGCTAATTGTTCATAAACTTGTTGCCAACAAACATAGGACGAAGAATGAGAAACATTCTTTCCGGATTGGTCGCCGCCTTTCCCCCCACGCCGGGTCACCCCACCATGAGCACCTCCCTGCTGTACTTCCACGCCAAACACTTTATAGAAACCTGTCCGATACCATCCAAAAGACCATGTTAGCCCGGTAAGGGCCATAGCCAACAAAAAAAACAGCGCATACATACCACCTGCAACATGCAGGTCATACCAAAATCTTCTAAAGCCCCTGCCGACAGATATTCTTAAACTATTTTTCAAGGCTTTTCGTGTACGAGGCCACCAGATAACGATACCCGATATCAAAACCACGACAAACAACAGGGTGCTGACACCTACAATCATTTTTCCCCAGAAGACTCCACCATCCGCTTTCATACTGTCCAACAGCCAGCGATGCAGCCTGAACATAGTCACAAAAAATGCAGGACGTTCATATTTACCTTTAATCTCACCAGTATATGGATCCACATACACGGAAGCACGACGAGGCTTGGACAAATTCACCTGCCAAGCACGTTCCGGGTCAGAGAAAACACTGATTCCTGTCACAGACACACTGTCGGGCAACGTGAGTTCTACCTCTTCCAATAATCGATCAACAGAAAGTGGAACTGTCTCTACCTTTTTTACATAATAGAGCTCATGCCTGGTCAGTTCCACCACTTCATTTTCAAAAACCAACATGGCTCCCGAGAAGCAAATCAAGGAAATGATTAACCCGAAAGGAACAGAAAGCCAAAGATGTATTTGGCGAAATATTTTCTTCATAAAATCTTCGATACGATTCATAAAAAGAGTCTGCATAAGCACATACTGCCCGCAGACTCCCATTATATTATTACAATACTCAGTTCTGAGGTTGCAGTTTACCGACGCCACTGATTTGTGTCGCTTCTATAGAAACACCCTTTGTCGCTACCGCACCAACCGGATCTATTTTATAAATAGACGGATATCCTTCTGTTGTAGTTACAGCCATATAGGCATATCCATTCTCCACATACGGAGTATTACCAAAGCCGGAGATCAAATCGGCAGAAGGCAAACCGGTTACATAAGTCAGTTTTCCGGTTTCTCCTTTATATATTGCTAACTGATTAGCAGTGAAACCAGTTTCAGTCAAGGGACGATCATACATCAGCAACAGGAAATAATCTCCCGTAATATGCCAACAACGAGTGAAAGATTTACCTCCGGTCTGTGCTTCGATACTATAATAATAATCAGGATCAAACTCTTCTGTTCCAGCCTTTATACGTACTACTCCGGCATCCAAGGTAGTCTGTTGCCGTTTATCAGCCATTGTTTTGGCATAACTAGGAGAAAATACATAAATATCACCATTATCTGCCGCCCAAATCGTTTGATAATACTGTGATTTAAAACGCCCGCAAGCATAACTGATCTTATCTGTTTCTATGATTTTTTTATTTGTCAGCGTTTCATCATCAAAAATAGCCACCCAGCATTTATTGGGATATTGCGTCCATTGCAATTCACCTTTTTTATAACTGCTGCTGTTGGAACCACCATCTTCTGTCTTTACCAAATCCTCATTGCCGGGAAGTATCCACTTTCCCCCGTCAGTAGCCGAACCATATTGACTTAACCCCATTGGAATAGCAGCGCTATACAGTTTATTATTTCGTTCCAATATGCCGGCCAATGTTACATATTCTCCATTTCCCAGGAAGTTTTCGGACATATAAGCCTTATTTTGAGTATCATTCGTGGTAAATGTTTCAGCAGATACGTCCAAATAAGAAAGCAAAAACATTTTTGGTAAATATCCATTCTCATCAGCATACGCAGTAGGTCCGTCACCGGTAGACGAGGTCATGATATATTTATCATAAATACCGTAAGTAGTAAATCTCTTTACGGCAAACTCCCCCGAACGAGCCTTTACTTCATTATTTGAATCCATGATATAAGAACGGGTCGTACCTGCATTCCCTTGATTATAAGTCAGTGCATAAAGATATTGATTCTTGTAAAACACCCATTGAGTTGCACCATCATTCACAAGACCATTATTCACTGTAGAAACAGTACCTTTATCCAACGTTTCAGAAGTAAGCAGCACATTCGTTGTATTTCCAGACGCTGTGACCGATGATGCAATAACATACTCACCTTTAGCCTCGGTACCCGAACCGTAATCCGGCTCATTATCCGTACATGCACTCAACGCCATTCCTACTATGGCAATAGCAGCAAATCCGTTCAAAAAGAAATCTTTCTTCATTTTATTCTTCTATTTAATTTAAAACCCAATTAATTATAAACTCCTTTTTCCAATTCTTTAATTACCGAAACAAACACGCAGTTTACCATAAAAAGCCCTACCGGCCTTCTGAAGACTAAAATTATCATATAACTTCTCATCTGTGAAGTTACGACATTCCAATGATACGTTATATCGTCCTTTTTGCAAACTATAAGAAAAGGATATATTGTGCGAGAATTGATCAGGTACCACATAGTCCCCTTTATTTGAGCCTATTCGGGAAGAATAATAAGTAAAGCTATGCAGATATTGATTATCATAAGACACTGTCAACATATTGCCTTTCCTTCCTAAATCCCGCCAATAAAAAGTAACATCCGAATCAGCAAACATATAGGGCAGATTCGGCATCCGTTCTTTATAAGCCAGATTTTCCGCACTGCTGGAAATAGATGTTTTCATATTGTCGCGTACATCCATTTTGGTAAAATTACCTCCTATACTCACCCAATTACCAAAACCGTAACGAGCAGAAACAGTATATCCTTTCGTCAATACTTTACCGTAATTAATATATTTCGCGGCATATTTACCACCACTCAAATCCGCAATATTACGCTGAATATAATCTTTTGTATTCCGATAAATCACTCCACCTTCCATATATACAGAATGCCTGCCAAATGTTCTGTTATAGCTCAAATTAAAATTCAAATTATCACTACTCTCCGGTTTTATACTGATATCTCCCATTTCCAAATCCTCATCTCCAAACATTTCTTCAATAGTAGGCAGACGATATGCTTTTTCATATGACAATTTCGCCTGCAAACCGGGTAGAATGAAATAAGTTCCCGCAGCTCCATATCCTATGGAATTCATGTTTCGGGTAGTACGGACATAATCATCTTGATTCGTAGTCGTAGCCATAGGACCTGCCACATACAAACTATAATATTTTCCAAATACTGAGAGATTCCAATTATCAGACGGCATCAACCGATAGGACAATCCGGAGATATTCTTATGGGTTTCTTTAGCTATGGCATCCTCCGATTCCATCTTAGCCAATAAAGAAGTGTTAGAACGGCGGAAAGTATTCAACACATGATTAAAGGTCAGCATATGTATTTTCGCCAGACGGTAATTAACGGTTAATGTTCCATTCCAATTGTTATTATCCGCCCGTGAATATTGATTGGATTGTTCACCGGGTGAGTTCATTAATTTTCTATCACCCAACCAATTGTACTTATAGGAAGCTGTATCTATATTTGTCGTTGCATTTTTATTATAATTGGCAGTCAATGCCACATCCAGACCTTTGATGAATAAGCCACGCTTACTATATTCCAATGACGGCATCAACGAATATCCTTTACGATGTTTTTCCCCATAGACTATTTCCTGACGTACTCCGGTCTGTATCTCCTTATACATGTGTGAATAAGTAAAGCCCAACATCAATCTGTCTGCCCATTTCTTATCCACAATACCCATCTTACCTATAACCGCCTCATTATGATAGGTATCATTAAAGCGTCTCACACGTATCTTTTTATCTTTATCAATTCTTCCGGTTTCAAAGTCCTCTACCGGTGCATCCACCTGATAATCATTATCCGAATAGTTTTGGAAAGCATTTATTTCATAAGTAAAGCCATTTTTGAAAGTTTGTCCGAAATTCACATACGATTTATGCGTATTGAACGAACCGTATGAATAGGAGCCATCCAAAAACCAATTACGTTTCTTCTTATTGGTTACAATATTGATAACACCACCTATAGCATCCGTGCCAAATCCTACAGGAACCACCCCTTTATACACTTCAATCCTATCTGCAAAATTCACAGGAATATTATTTAGGCCAAAAGAGCTCCCTACTCCCTCCTGAGGTACACCGTCAATAAATATCTTCACATGTTTGCCACTGAAACCATCCAACATCAATTGCATATCCGAACCTACCCCACCCGACTCACGGAGTTTCATTCCCGGAGCTTTAGCCAAAGCATCACTCAGATTCTTGGTAGAATTCTGGAATTCTTTTGTATCTACAGCTATCGCATTGAATGCGGAACGTTTCACACGGGAAACCCCGTTAGACACCACTACCACTTCACCCAACTCAGTCACTGACGGGTCAATCATTACATTCATCTTAATTCTTTCACCATGAACTAAAGTTACAGGCTTTTCTATAGTCTTATATCCTATAGCCGAAACAACTAGCGTGTATTTCCCTGCCGGTGCATGAAGATGATAGATACCTTCTTCATTCGTTGTACAGCCATAAGTTGTACCCTTCAAATATACGGTTGCAAAATCTACGACTTCCTGTTTTTCTTTGGATATTACTTTACCGGATACCATTGTCTTAGGTTGTGCAAAGATAGATATCGCTCCGATTATAAAAAAAAGAGAGCCTAAACTGATCCTTTGTAACTGTCTTTTTACCATGAATACCTATAATTCTAAATTCTTAATTTTTGAGAATGCAAAGGTCCGTAAAAAGAAAAGGGGAAACAATCACCTGATATAGGTAATCTTTTCCCCCATTTTACGGAATATATATACTATGCAATAACTTTTTATAGGTATTTATGCCACAAAATAGTCCTTTTAAATTTGGCATAATGCCATGAATCCACTACATTTGTTCTATATCACAAATATTAGAATTATGCAAGATATAACAAACGGACGTTGCGGTTGGTGCGGAACAGACGAATTGTATGTGAAATACCATGACCAGGAGTGGGGAAAGTTAGTTACCGATGACAAGACGCTGTTTGAGTTTCTTGTATTGGAAAGTGCCCAAGCAGGACTAAACTGGATAACGATTCTTAAAAAAAGAGAGGGGTATCGTAAAGCTTTCTATAATTTTGATGCTGAGCTGGTAGCACAAATGACCGATGAAGACGTTGAGCGGCTAATGCAATTTGAAGGAATTGTAAAAAACCGTCTGAAAATCAAATCGACAATCACGAATGCGAAACTATTCCTTGCCGTACAAAAGGAATTCGGTAGTTTTTATAAGGTACTGTCCAAAATTTTGTGTAAATGGAAACAGGATTCAGTTGTAAGTTTGTTCTTATATCTGGATTCTGTTTTCAAATATAAGCATAAACTGGTTCATAATCAATCCCCAGTTTGAAATAGGCATTGTCCATTTCTTTTCAATCTCCATAAGTGAAAGATACACGGTTTTTTTTTACGGCATCGTCCGACGGGAATGAAAGCTTTGATTTGGTGTACTTTCTGATTTTTCCGTTCAGATTCTCAATAAGATTTGTGGTATAGATTATTTTCCTGATTTCCAATGGGAACTGGAAGAAAACAGTCAGATCATCCCAGTTGTTTCTCCATGAAAGTATGGCGTATGGATACTTTCCTCCCCATTTCTTTTCCAGATTGTCAAGTTCTGCGGCAGCAACTTCCTTATTAGGTGCATTGTAGATATTCTTCATATCCGCCGTAAACTCTTTCTTATCCTTATAAACGACATATTTACAGGAGTTCCTGATCTGATGTACCACACAGATCTGAGTGGATGACTGGGGGAATACGGTACGGATGGTATCTGTAAATCCATTCAGATTGTCAGTACAGGTAATCAGTATATCCTGCACTCCACGAGCCTTCAAGTCGGTCAGGACACCCATCCAGAAAGAGGAACTTTCCGATTTGCCGACCCACATGCCAAGGACTTCCTTCAGGCCGTTCTGTTTCAGACCGACACAAAGATAGACGGTCTTGTTTATAATCTTGCCGTTATCCCGTACCTTGAAGACGATACCATCCATCCAGACTATCAGATAGACCGGATCCAGAGGACGGTTCTGCCATTCCTGCGCAGCCTGGCTTACCTTGTTTGTAATAATGGAAATAGCTGATGTAGAGAGCTCTATTTCATAAATCTCACGCATCTCTTCCTCTATGTCGGAAATACTTATCCCTTTGGCATATAGGGAGATAACAAGTTCTCTATAGAAAGCCCCGGCTTTCATGCTTGGGGACTGCTATCGGTTCAAACTGACCGTTGCGGTCACGCGGAATGGAGATGACAGATTCTCCATGTCCTGTATGAATCTTTTTCGGATAACTGCCATTCCGAGAGTTGCCGGTGTTGTTTCCTGCCATGGAATTTTTCTCATACCCTAAATGGTCATCCATTTCACCTTCAAGCATTTTCTCCAATACCTGGGCATGCAATTGCTTGAGGAATTTGCTTACATCGGCTTCTGTCTTGAACTGGCTGATAAACTCCTTACTTAACACTTCGTCAGGTACTGCTTGATTCTTTTCTTTCATAATCTTCTTTATTTGGTAAATGTATAAAATAAAAAATACGGAACGCTATTTTGAACCCCCTATTTTCCATTTACACAAAATATTTTATAGTGCCTTTTTTAGCCAACATCCCTTAGAAATGGTTCTTTTACATAGTCATTGTTTTTGTTTATTTTCTTCTTTTTCTATGATTTTGCATACCTTATCTACCTCTTTTAGTGAAGGCATAATCTCAGGGTCTATCCATGTAAGAAAATCACTGATTATCGTATACATACCCTTCACATAAGAAAAATCACATTTTCTGTTTACAAAACATATCGGCTCATTATGATTGATGCGGTTACGCAGTTCACGAACTTATACTATAATATCGTTAATCTCCTTACGTCCGAATCCGGGAGGCAGTTTCTTGAAAATCCGGCAGGGTACACCAGCCAAAAGCGCATAGTGGTGTGTTTCATAAAAGCTATTCCAGAAGCCCAGGGTCTGTTCAGCTATTACTCTCCCAGTCGTAACCCTGACACCCCGATCGGCAATTTTCTTTTCTGCTTTCGGAATGATTTCTTCTATCATAAGGCGTAGATAATCGTCTGCTCCTCCTGTACATGGCGCGTCGCGTTTGGAAATCGGCGGCATATACCACGGCGTCATGTCATGATCCCATTTTAGCTTGCTGATTGCCACAAGATTAAAGTCTGGGCAGCAAAGCGCCTGCAAATTCTTATACACGCTGTTCACTTCGTTTGCAAATGTGTTGAGATAAACCACGGGCTTGTCCGGCTCTGTGGCAGGCATGACAGTTACTTGTTTGCCTTTTATCATAAATTCAATCATGATTTTCATCCCCCAATTCACACCGAAGCCCGTAGGGCATATGAACAGGTCCTCGCACGGTGACAATTCCATGCTCTTTTAGTTTCGCAAGCGGCACGGGCGGAAAAAGCTCCCGTCTCAACTTGATACGCATCACGCGGTTCATATGTACCTTTCCGTTATCAAAGTGATACGGAATGTCTGTTTCTAAAACAGCACATTTGTAAGCGATTGCTGAAACCGGAGCAGATATATATAGGGCAGCACCGCACAATTGCTGAGGCAAGCGCTGTCGAATCACCCATCAGGCA
>OKSA01002567.1_pt1 | contig 14595 bp, 13 predicted proteins | sample 1601181 | NCBI WGS metagenome assembly OKSA01 (sample SAMEA3541538, study PRJEB24748) | human gut metagenome | biome: human gut; feature: human-associated habitat; material: faeces | place: China | collected 2012
CTGCCATGACACTGCGTACCTTCTTTGACGTGTTGGCGGTGCCCTTTACGGATGCGCCCTCCTGCAAGGGATTGCTGGCCCGGTATCCCAACCTGATTGTGCTCCGGGCCTTTACCAAGCTGTATGCCATGGCGGGGCTTCGGCTGGGGTATCTGCTGTGTTCCAACGGGGATCTGGCCGGGAGCATTGCCGCCTGGGGCCAGTGCTGGAGCGTCTCCACCCCAGCCCAGACGGCGGGGCTGGCGGCGCTGGGCCTGCCCCATTGGGAGGAGGGGACCCGGCAGTACCTTCGCCAGGAGCGCCCCTGGATGGCGGACAGGCTCCGAGCGCTGGGCTTTCCGGTGTACCCTTCGGACAGCACCTTTCTGATGTTCCGGGGGGAGAAGACGCTGTGGGACCGGGCCGTGGAGCGGGGCGTGATGCTGCGGTCCTGCGGCAATTTCCCCGGTCTAGACGCTGACTTTTACCGCATCGGCCTCAAGGGGCATACGCAGAACGAGGCCCTTCTGGAGGTTCTGGCGGAGACAGGAGGAAATGCATGGCAAAGGCAATTATGATTCAGGGGACCACCTCCAACGCGGGCAAGAGCTTCCTGGCGGCGGCGCTGTGCCGGATTTTTGCCCAGGACGGCTACCGGGTGGCTCCCTTTAAATCCCAGAATATGGCCCTCAACTCCTACATCACAGACGAGGGCCTGGAAATGGGCCGGGCTCAGGTGATGCAGGCGGAGGCAGCGGGGGTGAAGCCCTCGGTGCGGATGAACCCCATTTTGCTGAAGCCCACCGGGGACACCGGCTCCCAGGTCATTGTGAATGGAGAAGTTCAGGGCAACATGACCGCCCGGGCGTATTTTGCCATGAAGCGGTCCCTGATTCCTCAGGTGATGGCCGCCTACCACGCCCTGGCGGCGGAGCATGACATCATCGTCATTGAGGGAGCGGGTAGCCCGGCGGAAATCAACCTGAAGCAGGATGACATTGTGAATATGGGCATGGCCGCCCGGGCGGACTGCCCGGTGCTTCTGTGCGGGGACATTGACCGGGGGGGCGTGTTTGCCTCTTTATACGGTACGGTGGCCCTCCTGGAGCCGGAGGAGCAGGCCCGGATTCAGGGTCTTGTCATCAATAAATTCCGGGGAGATAAGACCATCTTGGACCCGGGGCTGGAGATGCTGGAGAAGCTCACCGGGAAGAAGGTGGTGGGTGTGGTGCCGTATCTGCCCCTGGATCTGGACGATGAGGACTCCCTCACAGACCGGTTCCAGCGCCCGGCCCGGCGGGGCCTGGTGGACATTGCGGTGATCCGCCTGCCGCGGATTTCCAACTTTACGGATTTCAATCCCCTGGCCTGCATGGAGCAGGTGTCCTTGCGTTATGTGGACTCGGTGGCGAATCTGGGGCAGCCCCATGTGATCATGCTGCCCGGCACGAAGAACACCATGGAGGACCTGAAGTGGCTCCGGGAGAGCGGCCTGGAGGCGGCCATTTGCCGCCACGCCAGCCGGGGCGGGGCCGTCATGGGCATTTGCGGCGGCTACCAAATGCTGGGGAGGTCCCTGTCAGATCCCGAGGGAGTGGAAGCCGGCGGCCAGATGCGGGGCATGGGCCTGCTGGATGCGCAGACCGTCTTCCAGGGGGAGAAGACCAGAACGCGGGTCCAGGGCCGGGTCTTGGAGACTCAGGGCCTCTTTGCCCCTCTGGCGGGGACCACATTTGCCGGATATGAAATCCACATGGGCCGCACCACCTCGGCGCTCCCACCCTTTGCAGCGCTGGAGGGGGGCAGGAGCAGCCGGGATGGACTGTGGGCCGGAAATGTGTTCGGCACCTACGTCCACGGGATTTTTGACGAGGGGAGCTTCACCCAGGCCTTTGTGAACTGCATTCTCCGGAGCCTGGGCCTTACGGAGGCCACGGGAGCCGTGGACTGGCGGACGTATAAAGAGAGCCAGTACGACGCCCTGGCCAAAGGGGTGCGGGAGGCCCTGGATATGCCGTACCTTTACCGCCTTTTGGGCCTTCCGGTGGGGAAAAGAGCGAGATGATCGCCTCGTTTGTATTTGACCTGGACTCCACCGTGTTGCGGGGGGAGCTGCTGCCGGCCATTGGGGAAGCGGTGCTGGGGGACCGGGAGCTTGGGGGCAAGACCATGGAGTCTGTCATGGGTCAGGTCCCTTTTGACCGGAGTTTTCCCGCCCGGGTGGAACGGCTGAGGTCCGTTCCCGTGGCCCAGGCGGCGGAACTTGCCAGGGGGCTTCCCCGGTATGAGGGGCTGTGTGCGTTTCTCCGGCGTAACCGGGGGCAGTGCTACCTGGCCACGGGGAATCTGGACGTCTGGATAGCCCCCCTGGCCCGGGAGCTGGGACTGGAGGGCCATGTGTTTTCCTCCGTGGCCCAGGTGGAGGCGGGGTATGTGACGGGGATTGCCTCCCTTCTGGACAAGTCCACCGTCCCCGCCGCCCTGCCCCGGCCGGTCGCCGCCGTGGGCGACGGGATGAACGACCTGCCCATGCTGCTGCATGCGGATGTGGGCATCGCCTTCGCGGCTTCCCACCCAGTCCCACCGGTTCTGGCCCAGGCGGCGGACTTGATGGCCTGGGACGAACCATCCCTGTTACACATTTTGGAGAGCCTGAGACGCTAGTGTGTCTCAGGCTTTGGAGAAGGGCAGTGTGTACCGCGAAAGCAGTTCAGGGCCTGCTGGTTGCGTGTGGAGGTTTACAGAGGACAGAAGCCGGCGGAGCGGTCAAGACCGCTCCCTACGCACGCCTGGTTCCGCTTTTAGATACGGATCAAAACGCAGCCTGCCCATGTGGAGAGTTCCCACATAGGCAGGCTGCGTTTGCTACCGGATTGGTTTGGTCAGGCGGCTTGGGTATGCTGCTTGGCCTCCAGCCGGTCGAAGTTGTGGAGCCAGTCGGCTTTCAGGAAATAGATCAGGAAGATCACGGAGCTGATGAACCAGGTCAGAGGATAGGCGGAGAAGACCACCTCAATTTTCGGGATGTAGTGGATGACAACCGTGATATAGGTGATACGAACCAGGCACCAGGAGACCAGCATGGTGAACATGGGGACCATGGCCTTGCCAGCGCCCCGCATGATGCCGGCAATGCAGTGGGAGAAGGCCAGGAGGAAATAGGCGAAGGCCTCCAGTTTGGCCTGGCGGGTGCCGAAATCCACCACCTCTGGGGTGTTGTTGAAAAGCGCGATGAGTTGGGGGCCAAAGAAATAGATGGCGACACCCATCAGCTCCGCCAGGATCACGGAGCAGCTGATTCCGAACCGGACGCCCTTCTTCACCCGGTCATACTGCCGGGCTCCCAGGTTTTGGCCCACGAAGGTGGACAGGGCCATGGCGAAGCAGGTGATGGGCAGAAAGGCAAAGCCCTCCACCTTGGAGTAGGAGCCACAGCCAGCCATGGCGGCGTCGCCAAAGCTGTTGATGTTGGACTGGACCACCAGGTTGGCAAAGGCGATGATGGAATTCTGCACGCCAGAGGGCAGGCCGAAGCGGATGACATTTTTTAGGGTGGGCAAATGGAAGCGAATCAGGCGGGGACGAAGCTGATATGGGGTTTTGTACTTCATCAGCCGGTGCAGGCACAGGGCGACGCTGACGCCCTGGGAGATGGTGGTTGCCAGGGCCGCCGACCAGACGCCCCAATGGAAGCCGCCCACAAACAGCAGGTCCAGAGCCACATTGAGGATGGAGGAGCAAATCAGGTAGTAGAGGGGATGCTTGCTGTCCCCCACGGCCTGGAGAATGCCCACAAAAATGTTGTACATCACCACAAAGATGGCGCCGCAGAAATAGATCCGGAAATACATGATGGAGTTGGGCAATACGTTGTCCGGCGTTTTCATCCATTGGAGAATGGTGGGAGTGAAGGCGACGCCCAACACTGTGAGGATGACGCCTGCCACCAGGCCGAAGGCTACGTCGGTATGTACGGCCAGGGACACGCCCCGCTCGTCTTTGGCACCGAAGTACTTGGCGATGACCACGCCGGCGCCCATGGCGATGCCGTTGAAGAAGCCCACCATCATGAAAATCAGACTGCCCGACGAAGTGACGGCGGCCAGAGCCGCCTTGTCCAAGAATCTACCGACAATCAGGGCGTCTGCCGTGTTGTACATCTGCTGAAAAATGTTGCCCAGCAGGATGGGCATGGCAAAGAACAGCAGCTTTTTCCAGATGACACCCTCGGTCAGGGTGTTTTGATCCGTTTTCAAGTCGTTCCCTCCTAAAACTCTAAGTTCCTTTGCATCACGGGCTTTCCTTACCTATAACACACCTATTTGTAAAAGTCAAGCCTCTCCCACGGGAAAAAATGGGCGACTGCTGGAAGTGCTGGAAGGGGATGCAAAAAAAGTCGTTGACATTTGCGGGAAGGTGTGGTAGTATATCACCCGTAACGGCGCTTGTGCCCGACACACTATGGGCCTTTAGCTCAGTTGGTTAGAGCCTCCGGCTCATAACCGGACGGTCCCGGGTTCGAGTCCCCGAAGGCCCACCACATATAATATATATAGGGGTATAGCTCAATTGGTAGAGCGGCGGTCTCCAAAACCGTAGGCTCAGGGTTCAAGTCCTTGTGCCCCTGCCACGAAAAAGCACACTTTCGTCTACCGGACGAAAGTGTGCTTTTTCAATGATATCCGTTCCTTGGGGAACGGGTGATATGCCCTGAGAGCATGATATCTGCTTCGCAGATGATATACGCTTCGCGTATGTAGGAACGGATATTATATCATACTTGCGTAGCAAGTATATCATGCGACATCATATGCCGCATATCATATCGCGCTAGCGATATATCATTCAAAATATCGGCAGCTCGTATACAACAAGAGCTACTGGAGGCGTGCCTATGTCAGAAAATAAGCTTCTTGATTTGTCTTTTGAATTTGCGGTTGCTATTGTTCATCTTGTTGATGGCGTAAAAGCACCGAAAAGCTCCTATATGACCGATCAACTTACAAGAGCCGGAACATCAGTCGGCGCAAATATCCATGAAGCACAGTATGCCCAGAGCAAGAAAGATTTTATTGCAAAATTGGAAATCGCTTTGAAAGAATCCAACGAAACAAGCTACTGGCTGAAATTGATGTTTGAAACCAGCCGCATTGATGAGCAAACCTATCGGAATGCAGAAAGACTATGCGGAAATATTCGCAGATTGTTGATTGCCTCTTGCAAAACCGCAAAGGAGAATCAAAATGCCAAGACATGAATTGTGATTGGTGAATTAACTATTCAATTTGATTGAACTATAAAGAAGCAAAAATAGTTATTAATTTTAGAATTTAGGATACTACTTTTTGATGCTCCCACCTCGTTTTTGCTCCGCTTGGTCGCCCTTTTATGGTTCGCATGGCAGCCAGGCTGCCCCTACGGTGGGTGCCAATGCGGTGCATGTACGACGGTGTGCCGACTGTGTGTCGCTCTTAAAAAAACCGGGAAATTTCCAAAATTCGTGCTTGACAACCAGGGGGGCGGTGAGTATAATAAAGAAGCTGTCTGAAACGCTGCTATAGCTCAGCAGGTAGAGCGCATCCTTGGTAAGGATGAGGTCGCCAGTTCGAATCTGGCTAGCAGCTCCAGAAAAGTTCCGAAATCTCTTGGTTTCGGGGCTTTTTTTCTTTGCTTGGCCTTTTTATTGGGGGCGGCATGGCGCCGCCCCCTTGGGCAATCGTTACTCGGTTCGCAACGCGATGACCGGATCCTTCTTTGCAGCCATTTTGGACGGGATCAGGCCTGCAATCATCGTAAGCACAACGCTGATGATGACCAGAATCACAGCAGCCGGGACAGGCAGAACGGCAATACCGCTGATTCCTGTCAGTTTTTCGGCAATGATGCTGATTGGGAGATTCAGTAATATCGTAACCCCAATTCCAATCAGCCCCGCTGCAAATCCTACAATGATGGTTTCTGCCACCACCACCTGGCTCGTCACCCGGAAGGTGACCGTCTCGCTGAGCACCAGAATGGTTACATCCACGTTGACCTCCATGGTCAGCTGCTGCAGCGTCTGGTTAATCCCCGCCTCCGAAAACTGACTGACGAACTGGGCGTCCGAATTGCTGATCGAAATCACCCGGACTGGAAGGACCGGCCCTTTGCCGGAGAGGAGCTCCGGCAAAAATAAACTGCCCAGCGGAATGCCAATGTCGTGGGTATCTAGGGCCAGAATTTCGTCATTGATAATATTGAGAATATCGGTCTTCAGCCGGTTGACCTCACTCATGTTGGTCTTCAGGGCAGTAATTCGCCCATTCAAATCTTTTTCAAAGTAAATAATCCGGTCATACTGAATATTATCCCGGGCAATCTGCTCGGCAATGGCATCATTGATGAGATCCGAAGTCTGATTCATGACCTGGGTCATAGCCAGATCCTTGGCAATGGGGTTAAAACGGCTCCGCATCAGGAGATACATGCCAAGCACCAAAACCAACAGCAAAATCAAAAACAAAACAAGAAAAATAATAACTTTAACAATCAAAAAAACAACCAAAACAATTTTTAAGAAAAAAATACGGCATTGCGGAAAATTTGCAATGCCGTGTTTTTTATTTTTTCAGAGTTCCAAGACTTGCGGCTTTAAGATAGGCGTTAATAAAACCGTTTAAGTCGCCGTCCATAACCGCACCGATATTACCCATTTCAAAACCTGTTCTAAGGTCTTTAACCATAGTGTAAGGCTGGAATACATATGAGCGGATTTGACTGCCCCAACCGTTATCCATCTGTTCGCCTTTGATGTCGGAAATTTTTTCTTTCTGCTGTTGCTCGGCAAGCTCGACAAGCTTTGCTTTAAGCATTTTCATTGCATAATCTCTGTTTTGGTGTTGAGAACGCTGTGTTTGACAAGATGTTACGACACCTGTCGGGATATGTGTAAGACGGACTGCGGAACTTGTCTTGTTGATATGCTGACCGCCCGCACCGCTCGCACGAAATGCCTCCATCTTAATATCTTCGGGACGAATATCAACTTCCACGTTGTCGTCAAGTTCAGGCATAACTTCGATTGATGCAAATGAAGTCATACGCTTGCCGGCAGAGTTGAAAGGTGAAATTCTCACAAGACGGTGTACGCCTTTTTCGGCTTTAAGATAGCCGTAAGCATTAAGACCGTCGATTTCTATTGTACAGCTTTTAATACCTGCCTCGTCACCCGGAAGTGAATCGAGAACAGTTGCGGTATAGCCGTTTTTCTGCGCCCACATTTGATACATACGGATAAGCATTTCGCACCAATCCTGTGCCTCTGTACCGCCTGCACCTGCGTGGAACGTCATAATTGCGTTGCTTTTGTCGTAATGACCGCTCAAAAGGGTTTCAAGCGTCATTTTGTCAATATCCGCCTCGATTTCTTCAGTTGCCGAAACAACATCGGGTAACATACTTTCGTCGTTTTCCTCGTTTGCAAGGTCGATTAAAACAAGTGTATCTTCCCATTTTGAAACAAGGCTGTTAAATGCCTCAACCTTGTCTTTTAATTGCTTTGTTTTTTGAAGAACTTTCTGTGAATTATCCATATCGTCCCAAAATCCGGGCTGGGCACTTTGTTCTTCAAGTTTTGTTATTTCACTTTCCGCACCTGCGATGTCAAAGTGAATCCCTCAAATCGTTTATGCTGTCTTCAAAGCCTTGCAGCTTTAGTCTGTACTCATCGTACTCTAACACATTTATCACTTCTTTCGTTTTATTTGTTAATTTCCGTAAATCTTGTGAATTTCATCGGAATAAGTACCGTCTTGATTATACACATAAAGCGGCGGCAAAAGCTTTAATTCCTCACCGCCGTCACGCATACCCTCGATTAATACCATATTCGGTACTTTATCATATGACGGATGGACGAAACGCATACGTTTCGGCTCTATTTTGTATTTACGCATGGCACACATAATGTCTACAAGTCTGTTAGGTCTGTGAATCATAAAAAATCTGCCTTTCGGAATAAGCAGTTTTGCACTGACATTTATAACGTCATCAAAAGTACACATAACCTCGTGACGTGAAATTGATTTTGTGTCAATATCATTTTGATTACCGCTGCCGCACTTCATATACGGCGGATTGCAGGTTATTTTGTCAAAACTGTCACGACCGTATATAGAAACGGCGTTTTTTAAATCGCCGCATTCTATGGAAATACGATCTTCAAGTTTGTTATGTTCCACACTGCGCTGTGCCATTTGTGCAATATCTTCCTGTATTTCAAGACCGAAAATTTTCGGTGTGTTTGTTTTTGCGGATAAAAGCAAGGGTACAATACCTGTACCTGTGCATAAATCAAGTGTTTTTTTAGACCTTGTTTCCTTTGCAAAATCGGATAATAAAACAGCGTCAATACCAAACTTGAAACCGTTTTGCTTTTGGATTATGAAAAGACCGTTTTGCAAATCGTCCAAACATTCATCATCTTTTATCATCAGTCCTCGTTTGCAATGTTGTCAACAACCGCAAAGCTGATTTCGCCTGCTGCCGCAACTTGACCGCCTACTGTTGCTTTTACGTTTGCTTTACCCATTCCGTGACGGTAAGTAACCAAATCAGCGTGAAGCTCCAATGTATCGCCCGGAACTACCTGACGGCGGAATTTGAAATTGTTGATACCTGTGAATACACCGAGTTTACCTCTGTTTTCAGGCATTGACAAAAGCATTACAGCACCGACTTGTGCAAGTGCCTCTGTAATAAGTACGCCCGGCATAATTGGGTTACCCGGGAAGTGACCTGTAAATTGAGGCTCGTTTGCCGTTACGTTTTTGATACCTGTTATGCTTTTGCCTTCTTCAAAATCAACGATTTTGTCTATAAGCAAAAACGGATAACGGTGCGGAAGAATTTTTTGGATTTCTACGTTTGTTAGTGTGATTGGTTCGTTTTTCATAATTAATATATCCTCTCTTTTTTAATCTCTGATGTATGCTTTTTTGTGGAATATATGAGTCGGCTCGGTAACTGTGTCGATATTGTCAAGTGCAATTCCCGCACCTTTTGCAACGCAGTCGATTATATCCGGTGCAAGCACCACTTTGACGCCGATGTCGTCCGAAATACGCTTGTCCAAACCGTAAATCAAAGAACCGCCGCCTGTCATTATTATTCCGTCTTGTATAATGTCACCGTGAAGTTCGGGAGGTGTTTCTTCAAGAACTTCCTTAATTCTCTCAGTCATATTATAAACAAAATCATCAAATGCGGGGTATAGGTCGTTTGAAGAAATAGTTACTTCTTTCGGAAGCCCCGAAAGTACGCTGATACCTTTTGCTTTGCATAACAGCTCATTTGAACGCGGTATAACACCGCCGATTTCCATTTTAATTCTTTCGGCTGTTCGCGGACCGATAATCATACCCATTTCTTTGCGCATATAACGAATAATCGCCTCGTTAAATTCGTCACCGGCGATTTTCAGCGAACGGCTAACAACGATACCGCCAAGTGATAATACTGCAATGTCGGTTGTACCTCCGCCTATGTCCACAACCATAGTACCGTGCGGACGTGAAATATCAAACCCTGCACCGAGTGCCGCAGCAACAGGTTCTTCGATAATGTAAATATCTTTTGCACCGACATCTCTTGCCGCCTCAATTACGGCTCTTTGTTCAACGTCCGTAACACCGCTCGGAACGCACATCATTATGCGTGGGTGACCGATTGTTCGTGAAAATATTTTTGAAAAGAAATGTTTAATCATTTCCTGTGTAAGCGTAAGATTTGAAATTACACCGTCAATAAGCGGACGAACGGCCTGTATATGCGGCGGAGTTCTTCCGAGCATTGCGAGTGCGTCTTTGCCTACGGCACAAACTTCGTTTGTTTTGGTGTTTACCGCGATAACGGTCGGCTCACGCAGTACAATGCCCTTGTTTTTGATATAGACAAGCACCGTCGCAGTGCCTAAGTCTATACTTATATCATTATTGAACATATTTCTGCTCCTAAATTAACAAAATCGGACTATACGCAAAATGCTTATAGCCATATACTATTATTATATCGTATTATTCGTTTTAACTCAACCTATTTTCAGAAGTTTTTTCGCATTTTTGTAAAAAATATTGTTACAATCTTCCTCTGAAAGAGGCAAGGCAGATAAATGTTTTGCCATTCGACCTTGCTTTTCCCAAGGTGAATCTGTCGCGTGAAGTATTTTTTCACTGCCGTGATTTTTGATTATGCGTAAAAGCTGTTCATCTGTGATAAAGTCAAGCGTAAAGGCTGTGTCGAAATATATAGGTGTGCCGACAAGGTATTTTTCGACATCGTCCCATAACTTCCAGCCGCCCAAATGTGCGGCAACGATTTTGTCACCTTTAACGTAGTCAAGAACGTGAGAAAGCCTTTCGGGAGTACAGTGAACAGGCGGATCGATACCTATATCTTTGCCCGAATGAAGTACGGTTATAAGGTCGAGTTCCTCACATTTTTTCAGAATTTGTATTGATTCTTTGCTGTCGATGTAAAATTGCTGATATTCGGGGTGTAGCTTGATACCTTTAAGCCCTTTTTCTTTGATGCCATACAAAACACTTTCCCAATCAGATTGCATAGGGTGCAGACTGCCGAGTGAATAAATACCGTCAATACCGTTTATTGATGCGGCGAAGTTATTTATTGTTGTTGATTGCTTTACGTTCGTGGCAATCGGAAGTACAAGCGATATGTCAACGTTGTTTTCACGCATTGACTGCTTGAGTGCGTCAAGTGTACCGCGTAGTTCGGCTTTGTGTGGTCTGTATTCTTCTTTGATGTTCGATTCAAGTAATTTTATCGTTTTGTCCGCCATTTTGTCTGGGAAAATATGTGTATGAAAATCTGTCAGCATTTTAAATATCCTTTCGTTTGATTGATTATATTATAGCATAAAACAGTATATAATATCAAGAAAAAAGAACCGATTTTATTGTCGGCTCTTTAGTGGTGTTATTTATGAATTTCCTTCATTTCTTCGTGCATATTTGCGGCATTTTGAGTAATTTTTTCAAGGTCGTTTCTTTCCTCAACCTTATCGACAAGTGATGATGCCATAGGAACGTCCGCCTCACGGCTTGCCTGATATTTATATGCAAGTTTCAAAAGTATCGGTGTAACGATGGTTGTTGCAACAACGACAAGTACAAGCGGTGCGAAAAATTCGTCTTTCATAAGTCCCATTGACATACCCTTTGTGGCAACGATAAGTGCAACTTCACCTCTTGAAATCATACCGATACCGATTTTAACAGATTGAAGATTTGTGTATTTGCATATCTTGGCACCAAGTCCGCAACCAATCATCTTTGAAAGAATTGCAACTACAAGCAATAATACGGTAAGTACTACAACCGTTGCAGACATATTGCTGAATGTTACTTTAAGACCGACGCTTGCAAAGAATACCGGTGAAAGAAGAACGTATGAAACCGTATCGAAACGGTTTAGCATATACGAAGTTTTTTTGTTGTTTGAAAGGATAAGACCTGCAACGAAAGCACCTGTAATATCACTTACACCGAAGAAATATTCGGCGGCGAATGACATAAGCAAACAGAATGCAAATGCAAGAATTACGAAACGTCTTAAATCCTTTTTGTATTTGTTAATCCACGGATTGACAAACTTGATGAAAAGAAATGCCACAACTCCGCAGAATATGAAGAAACCGAGTATCTTCAGAAGTATTACCCACAGAGAAACGTCACTGCCGGCAAAGCTTGAAATAACAGTAAGTGCAATAATACCGAGTACGTCGTCTATAAGTGCCGCACCCAAGATTGCGTTACCTGTTTTTGTCGAAAGTTTGCCGAGTTCTTTAAGTGTTTCAACTGTGATACTGACAGATGTTGCGGTTAGAACGACACCGACAAATATGTTTTGCAGCATTGTCTGTTGGTCGGTTACCGGGTTGTAGATCGTGGCTACAAAGTATCCGCCGACAAGCGGTACGATAACGCCGAGCAGAGCGATTATAAACGACGCAAGACCTGTCTTTTTCAGTTCCTGAACGTCTGTTTCAAGACCGGCTGCGAACATAAGTACGATAACACCGATTTCGGCAATGTTCTTGATAAAATCGGTTTCCTGCAAAACTCCGAAACAGGCAGGACCTAAAAGAAGTCCGGCGATAAGAGCGCCGACTACCTGTGGCAGTTGGATACGTCTTGTTAAAAGTCCGAGGATTTTTGTACTTATCAAAATAAGTGCGATGTCGAGTAAATATTTGTAAGATTCCATTGTTGTTGCCTCCTATATAAATAAGTATTAATTTTTTAAATCTAAGAATTAATTTTACTCCTATAAGTGCATTTTATCAAGACAGCAAAAAAAACAAAATTAATAAAATTTTTTGTCTATTTTTCTACTTTTAGGACAGACGATGTGAATTTGATTAAAATATAATTGCAATTAGGCGTGAAGTGGTATATAATATAGATATGCTGCAGACAAAACCGTTGCAGTTTTGTCTGCTTTATTTTGTTGACAGGCTCAGCATTAAAAAATAACAGAGTAGATTCGTGTGCGTGAAGTGCGGAGTGAACGGGGAGTTGTCACTTTGACGAAAAGCCTTAGGCTTGCGGTATACGGATTGCATCCCGCTGATTTACGGTAGAGAATATTATTTAAGCTCCCTATGGCAAGGGAGTTTTTTCTTTTTAACGGGACGGCTTTGTCTGAAAGGATATGAAGTTGATGAATTACAAAGAGGCAAGAGAGTACATAAAAAAAGCCTCGCAATATGGGATTGTTCCGGGATTGGATAATATATCAAATCTCTGCGATAAACTCGGTAATCCGCAGAATGAACTTGAGGTTATTCACATCGCCGGCACTAACGGTAAAGGAAGTGTAGGTGCTTTTGTCGAACAGATTTTGATTGAGTCCGGCAAGAAAGTCGGACGATATGTTTCACCGTCGGTTTTTGATTATCTTGAACAGTTTCGTATAAATGCAGAAAATATGAGTGAGGACAGATATGCTTATTATATAAGCCGTATCAGTGAAGTTGCGGACAAAATGACTCCGCACCCTACACCTTTTGAAATGGAAACGGCGGCGGCATTTTTGTATTTTAAAGAAGAACAATGTGATGTTGTTTTGATTGAAGTCGGTATGGGCGGACGTGAGGACGCAACCAATATTATTCCGAAAAGTCTTGTATCGGTGATAACTCCGATAAGTATGGACCATATGAAATTCCTCGGCAACACGCTGGAAGAAATCGCATATCAAAAGTCGGGTATTATAAAAAATAACGGACTTGTAGTTACGGCAAAACAGGAAAATTGTGTGATGAATGTCATAGAAAACGAGTGCTGTGAAAAAAATGCACGGCTTATAAAAGCCGACAATGTGACGGAATATGAAATATCGCTTGACGGTGAATATCAACGCGAAAATGCCGCCGTTGCGGAAGAAGTGTGCAGGCATATTGACGGTGTGAGCGAAAATGATATAAAGAACGGTTTAATAAATACGGTATGGCACGGCAGGTTTGAAAAAATATGCGATAAACCGGAATTTATAATTGACGGCGCACATAATATTGACGGCGCGAAAAGGCTCAAAGAAAGTATCGAAAAGTATTACGGCAATCGAAAAATCGTGTATATAACAGGTGTGTTTGCGGATAAGGCATACAAGCAAATTGCTGAAATAACCGCACCGCTTGCACAGAAGATATACACGATTACACCGAACAATCCGCGAGCATTATCAAACGAAAAATATGCAAGTGCAATAAGTGAATATAATCAAAATGTTGAGGCGGTAAGCCTTGATACAGCACTTAAATTGTGCCTTAATATGACGGATTGCGTTGTTATTGCGTTCGGTTCATTGTCGTTTTTGGGTGAATTGAAAAGAAAAACGGACGACATAATAAGTATGCGAAAATGCAACAATATTTTGAATAATAAAAATTTTCGTGACATTCTGTCAAAAATAAATTCTGCCGAAAAGGACAGAATTTACTGCAATCACGGAATTGACCATCTTTTAGACGTTGCAAGAAGTGCGTATATTTTGAATTTGGAAAACGGACTTAACATACCGAAAGAGATTATATACGGTACGGCTTTACTGCACGATATAGGACGGTATGAGCAGTATAAAAACGGCATAAATCATCACAAAGCAGGCGGTGAAATTGCGAAAAAAATACTTTGTGAATGTGGGTTTGCAAGTGATGAGATTGAATATATGGTTGAGGCGGTAAGGGCGCATAGGGAAATACCCGAAAAAGCGGAAACACTCGGCGATATTATTGCGATTGCGGATAAGAGAACACGTTTGTGTATGATGTGCAACGCAATAGATACCTGCAAGTGGAGCGAAAATGAGAAAAATACAGATATAGTGTTGTAAGGGGGATAAAAATGATAATAGGAAACAAGGAATTCAGAAATCATACATATGTAATGGGTATATTGAATGTGACGCCCGATTCATTTTCGGACGGAGGTAAGTTTAATAATATTGACAGTGCTTTAAAGCATACCGAACAGCTTATAAATGACGGTGCGGATATAATTGATGTCGGCGGTGAATCGACAAGACCCGGTCATGTTCAGATTGGCGATGAAGAAG
>OKSA01002576.1_pt1 | contig 14556 bp, 10 predicted proteins | sample 1601181 | NCBI WGS metagenome assembly OKSA01 (sample SAMEA3541538, study PRJEB24748) | human gut metagenome | biome: human gut; feature: human-associated habitat; material: faeces | place: China | collected 2012
GTTCACCACCTGATAGCCGCACATGGCGGCGGTGGCGGGATTGGTGCCGTGGGCGCTGTCGGGAACGATGATCTTGGTGCGCTGATGATCGCCCCGTGCATCGTGGTACTGCTTGATCAGCAGCACACCGGTGAACTCGCCGTGAGCACCGGCGGCGGGCTGGAAGGTCATGCCGTCCATGCCGGTGATCTGGCAGAGATAGCGGCTGGCGGTATCCAGCACCTCCCGGCATCCGGCCACGGCGTGCTCCGGGGCCAGGGGATGCACCCCGGCAAAGCCCGGCAGGGCCGCCATCTCCTCGTCGATGCGGGGGTTATATTTCATGGTGCAGGAGCCCAGCGGATAAAAGCCGCAGTTGACGCCGTGGACGTGCTGGCACAGCTCCGTGTAGTGGCGGCTCAGATCCACCTCACTGAGCTCCGGCAGGGCCGGGGCCTCCTGCCGCCGCAGCTCCTGCGGCAGCTGCACCTCCTCCACGTCGCACCGGGGCAGGATGCTGCACCGGCGGCCGGGAACGCTCTTTTCAAAGATCAGCTTCATTTGCTCAGCACCTCCTTCACGATGGCGATGGTGCGGTCCAGCGCTTCGCGCGGGACCTTCTCCGTGGCGCACCACAGGATGCCGCCCTCCAGCGGAAGACCGCCGAGGATATCGGCCTGCTCCAGCGCAGCAAGGATCTCGTCCTGCTTTGGCAGGTCCGTAACGAACTCATGGAAGAATTCGCCGGAATAGCGCAGCGTCACGCCCTCGATGGCCGCAAGGCCGCGGGCAAGATAGTGCGCCTTGGCCATGCTCTGGCGCGCAGCCTCGGCAAGGCCATCCGGACCCATGGCGGAGAGATAAACGCCCGCCGTCAGCGCGCACAGCGCCTCGTTCGAGCAGATGTTGCTGCTGGCCTTCTCGCGGCGGATGTGCTGCTCGCGCGCCTGCAGCGACAGGACAAAACAGCGCTCGCCGTGCGAATCGACCGTCTGGCCGACGATGCGGCCCGGCAGCTTGCGCATGTGCTTCGACGTAGCGGCCATGAAGCCGAGATACGGGCCGCCCCAGCCGAGGGGCATACCGAGCGGCTGTCCCTCGCCGACTGCGATATCCGCGCCGCACTCCTTCGGTGTCTTCAGGATGCCGAGGGCAATGGGGTTACAGCTGAGGATATACAGCGCGCCCGCTGCATGGATGATCTCACCGAGGGCCTCGGCATCCTCGAGCTGGCCGAAGAAGTTCGGCTGCTGGATGCACACGCCGGAGACGTCCCCGGCCGTCAGAAGCTCGCGCAGGGCGTCCGGATCGGTCTTTCCGTCCTTGACGGGGATGACGCGCAGCTCGTCGCCCGTGCCGTAGCAGTAGGTACGGACAGTGTTGATAACGTCGGGATGGGCCGCGCCGGAGATCAGCGTCACACGGCGCTTGCGGTCGCGGCACATGGCTGCTGCCTCGGCGGCGGCTGTCGCGCCGTCATAGACGGACGCATTGGAGACATCCATGCCCGTCAGCTCGCAGATCATGGTCTGATATTCAAAGATGGACTGGAGGATGCCCTGGCTCAGCTCCGCCTGATAGGGCGTGTAGGCCGTCAGGAACTCCTCTTTTGCCGGGATATACTTCACGATGGAGGGGATGTAGTGGTCATAGGCTCCGGCACCGCGGAGAATGGTGGAAAACACCTTGTTCTCCCCTGCCAGCTCCGTCATGGTCCGCCGCACCTCCAGCTCGCTCATGCCGGACGGCAGATCGAGCGGCCGGTCCAGATACATGGACGCGGGCACATCGCCGTAGAGCTCGCGGAAGTCGTGCAGGCCGATGGCCCGCAGCATCTCCTGCCGCTCTTCGGGGGTGTTGGGAACATAGCTGCCCATGTCAGCCCTCCTGCGCGCAGAAGGCCTCGTAGGCGGCGGCATCCAGCAGCTCTTCCGTATCGGTCACCTGCTCGACCTTGATGAGCCAGTTGCCATAGGGATCGCTGTTCAACAGCTCGGGATGGTCCAACAGCTCCTCATTGACCTCGAGCACCACGCCGCTGACCGGGCTGATGAGATCGCTGACGGCCTTGACGGACTCGACATCGCCGAAGCTCTCACCGGCGGTGACGCTGTCACCCTCGGCGGGCAGGTTGATAAAGACCACATCGCCCAACGCATCCTGGGCAAAATCAGAAATGCCGATCACGGCGACGTCGCCGTCCATCTTGACCCACTCGTGGGACTTGGAATACTTCAGCTCAGCAGGGATGTTCATGGTAATTTCCTCCTCAAAATCGTTCTCAATGAATGTTGTTTGTGATTGACGGTCCAATGGTTTCCAAATATTCGGTCAAAAATCTCTATTTCAGCGTTCGAGCTTGTAGAACGGCATCGGCACGATCTCGAGCTCGACCATGCGGCCGCGCACGTCGGCGTTGAGGTGCTTGCCAATCTCGATATCTTGGGCGGGGATATAGCCCATCGCCACGCCGCAGCCGATGTAGGGCGCGAACGTGCCGGAGGACGCCCAGCCGATCTTTTCTCCGTCCATCGTGTAGAGGTCGCAGTGCTCGCGCACGATGCCGCGGCCGACGACCTTCATGCCAATGCGCTTCATTTTCGGCGCGCCGAGCGCGACAAGCGCGTCGTGGCCGATGAAGTCCTTGCCCGTGAGCTTGCACGGAAGTCCCGCCATCTTCGGCGTGATCTCGTCGTTCATCTCGTGGCCGTAGAGCGGCATCGAAGCCTCTAAGCGCAGCGTGTCGCGCGCGCCGAGGCCGCAGGGGATCAACCCCTCGGGCTCGCCCGCCTTCAGAAGCGCTTTCCACAGGTCGACGGTGTCCTCGGCCTTGCAGTAGATCTCAAAGCCGTATTCACCGGTGTAGCCCGTCTGGGAGACGAGAGCATGGATCGTGCGCTCGCCGAGGTTCAGGGGCACGTCTTCGGTGAAGGTGTAGTACTTGGCGGGAATGTACTGCTCGTCGCAGAGCTTTTTGAGAATGTCGCCGGACTTGGGGCCCTGCAGGGCGATCTGGCCCCAGTCGTTGCCCTCGTCGCGGTAGTCGACGTCGCCGGAGAGATGGCTCTCGACCCAGGCGGCGTCCTTTTCGCGGTTGCCCGCGTTGACGACGAGCCAATAGTTGTCCGCCGCGCAGCGGTAGATGATGAAGTCGTCGATAATGCCGCCATTGTCGTTGCAGAACATCGAGTACTTGATCTCGCCGTCTTTCATGTTCGAAATGTCGGCGGTGATGATCTTCTGGACGTTGGCGACGGCGTCGGGGCCCTTGAGGCGAAGCTCGCCCATGTGGGAGACGTCGAACAGGCCGGCCTTTTCACGAACGGCCATGTGCTCGGCGATCACGCCGGTGGGATACTGCACGGGCATCAGGAAGCCGCCGAATTCGACGATCTTGCCGCCCATGTCCACATGCGTTTGGTAAAGTGGGGTCTTCTTTTCCATAGTGCGCATCCTCCGAAAACAATAATTTTAATGAATCTTATAAAAATTATTAAAATTAAGCATCAAAAAAGAGACACAAAACTCCCTTTTGAGCTTTGTGCCTCCGTTGATCACCTGAGAGATTCCCCGCCCGAGTCATCGCGGCAGGTTGCACCTTCGGCGTGCGTAAACGCACTTTTCGGAGCGTCGTCCGAGTTCGGCCCTTTTGCCTGAGAGCTTCTGCGTTCCCCTTCGGCGCCGCGGCAGAATATTCCGCGGTCTCTCCCGAACTCATCATCCGATCGGTCGATTCATTTTGCTTTTTAAAGCTAACATAAGAATGGGCCTTTGTCAAGAAAGAAAAAATAATATTTTGCTAAAATATTTCAAACGGAAATTCGGCAAACCGAAAACTGCCGAAACGGGTCAAAATTTGAAAGCATCCCGTTGTTATGACTGTGTTGCCGGCCAGGTTCCATTTCGCTTCGGCATAGCTTTATTTGTATTTCGCATTTGCATTTTGCCTAAAGCGGCGGCGGAGAAGTGATGGGGCGTCTATTTTCTTCGACGAAATCCGTCCTGCGCGGACAAAATTGTATTGACAACGGCGGAGGATGGGGCTATTGTACACACATCATTCGTCAAATGCTTTGAGCAGGACACGACTTCCCCGGATCACCGCTTTCAGAGAGCCGTTGGTGGTGCAAAACGGCAGCAAGGAACGGGCAGGCCATCCCCTGTGAGCAGCCGCGGTGAAAGGCGCAAACGCCGAGTAATCGCAGCCGGTCCCCCACCGTTAACAGGGTACGCTCTCCGATCCATTCGGGCAGCGGTCGAGCGGCCGGTTTTTCGGCAAGCAAAGTGGTAACGCGGAAGTTGAGATCTGCGGCGGATATCGCCGCGATATTGGCCTTCGTCTTTGCGATGGGTTTTCATTGTGGAAAATCCGCGGCAGAGGCGGGGCTTTTCTTTTTGCTCCCGGCATTGGCGAAGAACACAGCTTTTTAGGAAAGAAAGGGAAATCACATGAACACACTCGTCATCGTGCTGATCGCGGCGGTCGTCCTCGTCACCGCCTACGCACTCTATGGCCGCTGGCTCGCCAAGACCTGGGGCATCGACCCCAAAGCGCAGACCCCCGCCGTCAAGTATAACGACGGCAAGGACTTTGTCCCCACCAACGGCTGGACCGTCTTCAGCCATCAGTTTTCCTCCATCGCGGGCGCGGGCCCTGTCACCGGCGCGATCCAGGCCGCCGCGTTCGGCTGGCTGCCGGTGCTGCTGTGGGTGCTGCTCGGCGGCGTCTTCTTCGGCGCTGTGACGGACTTCGGCGCGCTGTACGCCTCCGTCAAAAACGACGGCAAGTCCATGGGTATGCTCATTGAGAAGTACATCGGCAAGCTCGGCCGCAAGCTGTTCCTGCTGTTCTGCTGGCTGTTCTGCCTGATCGTCATCGCGGCGTTCGCCGACATGGTCGCCGGCACGTTCAACGCCTACACCGTGGTCGACGGCGTGACGCAGCTTGCTGACGCCGCGCAGACCAACGGCGCAGCCGGTATGGTGTCCATCATGTTCATGGTGTTCGCCGTCGTCTTCGGCCTTGTGCAGAAGAAGCTGAACCTCTCGGGCTGGAAGGAAGCCGCGCTCGGCATCCTCTGCATCGTTGCCTCGTTCGCCGTCGGCATGAACTGCCCACTCATCTTCGGCAAGGCGACTTGGAGCTACATCACGTTCGTCTACATCTTCTTCGCCGCCGTTCTCCCGATGTGGCTTTTGAAGCAGCCGCGCGACTATATGACCACCTTCATGTTCATCTGCATGATCGCGGGCGCGGTCGTCGGCCTTCTCGTTGCGCATCCGACGATGAACCTCCCCGTCTTCACGGGCTTTAATAATGAAAAGCTCGGCACGATGTTCCCCATCCTGTTCGTCACCGTCGCCTGCGGCGCGGTGTCCGGCTTCCACAGCCTCGTCTCCTCCGGCACGTCGTCCAAGACGGTCGAAAACGAGAAGGACATGCTCAAGGTCGGCTACGGCGCGATGATCCTCGAGAGCCTTCTTGCCGTGCTCGCGCTCTGCGTGGCCGGTGCAGCCGCTGCAGCGGACGGCACTCCCGCCGCCGGTACCCCGTTCCAGATCTTCAGCCGCGGCGTTGCGGGCTTCTTCGAGATGTTCGGCGTGCCGAACTACGCCGCCACGGTCTTTATGACGATGTGCGTCTCCGCCCTCGCCCTCACGAGCCTTGACGCCGTCGCGCGTATCGCGCGCATGAGCTTCCAGGAGCTTTTCAGTGTGGACGACATGGCCCACGCCGAGCCCTGGCGCAAGCTCCTGTGCAACACGTATTTCTCCACGGTGCTGACGCTCGTGCTCGGCTACGTGCTCACGAAGATCGGCTACTCCAACATCTGGCCGCTGTTCGGCTCGGCGAACCAGCTGCTCTCCGCGCTCGTGCTCATCACGCTGTGCGTCTTCCTCAAGGTCACGGGCCGCAGCAACAAGATGCTCTTCCCGCCGCTCGTCATCATGCTTTGCGTCACGTTCACGGCGCTCGTGCAGCGCCTGATGGCCATGGTGAGCGCCATCCAAAATGCTGCTGCCGTCACCATCCCCGCGGGCGAGACGACCTGGGGCGCGGTGTTTATCGCCAACGGCTTGCAGCTCATCATCGCGGTGCTGCTCATCGTGCTCGGCGCGACCATCGTCGTGAACTCGATGAGAAGCTACGTCGCCAGCAAGCACAACAGCGAGGCCAAGGTTTAATTTTGAAAAATGTGCAAAAAAGGAGGCTTCCCGTCGGGAAGCCTCCTTTTTTGTTTTGTTACCAGCTTGCAACCGTGCCGTCGCATCTCGGTTCGGTGCCCGCGGCGTAAACGCCGTTTTCGCACTTCCAGATGATCTCGCCGCGGCCCATGGCCGTGCGGTCGTCGACGATCTCGACCTCGTGCCCCATTGCTCGCAGCTGCTCGGCGATCGCCTCGCCCGCCTCGCGCTCGATCTGGAGCTTTTTGCCGCCGATCCACTGGATGCGCGGCGCGTCGAGCGCCTCCTGCGGGTTCATGGCGTAATCGATGGTGCTCGTCAGCACCTCGACCTGACCCTGCGGCTGCATGAACGCGCCCATCACGCCGAACGGGCCGACGGCCTCGCCGTCCTTGAGCAGAAAGCCCGGGATGATCGTGTGGTAGGACTTCTTTCCGCCCTCCAAATAGTTATCGCTCTTCGGGTCGAGGGAGAAGTTCGCGCCGCGGTCCTGAAGCGAGATGCCCGTGCCGGGGATGGCGACGCCCGCGCCAAAGCCGCAGTAGTTGCTCTGGATGAGCGAGACCATGTTGCCCTCGCTGTCCGCGGTGCAGAGATAGATCGTGCCGCCGCAGTGCGGGTCGCCCGCTTTGGGCTCGAGCGCCTTGTCTGTGATGAGTGCGCGGCGGGCGGCGAGATAGTCGGGCGAGAGCAGCTCGCTGACCTTCGTTTTCATATAGCGCGGGTCGGCGACGTAGGTCTTCGTGTCGGCAAAGGCGAGCTTGATGGCCTCCATGACCTTGTGATAGTAGTCCGCGTCCTCGCGCTTTTTGGGCAGCGACAGCCCGTTGAGCATGCCGAGTGCCATCAGCACCGTGATGCCGTGGCCGTTGGGCGGGATCTCGCAGACGGTGTAGCCGCGGTAGTCCTGCGTGATGGGCTCGACCCATTCAGGGTGGTAGTTCTTGAAGTCGTCCTCGCAGAAGTAGCCGCCCGTGGCGCGCGAATGGGCGACGATCCTTTCCATCAGCTCACCGCGATAGTAGCTCTCGCAGTTCGTCTCGACGAGGGAGCGCATCGTGTCGGCATAGGCGGGGAAACGGAAGACATCCCCCGCGCGGTACGGCGAACCGTCCGGCTTCATAAAGCTCTTCCACCAGTATTCATAGGGGGCGGGGTCCTGCGCCATGACCCTGGCGATGCGCTTGCTGTCGCGAGCCCAGAGCTTGCCGACATTGACGGGCACGGCATAGCCGTTTTCGGCGTAGGAAATGGCGGGGGCGAAGAGCTCGGAGAGCGGCTTTGTGCCAAAGCGCGCATTGAGCGCCGCCCAGCCCGCGGGCGCGCCCGGGACCATCGTGGGGATCCAGCCTTCCTCGGGCACCTCGGAAAAGCCTTTTGCGCGAACCTCGTCCGCGCTCAGCGCCATCGGCGCAACACCGCTCGCGTTCAGGCCGTAGAGCTTTTTCTCCTTCTCGATCCACACGAGCGCGAAACAGTCGGACCCAAGGCCGTTGCCCGTCGGCTCAAGCAGCGGCATCGCGCCGGCCATGGCGACGGCGGCATCGACGGCGTTGCCGCCATTTTTCAGCACGTCGAGGCCGACCTGTGCGCCGAGGGGAACGGACGTGCAGCACACGCCGTTTTTGGCGTAGACCACGTTGCGGCGGGAAGAATATCGGTAAGTTAACGGATCAAAATTCGGCATGATCGTTCTCACTTTCGTCGTTTTTCCCAGTATAGCAGTCCGCGCAAAAAAGGGCAAGAAAAAGACGCTGTGCGGCGCGGCGGCGGGAAAGTCTGCGCGAGCATTGCAGAAAACTGAATATTCACCCGATAAGAGATTGAACATTTTGCGTTTTCCCGCTTGACAATCTGAAAAACTGCATTATAATACAATCAATCTGATATGAAATGCCTCCTTTGGCACCGGCCGGGGAGAAAAGGCATCCATGACTGAGCCGTAGGTATTCCGGGCGACCGGATAAGGCTGGGTCGTGGGTGCTGTTACTTTTTTATAGAGAAAAGGAGAACGATATGAACATCAAGCCCTTTGCTGTGGAAGAATGGATGAACGAGTACGAGGTGGGTGCGCTATACAACATCGCCGAGACCTGCGTCGACTCCGTTTCGCTCGACGAGCTTTTCGAGCTCACGGGCGAGAACAAGGAGGACTTTTTGAAGGACTTCTGTGCCCAGCGCTTGACCTATGGCGATATCTGGGGCAGTGAGGCGCTGCGCAGCGGCATTTCCAAGCTCTATCACACGATCAAAGCCGATGAGGTCGTGCTCACGCACGGCGCGGCGGGCGCGAACCATCATGTGTTCTGCTCGCTCATTTCCGCGGGCGACCGTGTGGTCAGCATCATGCCGACCTATCAACAGCTCTACTCCATCCCCGAGGCCATCGGCGCGGACGTCGCCATCATGCACCTAAAGCAGGAAAACGACTATCTCCCCGACCTGAATGAGCTCAAGAGCCTCGTCACGCCCGAGACGAAAATGATCTGCATCAACAACCCCAACAACCCCACCGGTGCGCTGATGAGTAAGGAGCTGCTGGGGAGCATCGTGGAGATCGCCCGCGGCGTGGGCGCGTACATCCTCTGTGACGAGGTCTACCGCCACCTGACGCAGGAGGACGAGTGGTGCGAATCCATCGTCGACCTGTACGAAAAGGGCATCTCGGTCAGCAGCATGTCCAAGGTCTTCTCGCTCGCGGGCCTTCGCATGGGCTGGATCGCCACGCACGATGAAGCGGCGCGCAAGGCGTTCCTGTCGCACCGCGACTACAATTTAATTAGCTGCGGCATGTTCGACGATGCGATCGCGTCCATCGCCCTGCGCCACAGCGACGTGATGCTCAAGCGCAATCAGCGCATCGTGCGCGAGAACCTCGCCATCCTCGATGACTGGATCAAGGAAAATCCGCACTTTTTCTACACCAAGCCCAAAGCCGGTACGACCGCGCTCGTTTACTACGATTTCGATATCCCCTCCTACGAGTTTTGCAAGCGCATGTACCACGAGACCGGTGCGTTCGTCACGCCGGGTGACTGCTTCGAGCAGCCCCACAGCATGCGCGTCGGCTACGCCTGCGACGTCAACACGCTTAGAGACGGCCTTGCCGCGGTGACGAAGTTTGCCGCGACGCTGTGAGCGGCGAAAACACGCGATAAATAAAAGAAATCCGTCCGGTCATCGACCGGACGGATTTTTGACTTGTAAGGGGTTCACGCCTTGGCCCTGTTCCTGCGCATGAAGTGCAGAATAAGGCCGATGGCCGCGCCGATAAGCGTCGGGCAGATCCAGCCGAGGCCGAGGTCGGCAAACGGTAGGTACTGCTGACCGAACGCCTTGATGGCCGGACCGTGGATGGCGTTGAACACGCTCTCGGGCAGCGCGATGATCAGATCGTAAACGGCAGCGATGAGCGTGAAGCCGATCGTCCAGCAGTACACCGTGCGGTCGTGGCCGAAGAATTTACCGAGCAGCGCCAGCGCAATGAGCGCGATGGAGAGCGGATAGAGGAACATCAGCACCGGCAGCGAATAGCTGATGATGGCGCTGAGGCCGAGGTTTGCAAACAGCAGCGACACGAGGCTGAAGACGATTGCCCAGATGCGGTACTTTGGCCCGTCGGGGAAGAGCGCGCTGAACGTCTCGGCGCAGCTCGTGATGAGACCGACGGCGGTCTTGAGGCACGCGAGCGTCACCGTGGCGGCGAGGATGAAGAGACCGGCGGAGCCGAGGTAGTGCTGTGCGATCTGCGCGAGCGCCGTGCCGCCGTTCTCGCTGGCTTCAAGCACGCCGCGGCTCTGCGTGCCGGCGATCGTGACGGCGATGTAGATGAACGCCATCAGAAGGCTGCTGAAAATGCCCGCGCGGACGGTGCTCCCTGCCACAGCGGTGGGATCGTCCACGCCGAGGTCACGGATGACCTGCACGACGATGATGCCGAAGGCAAGACTCGCCAGCGCGTCCATGGTGTTGTACCCTTCGAGGAAACCAGCGAAAAACGGCTGGGACGCGTAGTCGCCGAGCGGCTCGACATCCGCGATGGCCGCACTCGGAGAGAGGAGCGCGACGACGACCAGAATGGCGAGGAAGACGAGAAAACAGGGGTTCAGAATTTTGCCGACCCAGGTCAGGATCTTGCCCGGGCGCAGCGCGAAAAACAGCGCCGCGGCGAAAAACGCCGCCGAGAAGAGCAGCAGGTACAGTGTGTTACTGCCATTTTGCGGAAGCACCTGCTCAAGTCCCACGGTGAATGACGTCGTCGCGCAGCGGGGAATGGCGAAAAACGGCCCAATGGTCAGATACAGCGCGCAGGTGAAGAACATCGCGTAGGGGCGGTTGACCTTGCTGCTCAGGTCAAAAAGACCGTTGGAGCGGCTGATGCCGAGCGCGGCCACGCCGAGCAGCGGCAGGCCCACGCCCGTGATGAGAAGCCCCAGAATGGCCTGCCAAACGTTGGAACCGGCCATCTGGCCGAGGTGCACGGGGAAAATAAGGTTACCTGCGCCGAAAAACAGGCCGAAGAGCATGCTGGCAACATAGGTGTATTCCTTGGCGGTGAGCTTACGTTTCATGGTAAAAAATTTCCTTTCATGGCGGTGGGGGCAAAAATGCCCCGTCCTGAATGATTCGGGTAACAAAAAAACCGGTCTGTTCCCGCGCTCTGACACTGCAAGGGGATACTCCCATGCTTGTGGAACATTCCACAAGTGCTTTGCCAGATCAATGGAGCATACCGGATCCATGCTGCCGATCATTGCAGGCAGCGAATCAAACCGAGCCTTGGAAAATGAGGTCGATCAAACCGCTGCCGACTGCTTCGACGGCATAGATTCGGACGAATGCCCCTCTACGCCAACGATCAGTCGCCAGCTTACTCCAAAATTGACATTTTTGGACGTAACCATGGTGTTCAAACGATCGCCTCCTTTGCTGCGGAAATTGGCATCATTATACCATGCCATTACATTTTGTCAAGTGTCAATGAGAAAATGATATGTTAAAATCGGAAGCGAAAAATTGGGCCGATGGATGAAGCTTCATTCGGGCCACGCAAAGAAGCATGCGGCGCGATAATGCGCCACCTTGCGGTAAAGGCGCGAAAAAGGCGCGAAAACGGACTGCTTTCGCACCTTTTCGGTAAATAAAAAGATCAGAACACCACGACGAGCAGCATCTTGAACTGCTCCTGACCGTACACCGCGTGCGGATGGCGCGCAGGCATGACGATGGATTCGCCCTCGTGCAGGATGTGCTCGACGCCGTCGATCGTGATCCGACCCACGCCGTCGAGGCAGGTGACCATCGCGTCGCCGCCGGATTCATGGGTGCTGATTTCCTCACCCTTGTCAAACGAGAAGAGCGTGATGCTCACGTGCTCGTTCTGCGCCAGCGTGCGGCTGACGACCTGACCGGACTGATAGGCGACCTGATCGCGCAGGGTCAGGACCTCTGCCTTGCTGATATTTTTCATACCGTCCATGATAATTTCCTCCTGTTGAAACGCACGGCGCTGGCCGCCGCACACGATATTATCTCCTATCATGCCCCTTTTGCGAAAAAGGCAACGATTATTTTGCTTTGTACGCCAGCACACAGTACCACTCGCTGTTTTCGATGTCAAACACGCCGAACTGCACGGGGAAGGCCTTGACCTGAATGTCCTGATAGCCGAGCTGCGTGAGCTTGTCGAGCAGCAGTTGCTGCGGCACGGGGTGGTAGTGCTCTTCAAAGTGCTCTTTCTGAAAAATTTTGTTGTTGCGCTCGAAGGTGTAGACAAGATTGAAGACAATGGAGCCGTCGGATAAATGGTCCCAGACCTGCATGAGGTTCACGCGGTCGCCGTTTGGCAGAAAGGCGGGATTGTAGCAGTAAAAACGCTTTTTCTGCCCCACGATACGGTCCCAGTTGCGAAGGTCGAAGTAGAGGTAGCCTCCGGGCTCCACGAGCGCGTCCATCTGCTCCAAAACGCCGGTGATCTCGTTGTTTGTCACGTAGGCAAGCGAGTTGCCGGTGCTCATCACGCAGTCGAAGCTGCGGTCAAAATGAGACGTCAGGTCGCGGAAATCGCTCTGTCGCAGGTCGATGGCGATGCCACGCTCGTCCGCCTTTTTGCGGCAGCGCGCGAGCATGCTGTCGCTCAAATCGGAGCCGTACAGCGAGACGCCGAGCTGCCCGAGCGGCAGCGTGAGCGAGCCCGTCCCGATGCTCACATCGAGCGCCGAGCGAATGGGCCTGCCGTCGAAAACGGTCTGCCAGTGGGAGAGGGTCTGTGCATCCTTTTTCGGGGAGTCGAAGAGGTCGTAGATGTCGGTGCGGTCGTAGACGCTGGCCATAGAGCATGCTCCTCCTGACAAAATATTGGATCGCGCCCCGCGCTCAGCGCTTTTTGCGCTGGGACGAGGACGGAATGTCCATTTCCGCGCGGTACTTGGCGACGGCGCGGCGGCTGACCTCGATGCCGAGAGCCGAGAGCGCCAGACGAAGTGACTCGTCCGAGAGCGGCGCGGCCGGGTCCTCTGCGCGAATGAGGCTTTGCAGCCGCTTCTTGACCGCATGGGACGAGACTGCCGCGTCGGGGCGGATCGCCGTGGTGAAAAAGCTGCGCACGGGGATGATCCTGCCCTGGAACTGAATGTATTTATTCTGCGCCGCACGGCTCACGGTGGAGGTGCTGACGCCCATTTTTTCGGAAAGCTGCTGCATCGTCACGGGCAGCAGTGCCTCGCCGCCACAGAAAAAGCCGTGCTGCTCGCGCCCGATGAGCGTGAGCATCTGTACGAGCGTGTCGCAGCGGGTGTGGACGCCCTTGATGAGGGCCTGTGCTTCGGAGAGCTTTTCTTTCACGTAGCGCTGGACCTCGGGGTCGTCGCTCGTGTTCATCAGTGCGGCGTATTCGGCGTTGACGGACAGGCGCGGCAGAATGCGCTCGTTGAGCTCGATGACGAGCTGGCCCTGCTGCACGGAAAATTCCGCATCGGGGGCGACATAGGCGATCTGCTCACTGTCGGCAAAGCTGCGCGAGGGGATCGGGTTAAGCGCGAGTATCTTGGCCGCAGCGGCCCTGGCTTCACCGACGCTGACGCCGAGCAGAACGGCAAGGCCGGAAAAGTTGCGCTTGCCGAGCATTTCTAAGCCGTCGCGCGCGATCTTCAGTGCCAGCGGGTCGAGCGAGCGGCCCTGCGCGAGCTGGAGCGTCAGGCATTCCGACAGGTTCCGCGCGCCGACGCCCGGCGGGTCGAGCATCTGCACGGCGAAGAGCGCCTGCTCGAGCGAGAAGAGCGGGATGTCGAATTCGCGTGACAGCTCTTCGAGCGGGCAGTCAAGATAGCCGCGCTCGTCGAGGCAGTCGATCAAAAAGCGGCACAGGCGCAGAAGCTCATCATCGACGAGCTTCATCTGCCCGATCTGTTCATTCAGGTGGTCACGGAACGTTTTTTCGCGCGTCAAAAAGGCGGTGAAGTCCTGCACATCCTCCATACCGGAGGAGGTGACGCCGCGCCACGAGTCCGTCTCGCGCACGTCGGGCGTTCCCCGCTCGGATGCGGAAGCTTCGCTCGGCAGCGCTGTTTCGTAATAGGTGGGCGACTGTACGTCGAGCAGCGGGTTTGAGAGCGCGACTTCCTGCACGTATTCGGCAAGCTCCGGCGCGGAGAGCTGCAAACAGTCGAGCGATTGGCGCATCGCCTGCGTCAGTACGAGCTTCTGGCTCAGCGTTTGCCTCTGTTCAAGCTGCACGATAGATTCCCTCCTCAAATGATGCTCATTCAGTAAAGGAACGTTAATCCTGGTTTCCTGTTAAAAGCCTCCATCTCTTATTTGTGCTGTGGTTTCAGGAATGGCACTGCGTGATATATCCACGGCCACAGACTGATATTTTCCTTTTTTAAACGCACTAAGGAATACTCATATGAGTAATAACCCACTTGAGGCCGTCACTCAGGCGGTTAACTCCCTCGTCACAGCACTGAAACTGCCTGACGAATCAGCAAAGGCCAATGAAGTGCTGGGCGAAATGAGCTTCCCGCAGTTCAGCCGTCTGCTGCCGTATCGTGATTACAACCAGGAATCCGGTCTGTTCATGAATGACACCACGATGGGCTTTATGCTGGAAGCCATTCCCATCAATGGGGCGAATGAGTCCATTGTGGAGGCACTCGATCACATGCTGCGCACCAAACTGCCGCGCGGGGTGCCGTTCTGCATCCATCTGATGTCCAGTCAGCTGGTTGGTGACAGGATTGAATACGGGCTGCGTGAGTTCTCCTGGTCAGGTGAACAGGCTGAACGGTTTAACGCCATTACCCGGGCCTATTATATGAACGCGGCAGCGACACAGTTCCCGCTGCCGGAGGGGATTAATCTGCCCCTGACCCTGCGGCATTACCGGGTATT
>OKSA01002581.1_pt1 | contig 14538 bp, 12 predicted proteins | sample 1601181 | NCBI WGS metagenome assembly OKSA01 (sample SAMEA3541538, study PRJEB24748) | human gut metagenome | biome: human gut; feature: human-associated habitat; material: faeces | place: China | collected 2012
TAAAAGAAAAAGTAGAGGAAAGGAAATCTCATGAGAGGAAAACAGGCATTAAAAAATATGGTGGCAAGTCTGCTTTTACAGGTAATTGTTCTTTTGTCTGGATTGATATTGCCACGTTTTATTCTTGAGGCATATGGATCAAGTGTGAATGGAATGATCACTTCAGTAAATCAGTTTTTAACATATCTGGGTCTGGCAGAAGCAGGAGTAGGAACAGCAACAGTTGTTGCTCTCTATACACCTCTTGCGTTGAAACAGACGGAAGAAGTGAATTCAATTCTTTCGGCGACAAGAAAATTTTATAATAAATCCGGAATGCTATTTCTGGCATTAACACTGGTACTTATAGGGGTCTATCCGTTTTTTATTTCAGGACAGCTTGAGAATAGTCTTGTGCGCTGGATGATACTTGTCTTGGCAGGAAGTACTTTAGTGGATTACTTTTTTCTAGGTAAATACAGAGTTTTATTGACTGCAAATCAGGAAGGGTATGTGGTTGCACTGATTCAGGCAGCAGGAACGATCGTTAATATGGTTGTTTCTATTTTTCTGATTTATATTGGAGCAGGTGTTCTTTTTGTAAAGGCAGTTGCAACCGGTGTATACATGCTTCGTCTTGTATTGGTTAAAATCTATGTAAAACGAAAATATCCTGCATTAGATTTTTATGCAGAACCGAATGAAGGTGCTTTGAAACAAAAAAATGCGGCATTGCTTCATCAGGTTGTTGGTATTATTGTAAATAATACTGATACGACAGTGCTGACAATCTGTCTGGGAGCAAAGTCTCTTCTTGAAGTCAGTGTATATGGAATCTATATGATGGTGGTTAATGCCGTGAATCAGCTGATGACATCTTTTTCGAATGGTCTGACTGCAGGATTTGGAGAAGTGATCGCCAAGAATGAGGAAGAGACACTAAAAAAGAGCTATTCAAGTTATGAGTATATGTATTTTGTAATCATGTTTATTGTGATGGGAGTCCTGATCCTGCCTTTTGTCGGGGTATATACCATTAACCTGACAGATGTACAGTATGTACGTCCGGTTCTTGGAATTTTGTTTACATTAATTGTTTTTATGCAAAATGTAAGGATTCCGGGATTGACGATTATTTGCGCAGCAGGGCATTATAAGGAAACGAGATATCAGGCGATTTTGGAAGCTGTGATAAATATTACGGTTTCTCTTGGACTGGTATGGAAGTTCGGCATGGCAGGAGTTCTTCTTGGTACAGTATGTTCTTATGGATATCGTTCTTTTGAAATTGTGTTCTATACAAGTCGACATCTGGTAAAAGGATGTGCAAAAAAATCCATGTTTCGAATTTTGAGAAATGTATTTACAGTGGCAATTCTTTGTACGGTTGGAACATATGTTATTCCGCAGGAAATAACATCTTTTACTACATGGTTTCTCTATGCAATAGGAATGGGGCTGACAAGTGTTTTTTTTGTTGTGGTGATAAATTATGTGGTTGAACCAGATGAATTTATGCAACTTAGACATCGGGTGAATGATATAATTAAAAAGGAATAGAAGAAAAATAGGGGAAGCTTTGAAATGATTCCAGTCTTTGTTGTACTCAATCGGAGTTCTTATATTACCAAGTGAGGAGTTCTCTTATAAAATCAACGTTTTCCGCACATTTTTCGGATAAAAAAGGGTCAGTCGTGAAAAACTGCCCCTTTTTATTTTTAGTTGGATTAATTTCGATTACAACATTATGGTATCCAAACCCCATCAGCACCGACATAATAACGAGAATTATCCACCCATTGAGAAACTGCCATGCGTCCATCGGATTTTACATAGTAGACTCCGGAGATCCATTGGTTTGTCAGCATTTGACCAGAAGAGTTCATGAAATACCAGTATCCATTATAATAAATCCAACCGGTTACCATAGCACCACTGGAGTTCAAATAGTACCAACAATCATTGATGTATGTCCAGCCGGTTACCATAGCACCACTGGAGTTCATATAGTACCAGCAACCATTGATGTATGTCCAGCCGGTTACCATATAGCCATTGGAGTTAAACCAGTACCAGTTTCCTTTGATGTATTCCCATGAATTAGCAGGGTAAGTTCCATCAAAATGGCAGTACCACCAACCAGTATTATTTTTAACCCAGTATCCGTTATCCTTTGTATATCCTTCAGCAGAGTAAGTTCGCGGAGTGATATATTGAGTATAATCCTTGAAACCAAAATCAAGATCTACATTTTCTGAAATTCCATCTACTATTCCTTTGAAGCTGCTCTGCCATATATTCCTTTGAATGGATAAATCATATTTATAGTTATAACGTGCAATCCAAAGATCAATTCCGGACAGATAAGAAGTATCGATATAATTTTTATACCAGTCTTCATTACAATACAGCATTGGTTCATATCCAGCTCGACGAATTTCATCAAAGAATGTTTTCGCTATTCGTCCAAGCTGTGACTTACTTAGATTTTTTTGTGAGGAATCTTCTAAGTCGAGAACAATTGGATATGAAATCTTATATCCCTGTAGTTGATCAATTACAAACTGTGCATCATTTAATGATTGATTTTCAGTTGTGGCCGTGCTGTAATAGTAAACACCTACGGGGATTCCGGCTGCAATTGCATTTGTCATATTTTGATTATAATAGGTATCTAGTTTATGCTCTGAACCATGAGCAACTCGTATGAATGCAAATTGAATACCATCCTTTTTAACAGCAGTCCAGTCGATACTTTCTTGCCACTGAGAGACATCAATCCCTTTTAAAGACCCGCTTTCATAGCTATTATTGTCAATCCAATAACCATTACTATTGAAATAATACCATTGCCCATTAATCTTAGTCCAGTCAGTTTGCATCACTCCGCTGGAATTAAAATAGTACCATTGTCCGTCGATTAGCTTCCAACCAGTTGTTCTAACACCATTCTCATCCATATAATACCATTTTTTATAGACCCTCGTCCATCCGGTGACCATATAGCCATTGGAATCAAAACGATACCATTCACCATTAATGCATTCCCAGGCGTTTGTGGAATAACTACCATCGTAATGGGCATACCACCATCCTTTACTGTCTTGAATCCATTGACCAGAAGAAGAATCACAGGTAGCAAGCTCATAGAAATTAAAAGAATCTATGACTTCTTTTCCAAGAGAAGAGCCAGCTGTATCTGTTTCTTCTTCGGCATGTGCTGTTAATGAAAAAGAACCAGTTAAAAATATCAAGGTGAATAATGCGAATCCTTTTTTAAATAAATATTTTTTGTGCAAATATGTTCTCCTTTCCATAGGGGTAGCATACAGTTTCCCCGTTATTAACGTAAAATCAATCAGTTATTCAAAATGATTATATCATTAAGTAAAATGAGAATCTAGTTAAGTAAGACAAATTTAAAATATTTAAAATATTGTCTTGCATTATAAAAAAAAAGGTGCTATACTACCTGTAGTTCACGAAAAAGGAGAAATATAAGTACATGAACAAACAAGAACTTGATTTACTGAACATTATAAAAAAAGAAGCATATGTAAATCAAAGACAGTTATCAGAAGCTTCTGGTTATTCACTTGGTAAAGTGAATACTTCATTAGCAGAACTTGTGAAAGCCGGTTATCTGAATGCAGATTATAGATTGACTGAACAGGCAGAAGAGTTATTTACAGAAAATAGACCAAATCAGGCAGTGATTCTTGCAGCTGGAGCGGGAATGCGAATGATACCGATCAATACAGAAGTATCCAAGGGAATGCTTGAAGTAAGAGGTGAAACCTTAGTAGAACGACTGATTAAACAGTTGAAAGAAAAAGGAATCCATAAGATCACTATCGTTGTTGGATTTATGAAAGAACAGTATGAATACTTGATCGACGAGTATGGAGTAGAGCTGGTTTATAATAAGGAATATGCAGTAAAGAACAATCTGTTTTCGTTGGCAAAGGTAAAAGATAGATTGGAAAATGCGTATATTGTACCGTGTGATCTTTGGTGCAGAACAAATCCTTTCTCAGAGACTGAACTGTATTCCTGGTACATGATTGATGAGATGCCGGATGAGGATAGTACGATTCGTATGAATCGAAAGATGGAATTAAAAGCAGTTGGTGATTCGGAAGCTGGTAATCATATGGTAGGAATTGCTTACATCAATAAAGAAAGTGCAAGAACTTTAGAACAGAAAATCAGTGAAATGAAAGAACATCGCAGATATTACAATTCATTTTGGGAAGATGCAGCAATGGAGAAAGGGAAAATGATTCTTTTTCCGAAAGAAGTAAAAAAAGGAGATGTTCTGGAGATTAATACATTGGAGCAGTTGAGAGATCTTGATGAGAATTCAGATCAGCTGAATTCAGAACTTCTTGATATTATTGCAGAGACGCTTTCTTGTGAACAGAAAGAAATTACAGAGATTGAACCCCTGAAAAAAGGAATGACTAACCGTTCGTTCCGCTTCCGTTGTGGTGAAAAGCGTTATATCATGAGAGTTCCGGGAGAAGGAACGGATAAGATGATTAATAGAAGCCAGGAGTATGATGTTTATCAGGTGATTGGTCCGAGAGGAATCTGTGATCCAGTTCGATATATGTCGAAAGAAAAAGGGTATAAGATTACAGAATTTTTAGAGGGTGCAAGGAATTGTGATGCAGAAAATGAAAATGACGTGAAAGCATGCATGAAGTATCTGAGAAATGTACATGAGCAGAATCTGAAAGTAGATCATTCTTTTGACTTGTTTGAGCAGATTGAAAAATATGAACAGTACAGAAATGGAGAGAAATCCATTTATCGCGATTATGAGAAGACAAAGGAAAAAATGTATGAACTGAAATTCTTTGTTGATCAGCAGGAAAAAGAGTATACATTAACTCATATTGATGCAGTTCCGGATAACTTTCTCTTTGTGGATGACAGGATATATCTTATTGATTGGGAGTATTCAGGAATGCAGGATCCACATGTAGATATTGCTATGTTTGCAATTTATGCATTGTATGAGAAAGAACAGATTGATCGTTTGATTGATGCTTATTTTACAGAAGGGTGTCTGGAAGAAGTCAGAACAAAGATATATTGCTATATAGCAATCTGTGGTTTCTTATGGAGTAACTGGTGCGAATATAAGAGAATCCTCGGAGTGGAGTTTGGTGAGTATTCTCTGAAACAGTATCGTTATGCAAAAGAATTTTACAGGCTTGCAAAGGAGAGAATGGAAAATGACTAGAAATGCTATTATCATGGCTGCCGGAATGTCCTCAAGATTTGCACCATTGTCACTGGAGACGCCGAAGGCGCTTTTGAATGTGAAAGACGAAATTATGATTGAACGTCAGATCGGACAGCTGAGAGAAGCAGGAATTGATGAAATTGTTATCGTAGTCGGATATTTGAAAGAAAAGTTTGAATATCTGAAAGAAAAATATCATGTGATTCTTGTTGAAAATCCATATTACAAACAAATGAATAATTTCTCTACTTTGTATGTTGCGAGAGAATACTTGAAAAATACCTGGATTTGCTCAGCAGACAATTATTTCACAGAAAATGTATTTATGGAAGAAAGTGAAAATGCATTTTATGCTTCTGAATATGCAGATGGTGCTACAGAAGAGTGGTGTATCAAGACTGATAATACAGGGAAAATCATAGGGGTTCAGATTGGTGGCGAGAATGCATGGGTGATGAAAGGTCATGTATTCTTTAATGAAAAATTCAGTACACAGTTGCTGCCGTATCTTGAAGAAGCTTTTCAGAAAAAAGAACTGTGGGATGAATACTGGGAAAATCTTTATATGGCGCATATGGATGAAATGGAAATGTATATCAGAAAGTATGATGCCGGTATTATTGAAGAGTTTGACAGTATTGATGAATTAAGGGAATTTGATGTAAAGTACAAAGAATGTACGGGCAGCAAAGTACTTCGGGAAATTTCAGAGAAACTGAACTGTCCGGAAGGAAAAATGACGCAGATGAAACCAGTAAAATCCAATGGAGAAGTGATAGGATTTGAGTTTTTTTGTGATGGTAAGAAGTATGAGTATTCTTATACATCAGGATTAAAGACAAGGTAAGTCGGAAAGGAAAGCAAATGGAAACGAAACAGACAAAACAGACAGAGAAAAAGAAGGTTGACTGGCTTATTACATTATTGCCATTAGGGCTTATTGTGGTTTTATGTATTTTATTCTTCTTTAAGCCAGAACAATCCAATCAGGTGCTTAGTCAGATTAGATATGTATTTGGTGATACATTTGGAACTTATTATCTTGTGATTGGATTAGGTGTATTCCTGTTATCTATTTATGTAGCAACATCAAAGTATGGAAATATTGTTTTAGGAGCTCAGACTGAAAAACCAAAATATTCTTTCTTTGCATGGGGCTCCATGATGTTTACAGCAGGACTTGCTGCAGATATCTTGTTTTATTCTTTCTCAGAGTGGGTCATGTATGCGACAGACCCACACATTGCAGAACTTGGAAGTATTCGTGAATGGGCAGGCGTTTTCCCGATTTTCCACTGGAGTTTGATTCCGTGGGGATTCTATCTTGTGCTTGCAGTTGCTTTTGGATTTATGCTTCATGTACGTAATCGTGAAAGACAGAAATATTCTGAAGCCTGCAGACCGATTCTTGGAAAACATACAGATGGAATGCTGGGAAGAATCATTGACCTGCTTGCAGTATTTGCTCTGATTGCGGGAACAGCAACAACATTTAGTATTGCGACACCTTTGATGGCAAGTATTATTAATGAACTGTTTCATATCGAACTGAGCCGTACAGTTGTAACAATTATAATTATTTTAATCACATGTGTTATTTATACTTATTCTTTGTTACATGGATTCAAAGGAATTAGTTTTCTTGCGAAAGCCTGCGTATACCTGTTCTTCGGATTGCTTTTGTTTGTATTACTTTTTGGAGGAGAAACAAAATTCATTATTGAAAATGGTTTTGCATCTCTTGGAAAAGTGGTTCAAAATTTCTTTGAGCTTTCAACATTTACAGACCCGGAAAGAACAACATCATTCCCACAGAACTATACAATCTACTATTGGGCATACTGGATGGTATGGTGTGTGGCAGCTCCGTTCTTTATCGGAAACATTTCCAGAGGAAGAACAGTTCGTCAGACAATCCTTGGAGGATATGTATTTGGTGTTGGATCAACAATTGTAAGCTTCATTGTTCTTGGAAATTATTCTCTTGGAAAACAGATCAGTGGACAGATGGATTTTATTGCTGCTTATGAGAAGACGGGGGATCTGTATACAATGATCATTGGAGTAATACGTTCTCTGCCTTGTGCACCGTTTGTACTTGCTCTGGTATTGATTACGATGATTGCATTTTATGCAACTTCATTTGATTCAATTGCACTGACAGCATCATGCTATAGTTATCACAGACTGGGAGAAGATGAGAATCCAAACAGACTGATTCAGTTGATGTGGTGTATCTTGCTGATTCTCCTTCCAATTGCGCTTGTGTTTTCGGAAAGTTCAATGAGTAATCTTCAGTCAGTAAGTATCATTGCGGCATTCCCAATAGGTGCAGTTATTGTACTGATTGTGTTGAGTTTTATGAAGGATGCAAAGAAATTTATGGAAGAAAATGAAAAACAGAGGAAAAAGTAAGAGGATAAAAAGAGAGATATCAGTGCGTAATGCATTGTTATCTTTCTTTTTATAGTTTTGAAAGTTTTTAAAATGTATTCTTCCATGTAGACAACTTCACTCAAACAGTGTACAATAGGATGGTATATAAGTTTAAGACAACAAAAGAAGGGGTAATTATATGAAAGCAAAGAAATTAGCGGCAGTAGCATTATCACTGTGTCTTACAGTGCCAATGTTCAGCACAATTGTAAGTGCAGCTGATGGTTCTCTGATGTTCTCTGATCCACAGACAAAGGTTGGAGAGGAAGTAAGTGTAGATCTTGTTGTGAGATCCGGTAATTCAGCTGTTGGTGATGCGGATATTACAATGAGTTATGATACTTCTGCACTTCAGTTTGAAAGCGGAGAGGGTGTGACAGCAGACAGTGATGGCAAGCTTACATACTCAGGAAGCGGAGACGGAACAGCGACAGAACTTCGTACTACAATGAAGTTTAAAGCATTGAAGATGGGAGATACAACAATCACAGTTAACAGCTCAAAGGCTTATCTGTATTCAGATGAGACATTGACATTAGACCAGGGATCTTCCGCAATTAAGATTGAACAGGCAGATGATGGTTCAACAGAGATTGAGGCAAATGGAAGTGAATCAACTGGCGCAGCTACTGATATTATGGTAAATGTGAATGGAACAGATTATAACTTCTCAGAAGAATTTGCAACATCTGCGATTCCGGTAGGATATAGTGAGACTACAAAGACATTCAATGGAGAAGAGCACAAGTTTGTTGCTAATGAGGCTGGTGTTACACTCGGATATTTGGTAGATGCTTCCGGAGAAGGAAAGTTTTTCCTCTACAATGAGGACGATTCTACATTTGTTCCATATACAGAATTGAAGATTTCTGATACAACATCAATTATTCTTTTAGCAGATAATGGAGGAGCAAAACTTCCGGATTCATACCAGGAAGGGGAACTTACAGTAGCAGATCAGACATATCCATATTGGGCAGATCCAGAGAATGATCGTTATGATCTTCTGTATGCAGTGAATACAAGAACCGGTGAAAAAGGATTCTATCAGTATGATTCACAGGATGGAACTTATCAGAGTGTAGATGTTCAGACAACAGACAGTACAAAGAAGGAAGCAAAAGGGATTGTTGGAAAACTGGAGTCGCTTGTAAAAGAACATCCAATTGTTCTTCTGGCTGGAGGAGCACTCATCGTAGTTGTATTATTTGTTCTTATGATTATGTTTGCAGTAAAACTTGTGCATAGAAATCAGGAACTTGATGATTTGTATGACGAGTATGATATTCCTTTTGAAGACGAAGAAGATGACGAGCCGGTTGCTGCTAAGAAGTCAGACAGAAAGGCGTTTGGACGTAAAAAAGTAAAAGATGATGATTATGACGATGGTTATGATGATGATTTTAATGATGATTACGATGCCTTTGATGATGAGTATGCTGATTATGATTTTGATGATGATTATGACGATGACTATGATGCGCCGACAGAAGATACAAGAAATTTAGGGAGATCCGCTAAGAAATCAAAAAAAGGAAAAAAAACAGATGATTATGATGTAGATTTCATTGATCTGTAAGTTTAAGAGACAGATGAAAGATACTGATTAGGTAGTTGAAAAATATAGACAGGATTAGAACGGATTAAGAAGGAAGTTCTGATCCTGTTTTTCTATCGTTCTTTTCAATCTTTATTAATTGATTATACACAGATTTATCACAATGCGGAGTTACTATGTAAACATCAAAGAAAAAGAATAAACAAGAGAAGAGGTAATCTTTATGGAAAATCAATATAATTATTATAATTCGGATGGAATGAATGGAAACGGACAGAGTGAAACACCATTTCATGAGGACAATGGTGGTCAGAAACATCAAGTACCGCATGGTAAGAAACCACAAAAGAAAATTCCAAAAGCAGTGGCGGTGACAGGATTTGCACTATTGTTTGGAGTTGTTTCCAGTGGTACATTCCTGGCATCAAATGTTGTTGGAAGTAAAGTGCTTGGATTGACCGGTGTGACGAAGACCAATACTACGGCAACCAAAGCTGTGAGCAGCAATGCTTCATTATCCAAATCTTCCAGTGTTGTAACTTCAGATGTTTCAAGTATTGTGGAAAATGTAATGCCATCAATCGTATCAATTACAAATATGAGTGTGCAGCAGGTTCAGGATTTCTTTGGTGGTGTGTCACAGAAACAGAGCGAAAGTGCTGGAACAGGAATCATTATTTCCCAGAATGATTCAGAACTTCTGGTTGTTACAAATAATCATGTAGTAGCAGGAAGCGATACATTAACAGTTACTTTTGCTGATGGAACAAGTGTTGAGGCGAATATCAAAGGAACAAACTCAGAATATGATATTGCTGTTGTGGCTGTTCCACTTGATTCTATTTCAGATGATACAATGAAAGCAATTTCTGTAGCAACACTCGGAGATTCTACACAGCTAAAGGTTGGAGAGCCTGCGGTTGCAATCGGTAATGCACTTGGCTATGGACAGTCAGTAACAACTGGCGTAATCAGTGCTTTGAATCGTTCTGTTTCTGAAACAAATGAGCAGACTGGTGAGACAACAGAGAGTGATGCCAAACTGATTCAGACAGATGCAGCCATTAATCCTGGAAACAGCGGTGGAGCACTTGTAAATGCAAGTGGCGAAGTGATTGGAATCAACTCATCCAAGTTGGTTGGTGATTCTGTAGAAGGAGTCGGATATGCAATTCCAATCAGTGATGTATCCGATCTGATTCAGAATCTGATGAATCAGGAAACAAAGACAAAGGTTGCAGAAAAAGATCAGGGTGCAATTGGCATCAAAGGAATGAGCGTGCCGGCTGAATATTCCAAACAGCTGAATATGCCGGAAGGCGTTTATGTATCAGAAATTACAAAAGGCGGTGGAGCAGAGGCAGCCGGAATGACAAAGGGAAGTGTTATCACAGCAATTGACGGAACAACCGTATCAAGCATGGATGATCTTGAGGAACAGCTTCAATATTATGCAAAAGGAGACAAGGTGTCACTGACAATTCAGATTCCACAGAGTAATGGAGAATATGAAGAGAAGACAGTGGAAGTGACTTTAGGTGCGAAATAAAAACTACTTTTAAGTGAATGTATTATGCTTAGGGATTGTCATGCGGCAATCCCTTTTGCTGTTGTTCACAATTTTTCTTATCTTCCATACAATAACAAAAAAGATATAAGGATTTATTTTATGGCACCATATTGTTCTAATAGGAATACGAACTGTTATTGTCAGAATGGAAATTACAGGCCACAAACAAGGCAAGAAAATGAAAGACAGCTTCATTGCAATATTCCTGTTCCTCCACTTCCGGAGCAGAAGTCGAAAAATTACTGTTGCGATGAGTGTGTTGGTGATTACAGCAAAACGGATGTTTTGCAAGAGTTTCCGGTTGCGATGGCTTATGTCCCATGGCAGCAGTGGAGAAAACTTCACGATCTCGGTTATGGATTTCAGTGTGGAACTATTTTTCAAGAGCTTGAAAAACCATTTCGTGGAAAAGGAGGATGCTGTAAATGAGTTGCAATTGTCATGAAATGAATCGCAGAGAACTTTTTGAATATATAAATCAGATTAGTTTCGCGGTGGATGATGTTAAATTATTCTTAGATACGCACCCTGAAAATCAGAAAGCACTTGAATATTTTCAAAAATACAAAGAGAAACGTATCGAAGCACTCAAAGAATATGCAGAGGTATATGGACCTTTAACTGTAGATACAGTCAGCGAAAACAGTGACTGCTGGAATTGGATCAATGAACCATGGCCGTGGCAGGAAGGGGGATGTTGATTTATGTGGAATTATGAAAAAAGACTTCAATATCCTGTGAAGATAACCCAGACGAATCCGAAACTGGCGAAGATTATTATAAGTCAGTTCGGTGGGCCGGATGGCGAATTAGCTGCATCTATGCGTTATCTTTCACAGCGATATACGATGCCATATAAAGAGGTGACAGGAATACTGACTGATATTGGTACAGAAGAATAATCCCGTTTCTTTTGGAAATAACAAAAAACCCTTTATTTGCGCGGAATTCTGGGCTTTATTGTCAATTCAAAGTTAGGCTCATTCAGATGACCGCGCTTATTTTTCGTTAATTTCTTGTATTCTATAGATTCTATGAGTAATTTCAACAATCTGTTGCGTTCCGGAATAGATAAATCCCAATAACAGGAAAGCAGATCTTCACAAGCCGGCAGGAACTGTTCTATATTGGCTTCTCTTTGGCGTTCCTTGTCAAGTTCGAGTTTCAGCTGGGCAACGTTTGATTCAGCTTCAGAGATTCGGTTTTGTAAACTGTCAGATCGCTCAAGAAAGACTTCTGTCGAGTAGACACCTTGTTCAAGCAGATCATACATGGTTCCCTTTTGCCGTAGAAGTTGATCGAGTGTCTGTTGAGCTGATTCCAAAAGAACTTCTTTTTCCGGAATAAGACTCTTGGTTGGCATATGACCACTCAGACGATATCCTTCAACCCAGTCAGAAAGCGCGTTATAAACTTCTCGCTCAACAAGATCCAAAGGGCTGCCAATGGTAGGACAATCATATGTACTGCACAACATCAGATCATAAGGAACACGACTTGCAGTTCCGGAAGGCGGCCGGCGAATCATTTTCTTTTTGCACTCACTACAGATAATGATTCCTGCAAGTGGATTTTTGACAATGTTAGAACCGGCAGGCTTCGGGGATCCACAGCCAAGATAACTTTGAGCTTCTGCAAATACATCGTGATCGATCAAGCGCGGATGCCGGCCGGAAACAATGGTATAGTCATTGGTTCTCGGACGTGTGGTTGTGAGAACGCCATTTTCAATTGTTCTGACCACTTTTCGCTCACCGATCTTAACGCATTGATCGTACACAACATTAGAGAGGATTCCACGGACGGTGCTCTCACTCCAAAGTTTGGAATTACGCGGCTTTGTACCGTAACTGTTTAAAGTACGAGTAATCGACCGGATACCGACACGTTCCGGACCGGTAAACATAGAAAAGATAAGCCGCACAACAGGAGCCTCGTTTTCATCAAAAGCAAGAGTCCATCCTTTCTCTTTTTCAAGTTTCACTCTCCGGAAACCGTATGGTGCGGAGTTGTATGGCCACTTTCCTTCAGAGATAGCGGCATAACGTCCATTCTGCATCCTGCGCTTAATCGTCTTATATTCACGACGACTCATAAATAATCCAAACTCAAAATACTCTTCATCGAATTCATTAGCCGGATCATAGGTTTTGGAAGGAGTGATGATTAGTGTGTTGGAATACTGGAAAGCTCTCTGTACAACTCCCTGATCGATCGTATCACCACGAGCAAGACGTTCTACTTCCATAACAAGCACACCGTCCCAAAGGTTCTGTTCTACTTCGTGGAGTAACTGTTGCATAACAGGACGCGCAGCTATAGTTTCTCCGGACACAACTTCTCGGTAAATATTGCTGATAATAAGGTTGTTTTTCTTAGCAAGAGAGAGAAGTGCACGTTCGTGTCTGGCAAGAGTTTCCCCTTCACCATGCTGCTCGGCTTCAAGATCCTTTCTTGATTTCCTCAAATAAATACAATACGACATGATATCACCTCCGTATATATTATGTAAAAAAGTACAAAAATAACAGTCATACATAGAACGTAAGTTCTGATTGTGCGACTGCACCGAAGATGATACAATATTCTTTGGTAAGACAGTATCTCTTCGGAGTTACTAAAGCACATTGGAGTGTGCTTCCCCAGTTGACCGTTCCTGTTGGCGCAGGAGCGGTTTTTTATTTTAGTTGTTATGACTATTTCCTTCATGAAGAAAATTTAATGTATCGCATATCGTTTTTAAATCATCATCTGAAAGATCGTCAAATTTGTCTAGCTGTTCTTGAATAGATTTAATTAGCTTATCACGAGAGGTTTCGGCCTTCTGATCATGCTTTTGAAAAAACAGGGCAGTGATCGTACTTGTAAGAGATCCAATCAAACCGATTCCGACAATCATCAAAACAGTTGCTATGATTCTTCCGGGAATAGTTGATGGTGAGATATCTCCGTATCCAACAGTTGTCGCTGTGACAAAGCTCCACCAAAATCCGTCTGCAAAGCTCATACATTCCGCGTAATGAATAGAAACTCCACCAATCAGGATACAGATCAGCGTTGCTCCGACCATATATTTGAAACCATTCAGATCAAAGAAGAACTTCACACGCTTGTAAAGTCTTGCAAATCGTGCAGATGCTTTTGCGAGTTTTAGGAGTTTTAGCATTTTGAAAATTTTGAAAACCCTAAACACTTTAAACAGAGAATTAAATGGAATAATAGCGATCAGATCCAGCACATTATTCCGGAAGAACTCTTTTTTATTTTTGGCAATCAGAAATCGTAAAGCATAGTCTGCAATGAATATCACATTAATTGCAAAGTCAATATTACGTTGAACAGCAGAGCAACCAGTTGTCATGTCGCAGATTGCAAAATAGACGGCTATGATTGCAAGACCACTGAAAATAAAATCATACAGCAGTAAAAAACGGTCTTTTTGTTTCATTTAGAAAACCTTTCATTCTTTCTATCAAGGATGACAATGACCACAAGGTGAATAACCTTGATTGATCAAATCATCTTTAGTTCCTTCATATGCCCAGTAATTTTCTGGAGAAATTTTATCTACATCCCTACAATTTGGAAGATGAAATTTTTTAGTAGAGGTATTCACAACATAAGAAGAAGCTTGAGGTTCTTGTGTTTGCTGGACAACAGCTGGTTGATTGGATTCTTCGGCAGCAGCTTCCTCAGCAGCTTGTTGAGCTTCGAGCTCTGCCTGCCTTGCAGCTTCTGCTT
>OKSA01002582.1_pt1 | contig 14536 bp, 7 predicted proteins | sample 1601181 | NCBI WGS metagenome assembly OKSA01 (sample SAMEA3541538, study PRJEB24748) | human gut metagenome | biome: human gut; feature: human-associated habitat; material: faeces | place: China | collected 2012
GGCGGTTGCGCTCCGACACGCGCCTGCGGGCGCAGCCCCTCGGGGGAAGGCTTTAAGAAGGTTACGACCCATCAAAAATTTATCTGTGGGGAGAAATTTATGAAATACGACTTTAAAACAGTTGAGGCCAAATGGCAGAAGGTCTGGGAGGACGAGGATACCTTCCATGCCGAGATCGACCATTCCAAGCCGAAATTCTACGCGCTGGTCGAGTTCCCGTACCCGTCCGCTGCGGGCCTGCACGTCGGCCATCCGCGCAGCTACACCGCGCTGGACATCGTCGCGCGCAAAAAGCGTCAGTGCGGCTATAACGTCCTGTACCCCATGGGCTGGGACGCCTTCGGCCTGCCTACCGAGAACTACGCCCTGAAAAACCACATCAACCCCGAGATCGTCACCGCCCAGAATGTGGCCCGCTTCAAGAGCCAGCTCAAGGCGCTGGGCCTGTCCTTTGACTGGGACCGCGAGATCAACACCACCGACCCCGAGTACTACAAGTGGACGCAGTGGATCTTCATCCAGCTGTTCAAAAAGGGCCTTGCCTACAAGAAGGAGACCACCGTCAACTACTGCACCGGCTGCAAGGTCGTTCTGGCCAACGAGGAGGTCGTCAACGGCGTCTGTGAGCGCTGCGGCAGCCCCGTTGTCCAGAAGAACAAGAGCCAGTGGATGCTGAAGATCACGGCCTACGCAGACCGCCTGATCAACGACCTGGACGACGTCGATTACATCGACCGCGTCAAGACCCAGCAGCGCAACTGGATCGGCCGCAGCCACGGCGCCGAGATCAACTTCGACACCACCGCGGGCGACACCCTGACGGTCTACACCACCCGCGCGGACACGCTGTTCGGCGCGACCTACATGGTCATCAGCCCCGAGCACGCCTTCATCAAAAAGTGGGTCGACGCGGGCCTTATCCGGAACGCCGACACCGTCGCCGCCTATCAGGAGGAGGCCGCCCGCAAGTCTGACTTCGAGCGCACCGAGCTGAACAAGGAAAAGACCGGCGTTGTCGTCGAGGGCGTCAAGGGCATCAACCCCGTCAACGGCAAGGAGATCCCCATCTTTATCTCCGACTACGTCCTGGCAACCTATGGCACCGGCGCCATCATGGCCGTGCCCGCCCACGACACCCGCGACTGGGAGTTTGCCAAAAAGTTCGGCCTGCCCATCATCGAGGTCGTCAAGGGTACTGTGCCCAGCGACCTCGACAAGGAGGCCTTCACCGACGTGGCCACCGGCACGCTCGTCAACTCCGACTTCCTGAACGGCCTGTCCGTTGAGGATGCCAAGAACAAGATGTACGCCTGGCTCGAGGAGAACGGCAAGGGCCACAAGCAGGTCAACTTCAAGCTGCGCGACTGGGTGTTCAGCCGCCAGCGCTACTGGGGCGAGCCTATCCCCATGGTCTATTGCGACAAGTGCGGCTGGGTGCCCCTGCCCGAGAGCGAGCTGCCCCTGCGCCTGCCCGAGATCAAGGACTTTGAGCCGGGCGAGAACGGCGAAAGCCCGCTGGCGCGCCATACCGAGTGGGTCAGCACGACCTGCCCCTGCTGCGGTGCCCCCGCCAAGCGCGAGACCGACACCATGCCCCAGTGGGCCGGTTCGAGCTGGTACTTCCTGCGCTACTGCGACCCGAAGAACCACGACGCCATCGCCAGCAAGGAGGCGCTCGAGTATTGGAGCCCCGTGGACTGGTACAACGGCGGCATGGAGCACACCACCCTGCACCTGCTGTACAGCCGTTTCTGGCACAAGTTCCTGTATGACATCGGCGTTGTGCCCACCAAGGAGCCGTACCAGAAGCGTACCTCCCACGGCATGATCCTGGGCCTGAACCCTCATGCCTTTGAGAACCAGCCCGATGCCGAGCGCAAGCGCCTGCTGGCCGAGTACGGCGACGAGAAGGGCGCGCGCAAGGCCCTTGTCGAGAAGTACGGCGAGATGGCCGAGCACCCCATCGTCAAGATGTCCAAGTCCCTCGGCAACGTCGTCAACCCCGACGATGTGGTCAACGAGTACGGCGCCGACACGCTGCGCCTGTATGAGATGTTCATCGGCGACTTTGAGAAGGCCGCCCCGTGGAACACCTCCTCCATCAAGGGCTGCAAGCGCTTCCTCGATAAGATCTGGTCGATGAGCGAGAAGCTCGTTCCCGGCGAGGGCGTCCGCCCCGAGCTGGAGGCCGTTGCCAACCGCACCATCAAGAAGGTCGGCGAGGACATTGACGCGCTGAAGGCCAACACCGCCATTGCCCAGCTGATGATCTACGTCAACGCGCTGAGCGATCAGGGGGGTGCGACCAAGGCCGAGTACGAGCTGTTGCTGCAGCTGCTGAACCCGTTTGCGCCCCACATGACCGAGGAGCTGTGGCAGCAGCTGGGCCACACCGAGCAGCTGGCCTACCACGCCTGGCCGACCTACGACGAGGCCAAGTGCGTTGAGCAGACGATTGAGATCGCCGTGCAGGTCAACGGCAAGGTCAAGGCCCGCATCAAGGTGCCCGCCGCCATCGAGAACGCGGACGCCATCGCCGCCGCCAAGGCCGAGCCCGCTGTAGCCGAAGCCATCGCCGGCAAGACCATTGCCAAGGAGATCTATGTCAAGGGCAAGCTGGTCAATATCGCGGTCAAAGGCTAAAATTTTATAAGCACTCTAAGGCAGAGCGAAGGCTCTGCCTTTTTTGTTTCTCGATCCTCACCGCCGCTGTAGGGGCCGGGCATGCCCGGCCCGCAACATTACCGTTGATGTCCTTTTTCCGGTTTGCTTTGTAGGGAGGGGGCTTGCCCCCGCCGCGGCGGGGTGAGGGCACCCCGCCCTACATCCGCCTGAAAAGGGGAATGTAGGGGAGGGATTCATCCCTCCCAGGTACTTTCCGCTATCGCAATTCCGTCAAAAAACACCCTACCCAAATGTATAAAATGCTGAAACTTTCCGATAAAAACAAAAATGTGTCGTTTTCCTCTTGCCAAAATATTTCTGGGGGGGGGTATACTAATGGCACAAGTACTTAGGAAGGAACGTGTTAAATATGGGGAAATTAAAAGAAAAGTGGCACGGTTTCAAAAGTGAAGCCGGCAGCAACGGAAAAACAGTACAGAGCGGAATTTATGCTGCGGCTGGGATTGGGGTGTTTTTTGTTTTCGGTGGGATTGTTCTAGGCTCTATACCTTTTACTGGATTTCCGCCAGTTTTACTAATTGACTTTGTATTGTCTGTAATTGCTTTAATTGGTTTCGTAGAGTTTATTATTAATGGACTCTCATTTTTAAAGAATGGGATAGAAGATATTTTGCGTTTTCCCGGAAAAGCAATGCGAAAAGCAAAGGCTGAACAGGAACGAAAAGAGCGGGAACAGGCAGAAGCAGAGTTGCAAGCAAAAATTACTGAAGGTATCGCGTCCTATAAGACTGAGGCAGACAGTGGCAATGCGGAAGCGATGCGGCAGGTTGCCAAAGTGTATTCTACCTATGGAAAAGATTCGATAGCAATAAGTTGGTATACGAAGGCCGCACAACTTGGTGACATAGAGGCGCAACTCACGCTGGCAGGGAAATATAAGGTAATTGGTGCAATAGAGGCCAAGAAATGGCTTTCAGAGGTAGAGAAAAACCCGAAAGCGGGCCCGGAGCAAAAAGAGGCAGCCCGCGTGAAGAAAATAGACATAGAGCAATATGAATTTAGGCAGGCAGCAGAAGCTGAGGCAGCAGAACGGAGAAGAAGAGCTGAGGCAGAGATGATTGAACAGCAGAAAAAGCTTCCTATGACAGGTGATTTCTATGCAATGCGGTCATACAGTGAAGAATGTGTAAATGTAGGAAAAGCTTGTGCATATTGTGCGCGGCGCGATTGGCATGGAAAAAACTGGGGAATTGGCTACAACTGCGGATTCCACTAAATAACGAAAGGCAGAGTTTCGGCTCCGCCTTTTTTTATTTGCAGTAAAACCCCATTTGTAAGGGCCGATGCTCGCATCGGCCCGCGGGGCGTCGGGGGCGCCGCCCCCTACAACGTAAACAAAAAATTACAGTATAGGGCAAACCGGCACGGCGGTCAGGAAACTGCCCGCCCTACGGATTGCGCGCCTCCCCCTACATCCATTGTTTACAAACCGCCCAAACTACGCTATAATAAAACCATCAAAAACTTTGACGAAAGCAGGTCACACCATGCTCATCAGTCTGATCGTACCCTGTTACAATGAAGAAGAAGCGATGCCGCTTTTTTATAAAGAAGCCTCCCGCGTGGCGGCGGAGATGAAAGCCAGCCACGGCGCGGAGTTTGAGTTTATCTTTGTGGACGACGGCTCCCGCGACGGCACGCTGCGCGTCGCGCGTGAGCTGCACGCGCAGGACCCCCGCGTGCGGTATGTCTCGTTCAGCCGCAACTTCGGCAAGGAGGCCGGTATCTACGCGGGTTTACAGGCCGCCAAGGGTGATTACGTCGCCACGATGGACGCCGATCTGCAGGACCCGCCCGCGCTGCTGCCGCAGATGCTGGACACGCTGCTGACCGGCGAGTACGACTGCGCCGCCACCCGCCGCACGACCCGCAAGGGCGAGCCGCCGCTGCGCAGCTGGTTTGCCCGCAAGTTCTACCAGATCATCAACAAGATGTCCGATACGGAAATTGTCGACGGTGCGCGGGATTTCCGCCTGATGAGCCGCAAAATGACCGACGCTGTGCTCAGCATGGCCGAGTACAACCGCTTCAGCAAGGGCATTTTCAGCTGGGTCGGCTTCAAGACCAAGTGGTTCGACTATGAGAACATCGAGCGCGTCGCCGGTACGACCAAGTGGAATTTCTGGGGCCTGTTCAAGTACTCCATCGAGGGCATCGTCGGCTTCTCGACCACGCCGCTGCTGATCGCGGCGGGGGCGGGCGTGCTGTTCTGCATCCTCGCGTTCATCGGCATCCTCTTTGTCGTCGTCCGCGCGCTGATGTTCGGCGACCCGACCTCCGGCTGGCCCAGCATGGTCTGCATCATTCTGCTGTGCAGCGGCGTCCAGCTGTTCTGCACCGGCATTGTGGGCGAGTACCTCGCCAAGACCTACCTGGAGGTCAAGCACCGTCCCATCTACATCGTCGCCGAGACCGAAGAGGACAAAAAGTAAATCATGCGTGATATGACCAAGGGTGCCCCGCTGGGGCACCTCTTTCTGTATGCGGTGCCGCTGCTGCTGGGGAACTGGATGCAGCTGGCGTACAATGCGGTGGATTCCATCATCGCAGGGCGGTTCATCGGGCAGGACGCGCTGGCCGCCGAGGGCGTGGCCGGGCCGGTCATGAATCTGGTGATTTTGGCCATCAGCGGACTGTGCATCGGCGCGGGCGTACTGATGAGTGAGGCGTTCGGCGCAAAGCGGACCGCCCGCTTAAAAGAGACGTTGGCAACGACGCTGCTGTTCGGCGCGGCGCTCTGCTGTGCCGCCGCGGCGCTGGGCTGTGCGCTGACGCCGTGGATCCTGCGCGCGCTGGCCGTGCCGGACTCGATTTTTGGCATCACCGGCATCTACCTGCGCATCACGTTCCTGGGCGCGCCGTTCACGTTTTTCTATAACGCGCTGGCGGCGGGCCTGAAAAGTGTCGGCGACAGCAAAACGCCGCTGAAATTCCTGGCGTTCTCCGCCGTGCTCAACGCGGTGCTGGATCTCATTTTGATTGGCGGGCTGGGTTTCGGCATTGTGTGCAGCGCCGTGACCACTGTCGTGGCCGAGGCCGCCAGCGCGCTGCTGGCCGCCGTCTACATGGCACGCCGCGTGCCGGAGCTCTGCCCCGGGCACGGGCAGTGGCGCATCCGCCGCGACCTGCTGGGACCGATTTTGCGCTACGGCGCGGTGACGGCGGTGCAGCAGGCCGTGCAGCCGATCTGCAAGGTGCTCATTCAGGGGCAGGTCAACGCGCTGGGGGTCGGGGCTATCGCGGCGTTCAACGCGGTCACGCGGGTGGACGATTTTGCCTTCACGCCGGAGCAGAGCATTGCCACGGCCATTACGACCTACATTGCCCAGAACCGCGGTGCCGGGCAGACCGCCCGCATCCGCTGCGGCTTTGCGGTGGGCCTGCGGTTGGAGCTGGGCTATTGGCTGCTGATGGGCAGCCTGACGCTGCTGCTGCGCCGGGGCATCCTGTCCCTGTTTGTGGCAGGGGAGGGGGCCGCCGACGTCATTGCACTGGGCAGCACGTATCTGGGCTGGATGGCGGAGTTCTACGCCCTGCCCGCGCTGACGAACGGTTTCCAGGGCTTTTACCGCGGCATGGGTAAGATGACGACGACGCTGATCGGCACCTGCTTACAGGCGGGGCTGCGCGCTGCCGCTGCTGCGGTGCTGGCCCCGCGGGTGGGCCTGCCCGGCATCGCCTTTGCCTGTGCCTTCGGCTGGTGCGTCATGCTGGCGTTTGAGGTGCCGTACTATTTTTTGACGTGCAGGGAGTGGTTGCCTAAGGCTTCCCCCTCGGGGCTGCGCCCGCAGGCGCGTGTCGAAGCGCAACCGCCGGAGGCGGCTCTTAGCGCGGAGACTGAAGCTGGCAGCGGCCCCGTCCGCTGACTGATGAGGGCAGAGTTATTGCGGCATCCCGTAAAATGGTCGATTCCGGTAGCTTTGCCCTCATCCGACCCTGCGGGGCCACCGCACCCCTTCCGGCGCTGCGCGCCACCTCCCCCCGTATCGGGGGAGTCTGTCCCCGAGGGGGAAGGCAAAGAACGGCGGTCAGGGAGCTGGCCGCCGCTTTTTTATTCTGTAAAATTCCCCAATATCCCGCGTTTCCGATTGTAATTTCTTCGACAAAATGCTACACTAATAGTATCTATCCACAGCATAAAATCTGCCCAAGAGAGGTAACGCACCGTGCCAGAAGAACGCAAAGTCTACCGCCGCCCTGCCCGGACGGCTGCGCCCGCCCCGCAGGCCGGGCAAGCGGCCCCGCGCCCTGACGCGCCCCCGCCGCCGAAGAAAAAGAAACGTCCCGGCGCCAAACGCCGCCGCAGCCGCCTTGTGCTGGGGCTGTGTTTGCTCTGCCTGCTGGTCGTGGTCATTGTGTCGGTGGTGCTGGTGCGCTGCTCGGCAGAGGAGAAAGGCCCCGCCGAGGCGGACTTCGGCACGCCCGCCGCGGCCTGGCAGAAGAACGATTTGGGCTACTACTTCAACACAAGCGGCCGGGCCATGCCCGCCGCGGTGCTCAAAGGCATGGACGTCTCCAAATTCCAGGGCGAGATCGACTGGGAAAAGGCCAAGGCTGCCGGCATCGACTTTGCCATCATCCGCTGCGGCTTCGGCGGCGAGTGGGACGGCCAGGAGGAAAACTGGGCGCAGGATGACCCCCAGTGGCGGCGCAACGCCGACGAATGCACCCGGCTGGGCATCCCGTTCGGCGCGTACCTTTACTCCTACGCCACGACGGTGGAGGAGGCCCGCAGCGAGGCCGACCACGTCGCGCGGCTGCTGGGCCTGACCGCCCCGCCGCAGGAGGGGCTGGACGACTACACCGCCGCGCCCTACCGGCTGAGCTACCCGGTCTACTACGACCTCGAGGATAAGTACATCAGCGGCGTTTTCCCCTCCGAGATGGCCGAGATCACGCAGGCGTTCTTTGACCGCCTGACCGAGTACGGCTACACCGGTGCGCAGGGGCTGTATGCCTCCCGCAACTGGGTACGCGCCCGCATGACGGATCCTGCCTTTGACAAATGGCGCGACAACCTCTGGATTGCGCGGTTCTCCGACGATCTGGACTACGCGGGTACCTACGATATGTGGCAGTGCACCTTCAGCGCCCCGGGCGCGGACTACGGTGTCCAGAGTGAGACGGTGGATCTGGATTTTGTCATGAGACCGTTCAAATTTACCGGTGTGTCCGCCTGCAACGGCAAGACTGCCGCGCCGGTGCTCCTGAACGATACCTACACCGACGAGCTGCACATGGACGGCAAGGACGCCTACGCCACGCTGGCGACGAACGAGCCGGGCGAGAAGGACGGCGGACGCAGGGTCTACTGGACGACGAGCGACAAGACCGTGGCCACCGTGGACAAAAACGGCACGGTCCGCGCCCGCACCGACAGCGGGGAATGCACGATCACGGCCACGCTGGCCGACGGCACCGAGAGCCTGACCTGCCGCGTGCGGGTCGGGGACATCACGGTTCCGATCTTTGCCACGGCGGGCCTGCGCGGGGACCGCGCCACGCTGGCGGACGCCGCCGCGCTCAAGGGCGCGACCCCGGATTCCATCCTGCTGGACGCGGGCGACAGCCTGCACGGCACCGAGAGCGCCAGCCTGACCGGCGGTATGGATATGCTGTCGGCGTTCTCGGCAGCGGGGTACGATCTGCACGCCATGGCGCTGACCGACTTTGCCTACGGCACGACCCGCCTGGTCAGCGATGCCAACATGGGCAGCGGCCCGTCGCTGGCGTCCAACCTGCTGAACAACGAGGGCACCGCTGTGTTCTACCGCTCCACAAGCTGGAGCCGCAACCGCGTGACCAATGGCCGGTACACCGTCGTGGAGCGCGCGGGGTATAAAATCGGTTTCTTTGTGCTGAACGACCCGGCGCAGGCTGCGGTCATCTCGGCGTCCAACGGGGAGTTCATCACGGCCCGCGACTGGAACGACACCGCCGCCGAGCAGATCACCGCCCTGCAGAACGCCGGGTGCGATGCCATCCTTGCGATTGTCTCCACCGCCCCGGCGGGCGACTGGCAGAAGGCCCTGCTGAGCCAGGGCGTGACGGCTATTATTGACGGCACAACGGCGGAAAACGGAACGAACGTGCTGGGCGCGGATCTGGGTCTGACCGGCGTGGCGCAGCTGGACCTGGTCTTTACCCAGGGCGGCGGCTGCCGCGTCGAGCTCCGGCAGCCTGTGGCGGCTGCCGAGATGGAGAGCCGCCGCGCCACCTGGCTGGCGATGAGCACCGCCGACGCCGCGCAGGCCGACACCGCTGCCGATGCCGCCGACCCCGGCAAGGACACCGAGGCCGTGGGCGGCAGTGACACCACCGCCCCCACCGAGACGGCAGACGAGGCCCAGCAGGCCGGTGCGGACGCCTATACCAGCGCCGCGGCGGAGATCGCCACGCTGGACGCCGACGACCAGAGCATCCTCTACACGCCGCTGTTTACCTACGCGGCGAACCACGACGCCAACAAAACCATCAGCTTCGGCAACTATCTGGCGGCGCTCTACGCCGAGATCGTCACAAATGACCCGGCCACGGGGCTGCCGGAGGGGGCGTCCGTCGAGGCGTTCGCGGGCGGTGTGACCGAGCCGGAATACGGCGAGATCACCCGCGGGGATTTGATGGCCGCCCTGCCTGCGACAGCGCGCATTCAGCTGGTCAGCACCACCGCAGAAGCCGCCCGGGCGCTGGCCGACGGCGGCACGGTCAGCCGCGTCTACCAGAACAGTCTGACCGAGTACGCCCCCGAGGGGGATGTAGTCTACATCGTCACCGACACGGCGACTCTGGCCGGTCTGGGTGCGGAGTACACGGTTCTGCGCGATTACGGCGATGTCTTTTGGAGTGTTCGGATGAACATTAACGACCTGACCGCCAACTTTACCACAGAGTTTGTGCTGCCGGAGGCCCCGCAGTACGGGGTCGGACGCAGAGGCTGAACCGGGGACGGCAGCCCCCCGGGAGGTTGTTCTTTCTTTTGGCAGCAAAAGAAAGAACCAAAGAAAACTGCCGCTGTTTCGACGCAGCGGACCCGCGACTTAGGGGCTGCACGCCCCTAAGAACCCCAAAGCGGAAGTCGCAGAGGACGCGGGCTAAACGAAAGCAGTATTACTTTTCGTTCTTAACGCCCGCGCCCTCTGCTCCGATTTGAAATTCGGGTGTTCCCCCGAACCCCCGATGCTTTTAACGGCTGCTATTCCCGCGATGGCCTCTGCTTTAAATCACTGCTCTGTAGGGGCGGCATATATGCCGCCCGCAACTGACCGTGGCCTCTCATTCCCGGTCCACCCGCAACATCCCCAAATAAAGGAGGTTCTCCCACATGAAGCTCACATTCTTAGGCGCTGACCGGGAAGTGACCGGCAGCTGCACACAGCTGGAGGCGGCGGGACACCGCTTTCTGATCGACTGCGGCATGGAGCAGGGCCGCGACGTGTATGAGAACGCCGACCTGCCCTGCGCGCCCGGCACCTATGAGGCACTGCTGCTGACCCATGCGCACATCGACCACTCGGGCCGCATCCCGTACCTGTACAAAAACGGCTACCGCGGCCCCATCTATACCACCGATGCGACCCGCGACCTCTGCGCCATCATGCTGGAGGATTCCGCCCACATTCAGGAGCAGGAGGCCGAGTGGAAAAACCGCAAGGCCATGCGCAGCGGTGCCGAGATGATCGAGCCGGACTACACCGTCGAGGACGCGCAGAACGTCATGAAGCAGTTTGTGCCCTGCCCCTATGAGGCGTGGCAGACGCTGTTCGACGGGCCGACCGGCAAAATCGAGATGCGCTTTACCGATGTGGGGCACCTGCTGGGCAGCGCGTCCGTCTCGCTGCGCATTGCGGAGCCGGGCCGCACGCCGGAAATCATCGTTTTCTCGGGCGACATCGGCAACACCCATCAGCCGCTCATCAAGGACCCGTCCAACCCGGGCCACGCGGATTACCTTGTCATGGAATCCACCTACGGGGACCGCAGCCACGGCCCGAAACCGGATTATATCGGCGATTTGAGCGCCGTGCTGCAATCGACGTTCGACAAGGGCGGCAATGTCGTCATCCCCAGCTTTGCCGTGGGCCGCACGCAGGAGCTTTTGTATTTTATCCGCCAGATCAAGGCCGAGGGCCGTATCAAGGGCCACGAAAACTTCCCGGTCTTTGTGGACAGCCCGCTGGCGAGCAAATCCACCACGATCTTCCGGGAAAACTTTGCCGAGTGCTACGACGACGAAGCCCTCGCCCTGGTGCAGAGCGGCCGGAACCCCCTGCAGTTCCCGGGTCTGCACGTCAGCGAGACGAAAGAGGAATCCATGGCCATCAACGGCGACCCGACGCCCAAGGTCATCATCTCCGCCGCCGGCATGTGCGACGCGGGCCGCATCCGCCACCATTTAAAATATAACCTCTGGCGGCCCGAGTGTACGGTGCTGTTCGTGGGCTACCAAAGCCCCGGCACCTTAGGCAACGCGCTGGTCAACGGTGCGCAGGAGGTCAAGCTCTTTGGCGAGCCGGTGCAGGTCAGGGCCCGCATTGCGCAGCTGGGCGGGCTTTCGGGTCACGCCGATAAGGACGGGCTGGAAGCCTGGCTCCGCGCCTTTGACGAAAAGCCGAAGTTCGTCTTTGTCAACCACGGCGAGGACGCCGTCGCCGAGCACTGGGCCAACCATCTGAAGGAGGAGGGCTACGAGGCCGACGCCCCCTACAACGGCTCGATCTGGATCGCCGCCGAGGGCCGCGTCGCCTGCGCCGAGGTCGGCAACACCCGGAAGATCATCAAGACGAAATCCGCCGAGACCGTGCGCACCAGCGCGGCCTATGACCGTCTGGCCAACATGGGCCAGCGCCTGCTGGAGGTCATCCGCCACAACCGGGGCGGGGCCAACAAGGACCTTGCAAAATTTGCCAGCCAGATCGCTGCGCTGTGCGACAAATGGGATCGATAACATTGACAAAGGCAAAAGGAATATGGCAGATGCTGCCCGCACCCCTGCGCGGCGCGGCGACCCTGCTGGCAGTGCTGGCGCTGGCCGCGCTGCTGACCACGGTGCGGCACAATGCCAGCGCCTACCTGACCGGCGTGTGGGATACAGGCTCCCAGACGCTCGTCTATGGCCGCATCCACCAGATGGAGCAGGGGCAGTACGCCCCCGGCGGCTTTCTGGGTGTCTACACCGACGATTGGAGCGACGACACGAACCGCGCACTGTTCCGGGACGACACCCCCACCGACGCGGCGGCGTTCCACCCCTACACCCACCAGTCGGGCTTGCAGGGCTGGCTGTTCGGCAGGGTCAACCGTCTGCTGCGGCACCGGCTGCCCGACGGTCTGGCGCGGGAGGCCGCCCTTTACTGGCTGAACAGCACGCTGTTCTACGCGGCGGAGCTGCTTGTGGCGCTGGCCGTGTGGGAAGAATTCGGCCCGCTGGCGGCAGCGTTCGGGTTTGCGTCGGTGCTGCTGGCCCCCTGGCTGCAGCGCGGCATGAAGGACCTGTACTGGTGCCTCTGGACCTGGCTGCTGCCGCTGCTGGCGGCGCTTTGGCTCTGCCATTGCACCCGCGTGCGCGGCAAAACGCCCCGCGGGTGCTGGCCGCTGGTGGCCGCCGCCTGCATGGTGCGCTGCATGTGCGGGTTTGAATTTATCACAACATTTTTGATCCTGTGTGAGATCCCGCTCTGCTACGCGGCTGCCAAGGCGTATTTTGTGCGGCGCGACCCGCACGGCGCGCTGGTCTGGCTGGGCCGCACCGTCGGGGCGGGGGTCTCGGCGCTGGGCGGTGTGACTGCGGCGCTGGCGCTCTGGTTCGCACAGGAATGGCTCTGCTTCGGCAGCGCGGCGGACGCCTGGCAGAACATGACCCGGGCCGTCACGGACCGCGTCAGCCTGACGGACGGCGCGGTGCGGGACGTGAACGTGCCGCAGGTGCTCGCGCAGTATTTCCGTGAGAGTACGGAGCCGCTTTTGCAGCTCGGGCCCGTCAGCGTCACGGCATGGCAGCTGCTGCTGTTTGCGCTGCTGGTTGCAGCGGCGCGCGCGATGCTGCTTGCGGCGGCGCGCGTGATGCTGCGCGTAACACCGCGCGCGGCGCTGTACGCGATGGGCATCGGCTTGACGCGTCCGCCCCAGCGTTTCCGGAAGGAAGGGAGGGCCGAGCCTGCGATGGCGCGCGCCCTCTCTTTGAGGCCCAGGGCGAGAAGAGAGGAAGTAAGTTATGAATGCCCTGATCATCCTTTTGGTAGCCATCGTGGTTCTCGTATGTGGCTACGTCTTTTACGGCGGTTGGCTCGCCAAGCAGTGGGGCATCGACCCCAACCGTCCCACGCCGGCGCACGAGTTCGAGGACGGCAAGGACTATGTGCCCGCCGCGCCCTATGTGGTGCTCGGCCACCATTTCTCGTCCATTGCCGGCGCCGGCCCCATCAACGGGCCCATCCAGGCGGCCATCTTCGGCTGGGTGCCCGTGCTTCTGTGGGTGCTGCTCGGAGGCATCTTCTTCGGCGCCATGCACGATTTCGGCGCGCTGTTCGCCTCCATACGCCACAAGGGGCAGACGCTCGCGACGGTTATCGCCCAGAACATCGATGACACGGCCAAGAAGCTGTTCTGCATCTTCGCGTATCTGACGCTCATTTTGGTGGTGGCCGCCTTCGCCTCCATTGTGGCGAGCACCTTTGCCGTGGTGCCGGTGCCGACAGACGACGCCGCCAAGGCCGTGGCGGCCGAGGCGGCCAACATGGCCAACATGCGCACGGCCATGATCTCGGTACTGTTCATCGTGGTGGCCGTCATTTACGGCGTGGTCACGCGCGGGCGCAAGCTGCCCACGGCCGTCAACATCCTGTCGGCCATCGCCATCATCGTGGTCGTCGTGGCCCTCGGCTACAACTTGCCGGTCATCGCGCTGGACAACACCACCTGGATGATCCTTGTGGGCCTGTATATCCTCGTGGCTTCCGTGGCCCCGGTTTGGATCCTCCTGCAGCCGCGCGACTACCTGTCGAGCTATCTGCTCTACGGCATGATCGCCCTGGCGCTCGTCGGCATCATCGGCGCCGGCATCATGGGCAACGCCGCCTCGCTGGACATTCCCGCATTCACGGGCTTTGCCGCCACAGCTGGCACATCCAAGGTGGCCGCCTCGGGCTTTTTGTTCCCGGCCCTGTTCATCACCATCGCCTGTGGCGCCATCTCCGGCTTTCACAGCCTCGTGGCCTCGGGCACTACCTCCAAGCAGCTCGACCGCGAGGCCGAGGCGCAGCCCATCGCCTACGGCGGCATGCTGCTCGAGTGTCTGGTAGCGGTCATCTCGCTGTGCGCGGTGGCCTTCGTGTTCTCCGGCTATATGGACGGCACCTACGCCTCGCCGACCCAGGTCTTCGCCGCGGGCCTTTCCCAGATGCTCGCCTGCGTGCCCGGACTCGCCGGGGCGGAGTCCGTCGCCTACGCGCTGCTCGTGCTGGCGGTATCGGTGTTCTGCCTGACCTCGCTCGACACCGCGACGCGCCTGGGGCGCTACATGTTCCAGGAGCTTTTCGCGCCGCACGGCATGGAGGCGAGCGAGCTTACCGGATGGCGCGCGGTGCTCGTGAACCCCTGGGTCGCCACCATCATCACCGTGGTGCTCGGCGTGGGGCTGGGCATGACCGGCTACCAGCTGGTGTGGCCGCTGTTCGGTGCCGCCAACCAGCTTCTGGCCGCTTTGGGCCTGCTGGCCGTGTGCGCGTGGCTGGGCAACGCGGGCCGCAACAACAAGATGTTCTACTTCCCCATGGCGTTCATGATGGTGGTGACGCTGACCTCGCTGGCGCTGACGGTGTGGGCCAAGATCGGCCTTCTGGCGGCCGGCACGGTG
>OKSA01002605.1_pt1 | contig 14415 bp, 11 predicted proteins | sample 1601181 | NCBI WGS metagenome assembly OKSA01 (sample SAMEA3541538, study PRJEB24748) | human gut metagenome | biome: human gut; feature: human-associated habitat; material: faeces | place: China | collected 2012
CCGCCATGCTCGTAACAAGGTAAATGCGCGTCGTTTCGATGCTCGAATGCCCGAGAACATCCGCCAGCTTGACGATATCCTTGTATGCGCGATAAAATGCCGTCGCGAACAGGTGGCGCAGATTGTGCGGGAAAACTTCCCCTGCGTTGACACCTGCGCGAGCGCACAGCTCTTTCATTTTCGACCAAATTTGATATCTCGACATGGACTTGCCGCTTTTGGCGCGAAAAATCGCGCCGGAGGCGGTTTTTTCTGCGTTGCGAACTTGAGCAGCTTGCGGCAGAGTTTTGACGGCAGTAGGATCGTGCGGATCTTGCCCTTGAGCGCAATTTCCGTTTTGCCGTTTTTCGCGGCCTCAACCGTGATGTACTGCACCTCGCTGACGCGGATACCGGTGGAGCAGATGGTCTCCATCAGGAGCGCGAGGGCGCGGTCGCCCACAGCTTCCGCCGCGGCGACCAGTCGTTCATATTCTGTGCGCGTTAACTCCTGTTTGCTGTCTCGAAACAGGCGGCGCTGAATTTTTAAGAACCGCGCGCGGCAATCTATCCAGCCACAGAAGTGAAAGAAACCGTTCAGCGCGGCCAGATAAGTGTTGATCGTCGACGGCGCATAGTTTTTCTCGCGCAGGTCGTCTTTCCAGTTTTTAATTGTCTCCGGCGTGACCGCCTCACCGCACAAAAACGCCGCAAAGCTCAACAGCGCGCGGCGATACTTCTCAATCGTCGCCTCGGCGCGTTCCTCATTCGAAAGTTCTTTCAAATAGGCTTCGATTTTTTCACTCGTCATGTAGTGTTCCATAATAAAAATACCCCTATCTCTCGTGATAGGGGTATTGTAGCGTATTGCGAACCGGTTTCGAATACTTTTGCCTCGATGATATTTTCGCGCGCTGCAAAATCTTCCAGCGCTCGCTTTGGATAAATTGGCGGCTTTTCCAAAGACTAAGTGCAGTTTATCGAGTATAAAAGGAGTTTTGATAGATGAAAGCAACCGGAATTGTCAGACGGATCGACGACCTTGGCCGCGTTGTCATTCCCAAGGAGATCCGCCGCACCATGAGAATCCGCGAGGGCGACCCGTTGGAGATCTACACGAGCAAGGACGGGGAGGTCATTTTTAAGAAGTACTCGCTCATGGGCGGCGTGGACGAGTTTGCCGCGCAGCTGTGCGACACGCTGAGCAAGTCGACCGGCACGAGCGTGGCCGTGACCGACCGCGACAGCGTCATCGCCGCGGCGGGCAGCGCGCGCCGCGACCTCATCGGCAAGCGCATCAGCCCGCAGCTCGAGCAGATCATGGAGGACCGCGGTATCTACCGCGCCGTGCCGAGCGAGCGCAGCGTGTTCGTCACCGAGTCGCTTGACCGCTACTGCGCGACCATCGCCGCGCCCATCATCTCCGAGGGCGACGCGCTCGGGCTCGTGGTCTTCATCGGCACCGAGGGCGAATCGGCCGCAGGTGAGACGGAGTACAAGCTCGCGCAGGCCATCGCAGGCTTTCTTGGCAAACACATGGAGAGCTGAAAAAAGAGGACGGCTTTGGCCGTCCTCTTTTCTTATATTATATAGTATCGTTCACTTTTCGCCCAGCGCGCGGTAGAGCATCGTCACGATCTGGGCACGGGTGCAGTTGTCCTGCGGCAGGAGGCGATTGTTGTCGCCCTTGAGCACGCCCGCGTTGACGGCCCAGTCCATCGCCTCGAGCGCGTAGGCGGGAACGGCGTCGAAGTCGTCGAACTCGCGGATCGCCATACCGCCCTGCGTCGTGTCCATTCCCTGCGCCTTGGCAAAGCGGTAGAGCATCGTGACCATCTGCGCGCGGGTAACGGCGGCGTCGGGGGCAAAGGTCTCGGCGGTCGTTCCCTCGACGATCTTTTCGCTCGCCGCCCAGCGGACAGCCTCGGCATAGTACGCGCCGCTGTCCACATCGGTGAAGTTCATCGCGTAATTCACCGCGGGAGAACCCGCCGCGCGCCACAGGAACGTGACGAGCTGCGCGCGGGTGCAGGAGGCGTCCGGTGAGAAATGCACCGCGTCCGTGCCGGTGACGATGCCGCCCTCCGCCGCCCAGAGGACCGCATCATAGTAGTACGCGCCCGCGGGGACGTCGACGAAGAAGTTGAGCATCGTGTTGTCGTCCATGAACGTCGCGGCGACGGTCACGGGGCTGGGCGGCATGGTGAAGGTGTACTGTCCGCCTCCCTGGTCGGTCAGGTCGAGCGCGTTGCCGTTCTTGTCGGTGACCGTCAGCGTTTCGAGCGCGTAGCCCTTATCGGGCGTGACGGTGACGGTCACAGTGCTGCCCTTGGAGGCAGACTTCGGGCTGACGGTGACGCTGCCGTGCGCGCCGTCAGCGACCGCAACGTCATAGCGCGGCGCGGAGGGGGCAGATGTGTGGATTTTCTCCCATTTCGCCGTCAGGGTCAAATTTTCTGTCACAGGCGTGTCAAAGTCCCATTTTGCATTGCCGTTATACCAGCCCACAAAACGGTAGCCAGACTTGACGGGTGTATCTGGCGCACTGGCCTTGCCGTTCACCACCTGCATAGCATAGACATCCTCGCCGTCCATATAGGTCACCTCGTGGCCCCGAATGGAATAGTCCGTTTCTGCGTACGCTCCCTTCAATTTGTCGTAGAACGTGCCGCCGGAAATATAAGCGGGAGTCCTGCCCTCGCTGCTGCCCTGATATCTGACCGTGACCGGCCCGTAGAAGCTGCCGCCTTCGATTTCACCGTTTTCATCTCCGGCATAGACCGGGCAGTAATAGCTTCCGCCGGAGATCGTGACACCGGTGGCAACCACCCGGCTGGCGTTTTTCACAGTTAGGTTCGCATTCTTTGAGAAGTCACGGGAATCGCAAATGGTCAACAGATTCCCCTGCATATCCAAGGTATAATCCTTATCAACGGTGACACCGTTCAAGATCAGGTCGCCGCCGATGCTCGCCGCCTTTTTCAGGTTTTCCATGTTGGAGACGGAAAGCCTGCCGTTGTTGACCAGTGTGCCGTCCACCGTCAGCGCAGCATTCTTTCCCAACGACAGCAGGCCGGAAATTGTGTTTTTGCCAGCGGGCTGGGTCGTTACGGTACCGCCCTGATTGATCACCATGGAAGCGTTTTCGCCTTCGAAGATCACCTCGCAACCCGCGCCCACGGTCAGGCTGCCGTTGACCGTTACTCTGTCGTAAGGATAGAAGAATACTCCACCTTTCAGCGTCAGCGCCCCGCTCTCGGCAATGGTCAGGGGACGATAAAGATACAGCACGCGGCTATTATCCTCGCCGCCCTTCTCCAGCGTGATTGGCCGGTCAACGGTCAGCTCTTTGACATTTTCCGTTGCATTGACCGTGATATTCCTCATCAGCTTGATCGTCGTGACGTTCTTGTCCGCAAGCGCGGCCAAGAAATCCGCATCATTGGAAACTTCCCTCACCACCGAACCGTTGAACGTGCCGCCGGAGATGGTGCCGTTGTTGGTCACCTCAGCCTCGAACGCGCCGCCTGAGATCGTACCGTAATTGGACGCCTTCGCCATAAACTTAGTTTCAGTCCCACTCTCGATCTTTCCGCTGGACGCAACCGTAACTGTGTTCTCCACCAGCTTTACAACGGCCTTATCGTGGTCCGCCAAGGCTCCAACCAACTCGTCCGATGTTTTGACCTCCGTTGCCGTCCCAGCGGTCTTCTCCGCCGCCGCCATCGTCGGCAACAGCGTCAGGCACAGGCACAACGCCGTCAAAATGCTGAAAATACGTTTTTTCATATCATTCCTCCATCAAAGCGATTGGTGCATCCATCGGATGCACCAAGGGGATATCCCCTTGCGTTTTTTATTAAAATGCCGGTTCGGCCTTTACGGCCTCGAAGCCCTTTTCGGCCTGCTGGACGGTCGTTCGGATGATGCCCGCCGCCATGGCGTGCAGGTCGAGCTGCAAAACGGCTGCGGTGACCTCCCGCCGCCGCTCGACCGGCACATTGTAGAGCTTGAGCGCGCACTCCAAAAAGCGCGCGATCTTGCGCTCCACGGTAAAATACACGTCGCACGGCACAGCCATGAACGAGCGCATCATGCCCGCCGAGGCGATCTCCATCTCGTAAAAATCCTTGGCCTCCGCGTCCGGAAGATAGTCCCCGAAGATGCCCTCCAGCCGCTTCGCCGTGCTGCGGTACAGGTATGCCGAGGTCGACGGCAGCGTGTAGGCCGTCACGTACAGCTCGCGCAACGGCTCGGTCAGCTCGGCGATGTGGAGCTGGATGGCCGTCTCCACCGCGTAGAGCAGGACGGGGTCCTGTGCCGCGCTGTGCTGCTCGGCCAGCGCGAACTGCCCGCTGAACATCCGCTTGTCAAGCTCGAGCAGCAGCGCCTCCTTGCTGGGAAAGGCCCGAAAAAACGAGCTTGGCGTCATGCCCGCGGCGCGGGCGATCTCCGCGGTCGTCGTGCCCTCATATCCCTTTTCCAAAAACAGCTTTACGGCGGCGCGCAGCATCTTCTGCTGCGTCAAAAGTCCGCTCGCCTGCTTGCCGCGCAGCGGCATATCGATCACGCTCCCCAAAGTCTACTTGTGAGTATAGTCACATAATAGCATAGTTCGCCGCTTTCCGCAAGAACGAAACGTGTAAAATTTTCCCCCTGCCTATATAAAAGAAGTGCGGCGGTCCTTCGACCGCCGCACTCTCTCATTTTATTTTCCTTTACAGCATCGCAAAGCGCTGTGCGCCTTTCGTTTTGAGCCAGCGAAGAAGCAGCGCTGTCACCGCGAGCGTCACCGCCGCCGCGATGGTGAGATACGCAGCCGCGCCGAGCTTCCACCCCTGCCAGAGGTAGAGCCCCGCGAACACGATGGCGTAGAGCCAGCCGCCGAACAGCGCGATCGTCACGGCCAGACTTTGCTTGATGGGCATGAGCTCGCTCGTCCACGTCAGGTTCGCCCGCGCGACGCCAAGCGTCAGCCCCAGGCACGCGGAAAACGTGATGTACGCGAGCGCCTCGGCAAAAACGAGCGGCAGCGCCGCCGTCACAGGCAGGATAAACGCCATGCAGACAAGCGGCACGAGTGCTGGAAGGGCCGTGAGCGCAAGCTGTACCTTGAGCTTTGCGCGAAGCACCTGCCAGGGCTTGACGGGCAGCGATTGCGCGAGCCAAAGGGACTTTCCCTCGAGCGAAACCGACGGCGTCGCCATGTCGTTCATCGACGCAATGGCGCACACGCCGGTGCAGAGCAGCACTTCCGCGCAGCCGCTCTGCGAGGCGAAGACCTCGTTCAGCAGCGGCACGACCGTTCCGCCCTTCCACAAAAGCAGGATGCCCGAGATCGGCAGCAGCAGGATGCCAAGCCCGCAGTTGAGCATGTAGTTCGGGCTGGCCGTAAAGCGCGCAAGCTCCTTTTTGAAAAGCGCCGCGTCCGCGCTCCGGCGCTTGACGGCCTTTTCGCGGTACACAGCCTTGCCCGATGCGCCCGACGCGGTCGTGATCTGCAAAAAGCTGTGCGAGAGCAGCGTCCACGTCAGCGCAAACAGCGCGAGGATGACCGCCGCGCTCAGCAGCATCGCTGTCACATCGCCCGTACCGGTCAGGCCAAAGACGTAGAGCGGGTGCGCCGCACCCTCGATCTTCTCACCGTAGACCGCGGCGTTGGCGACGAGCTGCTCGATGGCCGTCTGCGCCTTGAAGACGAAGAAATAGTAGATGGCAAGCCCCGCGAGCGAGACGATGACCGTGATGAAGCTCTTGTGCTTGAGCTTACGGCTCACCTTCGCCACGACCCAGCCCAGCGCGCACGAGAGCGTGAGCACGAAGATTGAGATGAGTGCCGTCAGCAGCACGCCGCCGAGGAGCGCCATCGGCGCCGTCGAGACCGTGACCCAGTAGACGATGACCGCGGGCAGGATGACGACCGCGGAGTACATGAGGCCCATGAGATAGACCGTCAGCAGCCGCGAGGCCATCAGCGTCCGCACTGGGATGGGTAGAGACAGCAGCAGGTCGTTGTCCTTAGCGAAGTACAGGCCCGAATACGTGTTGAACACGCTGCCGAACGCGCCGAGAAAGATGGCGAGCAGCGACATGAGCGCAAAATAGAGCCAGCCCATCCCCGCCTGCGTAAGCGGCGCACAGAGCGAAACGGAAAGCCCCGTGAACATCCCGCCGATCAGGCCGATCATCAACGCGGCAAAGAGCAGGATATAAGCGATAATCCCCGCCGTCGAACGTTTTTTATTGGTTTTGGCATTATAAAAGTAGCTGCGGAAAATTTCCATCAGCTGCTTCTTGACGAGCGTTTTCAGCATGATTCGCCCTCCAGTTCAAGGAAGACCTCCTCGAGCGAGTCGTCGCCCTTGACCTCCTCCATCGTGCCGGAGCGGATGAGCTTGCCGCCCTTGATGATGGCGACCTTGTCGCAGAGTTTTTCGGCCACCTCGAGCACGTGGGTCGAGAAGAAGATCGCGCCGCCCGCGTCGCACACCTCACGCATCATGCCCTTTAAGATATGTGAAGCCTTCGGGTCGAGGCCGACGAACGGCTCATCCATCAAAATGAGCTTCGGCTCGTGCAGCCACGCCGAAATGATGGCAAGCTTCTGCTTCATGCCGTGGGAATAGGCCGCGACGGGCTGGGCCAGGTCGCCCGTCAGCTCGAAGAGGTCTGCATACTTGCGGATGCGCTCCTGCCGCGCGCTTTCCTCCACACCGAAGATGTCGGCGATAAAATTGAGGTACTGGATGCCCGTCATAAACTCGTAGAGGTCGGGGTTATCCGGGATGTAGGCGAGCATCTTCTTGCAGGCGATGGGTTCGTCCTGAATGGAGTGCCCGCCGATCGTGATTCTGCCGGAATCGAACTGCTGGATGCCGACGACGGATTTGAGCGTCGTGGTCTTGCCCGCGCCGTTGTGGCCGATAAAGCCGTAGATCTCCCCCGGCGCGATGTGGAGCGACAGATCATCCACGGCTTTCTTTTCGCCGAAGGTCTTGGTCAGGTGTTCAATATAGAGCATAAGGTTCTCCCTCTTTTCTTCTTGCAGCCGTTTCGAATATCTTTGTGATATCAAAATTATATCATGTGATTTCCAACTGTCAAGAGCCATTTTGTAAATGTCAAGTTTGCTTTACTTGTAAGATATCACTGTCGTTTCCATTTGTCAAGTCTGCTTTACATTTTATCTTTGTGATACAGCACGAGCGACACAATACCCATCACCGCCGCATACAGTACGCCGCCAACGGCCCAGATAAACCAGCTATACTGCGGCTGGCCGTTTCCCCTAGGGCCGAAGGTGTAGAACAGGAAGATCGCCGTCACGCTCAGCCAGTAGATGAGCGACACCGTGCTCATTACGCCGCTGCGCGCCTTCTTTTTGCGCGTGTAGTCGCCCTCCTCGAGCAGCTGGTCCATCGCGCCGGTGTACGTTCCGCTCCAGACGAGCACGCCCACGCCGCAGGCGACCAGAAGCAGCAGCGCATCCACCGCCGCCGCGGCGTAAACATCCGCCGGAGCGACGCGCACGAGCAGCGCGGCGACATCGGACGACGCGAGACCGACCCCGAGCATCAGCGGCACGACAGCAAGGATGCACAGCACCACGCCGAGGATCGTACAGCGCGAGGCGGTCGGCTCATAGGCCTTGCGCCGCTCGCGCACCATGCCGCTCACGCCGTACTCGGTCTCAAACGGCTCTTTTTCAAGAAAGTCGAATTCCTTCGTCTTCGCCCCGCACGAGAGGAACATCCCCACCGCAATGGCGACCAGCACCAAAATGACGCTCACGCCGAGACCTGCGGCCAGATCCTCCGAAATGCCGCCCAGGCCCGCGTCCGCCAGCGCAGCGAGGAAGATGATCACGACCGGCGAGACGATGCACATCGCCACCGCCAGTGCGATCTTCGGCGCGCAGGCCTTGCGCAGCGCAAGGTATCGCGCCGCCTGCTCCATCGTCACTCTCCGCAGCGGCGTTTCGTCCGCCTCGGATTCGACGAACTCCTCTTCTTCGAGTTCGTCCTTCAATAAATAGTCGGTGCTCACGCCAAACAGCCGGCTCATCTGCACCACCTTGTCAAGGTCGGGCACGGACTGCGCGCCCTCCCACTTGGATACCGACTGGCGCGTCACCCCGAGCTGACTTGCCAGCTCCTCCTGCGACCAGCCCGCCTTTTTGCGCAGCGTGATGATTTTATCCGCTAAGATCATATCGTCTTCCTCCTGAATTCTAAGGCGCGGTCCCGCGCCGTCTGGATGGCGTTATCATAGCCTATTTCGCGGTTGCGGGAAAGAAAGCGCACTGTCAAATTTGTCAACCGGCAGTTGCAATCCTTGATTTTTCAAGGTTTTTTCGCCGTGCGCTCCTATTACCCTATGTATCTTCGTCATGATATCATACCGCGGCGCAGAAAAAAAGAGCGTCCCGTTCGGGACGCTCTTTTTAAGGTTTTTTCACACACTTACACGACGGCGAAGAACTTGACAAGGAACAGAGCGGAGATCACGTAGGTCAGAACGCTGACGTCCTTAGCCTTGCCGGAGAGCACCTTGACAAAGGTGTAGGAGATGAGGCCCAGGCCGATGGCGTGGCCGATGGAGCCGGAGATCGGCATACCGATGAGCATGATGGACACCGGCAGCATTTGGTCCATGTCGCTGAAGTCCACATTCTTGAGGCCCTGGAGCATCAGAACGCCGACATAGATCAGCGCGGCGGAGGTCGCAGCGCCGGGGATGACGGCGGCGATGGGGGCGAGGAACATGCAGGCGAGGAACAGGATGCCCGCGGTGAGCGCGGTCAGGCCCGTGCGGCCGCCCGCTTCCACGCCGGAGGCGGACTCGATGAACGTGGTGACGGTGGAGGTACCGGTGCAGGCGCCCGCGACCGTACCGATGGCATCGGACAGCAGGGCTTCCTTCATCTGGGGCATGTTGCCGTCCTGATCGACCATGCCGGCGCGGGAGGCCGTACCGACGAGCGTGCCGATGGTATCGAACATATCGATCATGCAGAAGGTGATGACGAGCGTGATGGCGGTGAACCAGCCGATGTTCACAAAGCCCGCAAAGTCAAACTTGAAGAGCGTGGTGGAGACCATGTCGGCGAAAGGCGGGACAAAGCTCGCAGTCGCGAGGCTCGCAAACGGATTGACATGCAGGAAGATGGCGCTGCCCGCCCAGTAGATGACGGACGAGAACAGCATGCCGAGCAGCACTGCCGCCTTCACGCCCTTCTTGGCGAGGACGACCATGACGAAAACGCCGAGGAACGCGGTCACGACGGTCAGGGCCATCGCATCGTAGCCCGAGCCCATGTTGCCCTTGATGATGCTGGGCGTCAGCGCGCCGAAGAAGTCACGCATCATGTAGAACGGGCCGCCGTTTTCAGAGTAGATACCGACGTTGGAGCCAAGGCCCACGTTCATCAGCATCAGGCCGATGGCGGGAGCGATGCCGTAGCGCACGCCGAGAGGAATGGCCTCCACGATCTTCTCACGCACCTTTAAGAGCGTGAGGATGAGGAACACGATACCCTCGACAAGGATGATGACGAGCGCCGCCTGGAACGCGGACTCGTACTCGCACTCGTTGATGACCGCGATGTTGGCGACGACCACCGCGAAGAAGCTGTTGAGTCCCATGCCGGGCGCCATGACGAACGGCTTGTTGGCGAAAAACGCCATGCAAATCGTGCCGATCGCCGAGGCGATGCAGGTGGCAAGGAACACACCGTTCCACAGCGGCGTACCCACTGCAAAGTTGGTCAGCAGGTTCGGGTTGAGCGCGATGATGTAGGCCATGGTCATAAACGTGGTAAGACCGGCAAGGATCTCGGTGCGTACCGTAGTACCGTTGGCCTTCAGCTTAAATAGCTTTTCCATGATTTTCTCCCTTTCTTTTTTGTTTTTCCGCCCGCTTCCTAACAAAAAATTAGGAAGCAAAACAGATTTTCAGTCAATATTATAAACATCCCAACAAGAAATTGCAAGTGTTCTGTTTATTTTTACCACACTTTCTCACTCCGCGCCGAGAGTTCCGCCGGTTTCTGTTGTGTTTTTGTTTGCTTTGCGCTATACTATATTTAGTAAAAATTTGCATTTTGGGAGGTGCATGCCGTGAAGCTGATGGTTTTAGACGGCAACTCCATCATCAACCGCGCCTATTACGGTGTCCGTCCGCTCACCACGCGCGACGGGTTTTTCACCCACGCGATCTTCGGCTTTCTGACGATGCTCGGCCGCTTACTCGACGAGGAAAAGCCCGAGGCGCTGTGCGTCGCCTTCGACCGCCGCGAGCCGACGTTCCGCCATTTGGAGTATGAGGGCTACAAGGCCACGCGCCACGCCATGCCCGAAGAGCTCGCCATGCAGATGCCGGTGCTCAAGGATGTGCTCGACGCGATGAACATCCCCCGCTACGAGCTCGCGGGCTTTGAAGCCGACGATCTGATCGGCACGATCTCGCGCAAGTGCGAAAGCGCAGGCTGGGACTGTGTCGTCGCCACGGGAGACAAGGATTCTTTGCAGCTCGTGACCGAGCGCACGACCGTCAAGCTCATTTCCACGCGCATGGGCCAGACCACGACGAAGGACATGACGCCCGAGAGCTTTCGTGAGGTCTACGGCTTTGCGCCCATTCACATTGTCGATCTCAAAGCCCTGATGGGCGACGCGAGCGACAATATCCCCGGCGTGCCGGGCGTTGGCGAAAAGACGGCGATGGCGCTCATCCAGAAATACCAGAGCATCGACGAAATTTACCGGCTGCTCCCCGATATCGAGGCCAAGCCGAACGTCATCAAAAAGCTCACCGAGGGCGAGGAGAGCGCACGCCAGAGCTTCCACCTCGCGACCATCGTGACGGACGCACCACTCGAATTTTCTCCGCAGGACAATCTGCGCAAGGCGCCGTCAGACGCGCTCTATCCGCTCTTTATGAAGCTGGAATTTACCAAGCTCATCGACAAATATGGTCTCAAGCCGCCCGCCGACATCCCCGCCGCCGAGGAGCCGACCGACCTCACTGTGACCGCCGAGGCCGTGACCACGGTGGAAAAGGCCAAGGAATATCTCTCGCTCTTCCGCAAGGCGGAGCACGTGACGCTGCTGGCGCTGCCGGACCTTTCCGGCGTGATCGTCGACTTCGTAGCAGGCGAATCGACCGCCGTCTCTGCCGAGTTCTACTTCAGCCGCTACGAGGGCGACTGGAACACGCTGCTGCGCGCCCTGTTCTCGGATGATATCAAGAAAGTCAGCCACAACGTCAAGGACCTCCAGCGCACGCTGCTCGAAAACGACCTTCCCATCGAAGGGTTCATTTTTGACACCGCGCTCGCAGGGTACCTGCTCGACGCGACGGCGGGCAAGTACGATATCGCGTCGCTCTTCGCCGCCTACTTCCACCAGACGCTTGCCGAGCCGAAGCACTTAGATCCAGACGCTTTCTCGATGCTCGGCGACACGGCCGAGGCCGAGACGGCGTTCCACGTCTATACCAGCGCCGTCGATGCGCTGTATGAGACCTTTGCCCCCGAACTTGAGAAGCGCGAGCTGCACGAGCTCTATTATGAGGTTGAGCTGCCCCTCTGCGCCGTGCTCGCGCGCATGGAGCACACCGGCATGCGCGTGGACGCAAATGCCCTCGCAGCCTTCGGCAGCGAAATGGAGGCGCAGCTCAAAACGCTCGAGCAGCATATCTACGAGGAAGCAGGCGGGCCGTTCAACATCAACTCTCCCAAGCAGCTCGGCGAGGTGCTCTTTGAACGCTTGCAGCTCCCGCACGGCAAAAAGACGAAGACCGGCTGGTCGACGAACGCGGACGTGCTCGAAAAACTGCGGTGGGAGAATCCCATCGTCGAAGAGGTTTTGCAGTACCGCCAGTACGCGAAATTCCGCTCGACCTACTGCGACGGTCTTTTGAAGGTCATCGCGCCCGATGGGCGCATCCACACGAGCTTCCAGATGACCGTCACGGCGACGGGCCGTTTGAGCTCGACCGAGCCGAATTTGCAGAATATCCCCACGCGCACGCAGCTCGGCAGCGAATTCCGCCGCATGTTCGTCCCCGCGGGCGGCTGCGTGCTCGTCGACGCGGACTATAGCCAGATCGAGCTGCGGCTGCTCGCGCACATCGCGGATGACGAGGCGATGAAGCAGGCGTTTCTGACCGGGGAGGACATCCACACCGTCACGGCCGCGCAGGTCTTCGGCGTGCCAAGCGATCAGGTCACCAAGCAGATGCGCTCGCACGCGAAGGCCGTGAATTTCGGCATCGTATACGGCATTTCCGCCTTCTCGCTCGCGCAGGACATCGGCGTGCCAGTATACGAGGCGAAGGAATATATCGAGACGTACTTTGAGCGCTTCCCCGGCATCCGCCGCTATATGGATGAGGTCGTCGCGCAGGCGAAGGAGCGCGGCTATGTCGAAACACTGATGCACCGCCGCCGCGCGCTGCCCGAGCTGACAGCGAGCAACTTCAATACCCGTTCGTTCGGCGAGCGTGTCGCGCGCAACATGCCCATCCAGGGCACAGCCGCGGACGTCATCAAGCTCGCAATGGTGCGCGTCGACGAGCGGCTGCACAAGGAAAACTTAAAGGCAAAGCTCATTTTGCAGGTGCACGACGAACTCATCGTCGAGTGCCCGGAGGAGGAAAAGGAAGCGGTCGCACGGCTCCTCACCGAGGAGATGGAGGGCGCAGTGCACCTCTCCGTTCCCCTGACCGCCGAGGCCCACTGGGGCATAAACTGGCTGGAAGCCAAATGACCGGAGGAAACCAATGGAACAGTTAAAGAAAAAAGTCCGCATCGTGCCGATGACGAACGAATATTTGAATGACGTTGCCGAGCTTGAGCGCACATGCTTCTCGAACCCCTGGTCGCGCAACATGCTCGCAGAGGAGCTTGAAAACGCGTGCTCGGCCTTCTTAGTCGCGCTGGATGCAGAAAACGGCAGCGTCGTCGGCTACGCGGGGCTGCTCGCCGTCGCGGACGAGGGCTGCATCACCAAGATGGCTGTCCGCCCTGACTGCCGCCGCGGCGGTGTGGCGGGACAGCTTCTCGACGTGTTTATCCGCTTCGCCGAGGGCAGCGGCCTTGCGTTCTTGACGCTTGAGGTGCGTGAGAGCAACTATGCCGCCATCGCGCTGTACGGCAGCCGCGGCTTCCGCGGCGAGGGCCGCCGCAAAAACTACTACGACCACCCGAAAGAGGACGCCATCATCATGACGAAGGAATTCGGCGCGGCAGAAGCGGAGGCACAGCAATGAAAATTCTCGCTTTCGAGTCCTCCTGCGACGAAACCGCCGTCGCGGTCGTCGAGGACGGACGAAAAATTCTCTCCGACGCCATCGCGTCGCAGGCCGACCTGCACGCGCTCTACGGCGGCGTCGTGCCGGAGATCGCGTCGCGCAAGCACATCGAGGCCATCGCCGCGCTGACCGATCAGGCGCTCAAGGAGGCGGGCGTCGAGAAAAAAGATATCGACGCCGTGGCCGCGACCTACGCGCCGGGTCTGATTGGCGCGGTGCTCGTGGGGCTGAACTTTGCCAAGAGCGCGGCCTATGCGCTGAACGTGCCGCTCATCCCTGTGCACCACATCCGCGGCCACATCGCCGCGAATTACTTAGCGTTCCCAGAGCTTGAGCCGCCGTTTCTGGCGCTGTGCATGTCCGGCGGCAACACGCTCATCGTCGACGTGCGCGACTACACGGACTTTGCGCTCCTCGGCGCGACGCGTGACGATGCGGCCGGCGAGTGCTTTGACAAGGCCGCGCGCGTGCTCGGCCTTCCCTACCCCGGCGGCGCGGCGATGGACAAGCTCGCTCACGAGAGCGAGGGCGGTGTCTACGAGCTGCCGCGCGCGAAGATTGACGGGTGTCCTCTCGATATGAGCTTTTCGGGCCTCAAGACCGCCGTCGTAAACCTTGCCCACAACGCCGAGCAGACGGGAAAGCAGCTCGACCGTGCGGCGCTCGCGCGTGACTTCACACAGGCCGTCGTCGACGAGCTCGTCCCGCGCGCCATGCTCGCCATGCAGCAGAGCGGGCGCAAGGTGCTTGTCGCCGCAGGCGGTGTCGCCGCGAACTCGTTCATCCGCGCAGAGCTCGAAAAGGAGTGCCGAAAGCACGGCTACCGGCTCTACATGCCGCCGCTCAAGCTCTGTGGTGACAATGGCGCGATGATCGGCGCACAGGGGTATTATGAGTATCTCGCCGGCGCGCGAGCGGATTGGGCGCTGAACGCGTATGCGACGAGAGATATTGACGATCCTATCGTCTGAGGGTTTACAGAGCGGCAGCGCTGGTTCTTATTCCCCTGCACCGTGCAGGGGTGCGTTAAAGGGGGCCATTCTCTCACGTGAGAGAATGGCCCCCTTTTGATCCCCCAAGAGAACGCAAGGGGCCTTGCCCCTTGACCCCGCACATTGGCAGT
>OKSA01002624.1_pt1 | contig 14346 bp, 16 predicted proteins | sample 1601181 | NCBI WGS metagenome assembly OKSA01 (sample SAMEA3541538, study PRJEB24748) | human gut metagenome | biome: human gut; feature: human-associated habitat; material: faeces | place: China | collected 2012
AATCTGACTGATATGTGTAGATACTTTTCCGTATCCCCACAGCACAAAAACAGAGAGGCGTTGCGGGAGGCTATTCAACACCTGACAGACAGGCACTATATAGAAAGTTCCGTTAATGGACAAACATATAGCCTGCGTATCATTCCAAAAGAAAAAGAAATTGCCTTGCCGAGGGAATGGCTTGAGCGTGTGCGGACGCGTGAGTATTCTTCTGAAAGCGTAAGTTGGGAGGCCGTTATTAAATTGCTTCTTTGGCTAATCGCTCATAATCCCGAGGTGATGATTACGAATCAGCAAATTGCGGATGATTTGGACGTATCGGTCAGCGTGGTTGTGTCCGCAAAAAATGTGTTGGAAAAAGACTTCGAGGCAATTGTAAAGCAGATGATCTCTGATAAACTCGGTGAAGATTTTTTTATACGTCGCGGTCAGAAGATCGAGTTAAGTGCGTGGTGGAAAGCAAAATAAAAACGGATACTTTTTGCCTAATAATAAAAGAAAAGATAATTATTATTGGGGGAAAAGTATCTGTTTTTAATATGTCATTTCCTATTTATCCATCACGCCTATTTTTCAAATAACTACGAAGAGAATAAGAGAAATGAAACCCGCCGCCCGCGCGCAAGCGCACGGGATAGGCGGGCTTTTCATTTCTCCTGCATAGACGAGGCGTTGCCTCGTCTATGGTATATTTTGAAGCTGGAAGGAGTTTTCCCCTATGGATATAGAGAAAATGAAGTTTTATAGAAAGCATGGCATGATCCCTAACCGCTATTGGTATCAGTTGAATGGACAATCCGCAGTAGAGAATTGGACAGAGCAACGCAAGACAATGTATAAGCGCATTTAGGATCAGGAATAGAGCGGGCAGGCCGAAGAGATTATTCCCCAAATCATCTTTACAAGCGAGGTGACGGGCAAGTGAGAATTGACGCAGACGGCAGGCGCAAGAAAAAGGGTAAGAAAAAGAAGCGGGAACAATCCGTGATGGAGGCAGAAATCTTCCGTTTCATTGAAAAAAGCATGAAAGCAACGATGGACGCTGCTTTCAATGAGATTTTCAAAGACTGGAAATAAGCACAGCGGTTTTTAAGTCAGACACTTAACAGGAAAAAAGACCTGTTATATGAACGACTTAAAAACCGCTTTTTTCGTTTCCGCCGAGGAACGGGCGCAAATACCTCTGCCCGTAGACAGGCGCAAAAACCGTCCTTCGGGATAAAAAAGCCATTTCGCGGGAGTGTAGCCCACGCCTATTCACTAAGGGGAAAGCAAAATTGTTTTCTCCCGAAATATGCCCCGCCGCCGTGTTCAGAAAACCATTTGTTTTCCCCTACGCTTTTGGACGAGTGAAAAAGGCCGTATTGACCGCTGAAAAAGCCCACTTTTTGTTCAGGGAATGAAACTGCCCCTTTCGCGGACACCGCCCCTTATTCCATGTCTTTCACATACTCGATCAGATCGGCGGGCTGACAGTCCAAGAGGGAGCAAATGCGTTCCAAGTTCTCCCAAGATAGTCCTTTTCCCTCACGCAGCTTTTGAAGCGTTGATTGGCTCAATAGGCCCTCTGTGCGGATTTTGTTTGTGTTATAGCCCGCCTCTTTCAATGTGGACAGCACATCAATTTTATACACAAGTGGCATTGGTAAAAACCGCCTCCTTTTCTATTGTCCTTATTATACAACACAAATTGCACGAAATCAAGTGCAAAAGATAAACAAACATTTGCACGATAGTTCGTGTAATCCGTCAATTGATTTGCACGAATATTAGTGCTATACTATAATCAGTTCAAGGGAAGAGGTAAGCCAAGGTCGAACGCCAACGCGACCAGATCAGAGTGGGAACGGACAAGAAAACCTCCGGTGTCGATGTGATAAACTTAACGCCACCCACCGCTTACCGACAAAATATAATCCAAAAGGAGAAAGAAAATGAGTAAGTATGAGATTGAGAGCCTGATTAAAACGATGAATAACTACGATGATCTCGCAAGTAAGGCAAAGGCCAAGGCAGATGCCATCCGCGACACGCTCAAGAGCGAAATGCTCCGCCTCGACGCGGAAGAGCTGACCGCAGGCGCTTATATCCTTCGCTATACGAGCGTTGTTTCCAATCGTTTTGACAGCACGACCTTTAAGAGACTTTACGCCGATCTCTACAAGGATTTCACAAAGCCCGTCAGCTCCCGCCGATTCTCGGTGTCCTGCTGAAACAAATACGCTCCACGGGCAACAAAAAGCCCGTGGAGCAATCCAAAGGGAGGAATACGAAATGATACACGGCTACGCAAGATGCTCTACAAACGAGAGCAAACAGGATATTGACCGCCAAGTGCGGGAGTTGAAGCAGGCGGGCGCAGAGAACATCTTTTTAGAATACGAGCACGGCGACGCCGTTGTGAAGTGTCAGTTATCCTCTCTTTTGGAGCAGGCGCAGGCGGGCGATACGATCATCACATTGGAGGTTTCCAGACTCGCCAGAAGCACCAAACAGTTGTGCGAGATTATCGAGGCCATACGCGCCAAGTGTCTGCGGTTGGTGATCGTCGGCAGTATCACCGTGGATTGCTCCAACGGGGAGATCGACCCAATGACAAATGCGTTCATTCAAATGTCGGGCGTGTTTGCGGAATTGGAATTGCGTATCATTCGGGCGCGCGTGAAGTCGGGAATGGCAAACGCCAAGGCCAAGGGCGCAAGAATCGGAAGACCTACGCTGACCGCAGACGACATTCCGTCGATCTTCCTACGGCACTACCCCGCGTTCAAGAATAAGAATCTCAACCTGAGCGAGTTAGCAAGAGTGTGTGATATCAGCCGAACCACGGCTTATAAATACATTGATCTTTTGGAGAGTTAAAAGAACAGGGAGCCAAATTGCCCCCTGTTCTTTGCTGTTATCTATTGTAGTCAAACTCTGTAACGGTAAGAGAATTTCCATCAAATGTGTAGTCCAAGTGCATTTGCGTACCGTAATCCCAAGTAATCAAAATTGTTTTTGCGAATACTTCATAAGTGCCGTTAAAATCATAACCGTAATCGGGATTGCTTGCGAGAGGCATCCGAGCATAAACGTTTTCATCATCGAATGTAAACTCAAAGTAGTTGACATTCTGCTCATACCAACCCATTTCCTTTAATCCATTCGATTTAAGATATGCTACAATCTGCTGTTTTGTTTCGTCGTCAACCGGCTGGTAAAACTCCGCCCGAGGGTCATAGTCAGAACCAAGAACATCTGCGGAACGGAAGTCAAATACAAACGGTTCGTCATTCACGGAAATGGTCACTAAAAGAGCCTTGTCCGCATTGGTTTCCACCTGTTCGGGAACTTCGACACAATATCGTAAAATGCGAGTTGTGGAACTGCTTAAAGGTTCAAATTCAATAGTATCGTCGTATTTCCAATGCCACGATTCATCGTCAGCCTCACGATATCCCATATAAACGGCATCACCATCAAACACGTAACCATTGTCGTAATCTGCGGAGATGTCAATTTTGAGAGGGACAGTTGATTTTTCATTTCCCACATATTCAATTTTCATTTCACCATAAATTTCAACTTTTTCATCGCCCGCAATGTAGGGACTATCATCGGTGAAATAGCCCGCAGGAGTCATATAATCTTCGTTCGGTTGGTTGGAAAGTCTTTTAGCATAGCCGGTAAAAGACGGGGTGATCTTAAAAAGATCAGTTTCAATCGTATCACCCAATTTATATACGCTTCCATCCTTCGATGCGGTTGTGTTAGAGTCTGTACTTTCTCCACCACAGGCACATAGGGACAGCACCATAATCAGGGATGAAAGCAATGCTATAGTTCTTTTCATTTTCTTCTCTCCTTCAATGTTTTTTATTAACCGATATTGGTTAATATTAATATACACCGTTTCCGATTAACATTCAAGTAGGAAGTGAGGCTTGAATGCTATGATCTCTTACGAAAACCTCTGGAATGTTATGAAAGAGAAAGGTGTTTCGCAATATACGCTGATTAAGAAGTATGGCATTAGCCCCGCGCAGATCACACGGCTAAAGCGCAATGAAAGCGTCAGCACGCACACGATCGAAATGTTTTGTAAAATTCTTGATTGTGATGTGGGAGACATTATGAAATACATCAAAGACAGCGAATGAGGGCGGACACCGCCCTTTTATATTGCCTTTTGATGCTATCACGCCAAAAACGCAAAAACCATTACCTGAGAGCATAGTATTTGAAATTTTTTATGAGGACATAAGTTCAGGGAGGACTCGATATGAAAGCATACTGCATTGCTATCTTATATCGCTACCTTTTGGAAAACACCTGTAAGGGGCATACGGTTAATGCTGACAATATTGTGGAGCACTATGAAAACGAGGGAGACCCCTATGAGATCAAAGCGGTCTATCGTGATTTACACGACCTTGAAAAGATAGAAGGAATAACGCTCCACTACGACGGCAGGACAAAGGGATGGTGGATGGAGCGGGAGGGACTTACCCCGAACGAATTACGTTTGATCGTCGATAGTATCCAAGCCTCTAAATTCATTACACAGGAGCGGGCAAGGGCCATTACCGGCAAGGTGCTGAAACTGACTGACCGGCACACGCGCGCAAGCCTCAACCGGCAATCGTTTGTCGCGGGACGTATCCGCAGTATGAATGACAGCGTAGTGGATGAGGCTGATAAACTCCACGAGGCGATAGCATCCAACAGCAAGGTTTCGTTCCGCTATTTTCACTACACACCGAGCAAGGAACGGCAATATTCCAAGAGCGGAGAAAGATATATTGTCAGCCCCTACGCCCTCCAATGGAACGACGGCAATTATTATCTCTATGCCTATGTGAGCGAGAAAAAGGACTTTCGCACATTTCGCGTTGATCGTATGGAAAAGATTGCGGTGCTCCCTGAAAAACGCGAGGGCAAAGAGGCTTTTGACAAAGTGGACTTGAACGAATACCAAAGTGCGGTTTTCAATATGTTCGTAAAACCGGAAAAGGAATACACGGTAAAACTGCGTTGTATCAATTCTCTTGCCGATGTGATTATTGACCGCTTCGGCAAAGATGTGATGCTGATACCTGATGGAAACGATCATTTTACCGTGTCCGTCCGCATACAGGCGACCGACCCGTTCTTTGGTTGGGTATGTAGTTTCGGCAGACGAATGAAGATTCTCTACCCGCCCGAAGTCGTTCAGGAGATGGACGAGTTTTTGAAGAAAATAACAGAGATGTATAAAGAAAAAGGAAAGATGTAAAAACATCTTTCCTTTTCTTCATTGTTGCTTTTGGATGTTAAAAGATGTTCGATGATGCTTACAGATGCTTTAAGTTGTTCTGTAAGGTCTCGACACCTGATTGCGAAATTGCGAGGTAATACCGCTGTGTGATGTGAATATGTCCGTGCCCCATTTGAGAGCACAGTAAATGCGTTGGCGTATTCATTTCAGCCATTAGCGTTCCGTAGGTGTGTCGTAAATAATGGTATTTGAAGTTGATGCCGAGCCTTTGCTTGATCTCCCGTGAGGGGTATTTGAATGAATTGACCGTCTGAATTGTGCCGTCAGGCAGACAATTCACTAAATCCGTTGAGGGGATTTTCTTGCCGTCCAAATCATCAATATAACGAACCTTCTGTTCCCGCAAAGAAGCAAATAGTTTTTGATCTTCGTCCCGCCGTCGTGCCTTTTCCTCCAAATGCGCTTTGAGCGTCGGACAAAGGTAGATTGTTCTTTTGGAATTCCGTGTTTTCGGCGAAACGAGTTTGATTAGTCCGTCCTGATACTGCATCTGCCGGTCGATGGTAATTGTTCCCGCCGTGAGATCGACGTTCGACCATTTCAGGCCGAACGTTTCATTGATACGCAGTCCGCAGTAGCGACCGAGCAAATACGCCGTTTCCGCATTCGTCCCCTTGAAGTATTCGTCCAAAAGTGCGAGTTCTTTTCGGCTGAACGCTACAATGGCGGTATCGTCCTCTGTTTTCATCTTCGGCATTTTTATTTTTGTGTCTTTGTTGACGCAAAGGCGGTTGTAGAGATCAACGGGGAGGTAGTTGCGGGAATATGCCTGCCCGAAAATGAGATAAAACATCTTCAAAAAACTTTCGGTGTATTGATAGGAATATCCTTGCTCGCAGTAGAGAGCAACGAGATAATCGTTGACTTCTGACGAGTTAATCTCATCGACATACCGCTTGCCGAACTTCTGGCAGAGATGATTATTCCATAGGCTATCCTGCTTTTGCTTTGTCCTGTAAGCACGGTCTTTGCGCCCGTTTTCGCAAAATTCTTGATAGACCTCTTTCACGCTTTTTCTAACAATCCTTATCTGTTGGGGAATTTCCTCCGCTTTCATTGCTTCGGCTCTTGCGAGAACAGCATCTCGTTTTGTTTTCATTGGATTGCCGTAAGCATCACGCACACGCTTAACATCCTTTCTTTTTCCGCAAACAGAAATAGTATAGCGGAAACCCCAACCGCCGTCTTTCAACTTGTAAATACCCGTTTCATTAGCCATAGCAAAGCCCTCCTGTGGAAGTTTTTTGGAAGACTTCCACAGCCTTGCGACTTGAATGAGAGTGAAAAGATAAATAGATAAATCCCGCAAAGCCTTGATATTCCTAAACTCCCCATAGGACGCGAAGCGGCCTGCCAGTGCGGCGAGCACCGATGGCCCGCGACGAGGCCCGTCATGGCCGCGCCCTCAAGGGTTTACTTGAAAGATATTTCAAGTAAACCAGGGTTCCCATCAAAGCCCAGCGAAGTGGGTTTGATGGGAGAAGGACGAGCAGCAAAATAACTGAGCTTTGGCATTTATGCCGAAGCGAAGGATATGTAGCTTGTGAGGACGCGCTGGAGCGCTACTACAAGTAAGCCGAAACCCCTTACAAATCAAGCGATTTTCGAGAGGAAGCTGAGAAATCAGCTTCCTCTTTTTTGCGTTCCGCGGGAAGTGTGGTGTGCAACTCTATGTGCAAAATATTTTTTCGGGGATGGCACAGAACCGGCAGATGTGCAACTGCGAAAAGTGCAACCTTGCCGGTAGGATATGCCTTTGACTGTCTGTGCGCTGAAAAGCTGGAATGCTGCGGCATGCGCGCGCATAGAGATAACGGACGAAGGGGGATGGAGATATGAAAAAGGTATGGCCAGCAGTGCTTTGCTTACTTTTTTTGTGCTCCTGCGGCAAGGAGATCGACCGCGCGGAGGCGGCGCAGGAGCAGTACAAAAATTTGGCGTCCTACGAGACGGACGTGCGCGTCAGTGTGCCGCGCGGGGACGAGACGCTTGTCTATGCCCTGCACCTGAGCGCGCAGGGCGACGCTGTGCGCGCGACCGTCAGCGAGCCGGAGGAGCTCACGGGCGTCGGCGCGGTGCTTGAGGGCGACAAGCTGACGCTGACGTTCGACGATCTGGTGCTGGACGTGGGCACGCTCTCGCCGCGCGTTTCGGCGCTTTCCTGCGTGCCGCTCGTGCTGCAAAACTTCCCGAAGGTGTATCTCGATAGCTCGGGCGCGGAGACGATCGGAGACGTCGATGCGCTGCGTGCCGATTTTTCACTGACGCTCAGCGGCGAAACGTTCGCCTGCTCGCTCTGGCTTGGTGCCTCCGGCGCGCCGGTGTACGCCGAGATCGCGGAAAATGACAAAATTATTGCCGCGGCGGAGTTTACGAATTTTGTTTTTGGTGATATACTATCGCCGGACGCGGCGCAGTAGCGCGCGTCGAAACTGAAAGCAAAAGGGTGGAAGCGTCTATGGAAAGCACGCTCAAGAGGACCTGGGCGGAGATCGACCTTGACCATCTGACCCATAATTTCGAGGTCATCCGCCGCCACGTCGGCGATAAGGTGAAGCTGCTCGGCGTCGTCAAGGCAGACGGCTATGGCCACGGCGCGGTGGAGATCGCCAAGCGGCTCGAGCAGCTCGGCGCGGGATACCTCGCCGTGTCGAACATCGACGAATGCGAGGAGCTGCGCGACAGCGGTGTGACGCTGCCGATCTTAATGCTGGGCTTCACGCCCGCGGATCAGACGGCGCGCATTTTGCAGCTTCATATGACGCAGGCGGTGCAGAGCTACGCCATCGCGAAGGAATTCTCCGACCGCGCGGTCGCGCTGGGCGGGAAAATGATCGTACACATCAAGCTCGACACCGGCATGGGCCGCCTCGGCTTTTCGTGCGACGAGGCGCATTTTGACGAGAGCTTGCGCGAGATCCTGCGCGTGCTCTCGTTGCCCGGACTTGAGGTCGAGGGCGTGTTCACGCACTTCAGCGTGTCGGACGAGGACACGACGGAGAGCGTCGAATTTACGAAATTGCAGCATGAGCGCTTCGCGCGCATGATCGAAAAGGTGGAAACGCAAAGCGGCTTCCGCTTCAAGCTCCACCACTGCTGCAACGCCGGCGGCATTGCGAGCTATCCTGAGTGGGCATGGGATATGGTGCGCTGCGGCATCATCCTCTACGGCTCGGGCGACTTGGCCGAAAAGATGGGCATGCAGCCCGTCATGTCGCTCAAAACGCGCGTGGCGACGATCAAGGACTTCGCCGCGGGCGAGCCCATCAGCTACGGACGCACCTATTTCACGCAGCGCCACAGCCGCATCGCGGTTCTGCCCATCGGCTACGCCGACGGCCTGCACCGCGCGCTCTCGAATCAGATCGAAGTGCTCACGCCCTATGGCCGCGCCAAGCAGGTCGGGCGCATCTGCATGGATATGTGCATGATCGACGTGACCGACCTCCCGCAGGTGAAGTCCGGCGACGAGGTCGAGATCTTCGGCGAGCACATCCTCTGCGCGGACGATGCTGTGCTCTGCGATACCATCCCCTATGAGCTGATGTGCGCGGTCAGCAAGCGTGTGCCGCGCGTTTACCGCTTAAACGGCGTGTCCGTCGACAAGAATTTGCAGCCGCTTTAAGAAAAGCACGCGGCATCTGTCCTCAGCATACGATGGACTGGGGGCAGAAAGACGGGGAAAGTTGCGAGCCCCCGTATAAATTCCGCCCCCGCGTGGGAGAATGAAATTGGCCCCTGACAAAGGCAAGGGTACTTTCTTCCGCTCGGAGTGTGAATAGCTAAGTGGATATCAATGTGAAACGCGGCGATATTTATTACGCCGATCTCTCGCCCGTGGTCGGAAGCGAACAGGGCGGCGTGCGTCCGGTGCTCATCGTGCAGAACGACACCGGCAACCGCTACAGCCCCACGGTGATCGCGGCGGCCATCACCTCGCAGACGAACAAGGCGAAGCTGCCGACGCATATCGCGCTCTCCGCGCCGGACTACGGCCTGCCGCGCGACAGCGTGGTGCTGCTCGAGCAGATCCGCACGCTCGACAAGCGGCGCCTGCGCGAGCGCATGGGGCGCGTGGACGGCGAGCTGATGGAGCGCATCGACGCAGCCATCGCCGTGAGCTTCGGCCTGCAAAACACACAGTTGGTCTAACCCCTCCGGCGCGTACGGAAAGAGTGCGCGCCGGGGAGAAAATGAGGAATACAGCATGAAAAAGAGAAACAACGCCTTTGCCCGTCTGGTGGGACTGCTTCTGGTGAGCGCGACGGTGCTGACGCTGACCGTCGCCGCGACCGGCGGCGCGGGCACGAGCAGCGACCCGCTCGTGACGCTGAGCTACTTAAACGAAAAATTCCTGCCGCAGATCCTCTCCGAGGTGGACAAGAAGACCGCCTCGCGCGAACAGACGCTCTCGAGTAAGCTCACCGAGCAGGTGAAGAGAGAGACGCAGGCCTTCGAGCAGAAGTACGGCGCGTCGAGCGGAAATGCCTCCGGCGGCACGGCGGCGAGTTTTACGGTCGTGACGCTGAATCAAGGGCAGATCCTGTACATGGGCGTCGGCTGCGAGGCGATGCTGCGCACGGGCAGCGGCGTGTGCGTGGCGGCGAGCACCCCGGGCCTCATCGACGAGACGTCGGGCGCGGCGCTTGCAGGCGGCCTTGCCTTGCAGCAGAACCACCTTTACATGGCGACGGTCGACAGCCGCGGCGTGCAGGCGGGCGCGAACAGCACAAAGCTGCTCGTGCGCGGCAATTACAGCGTGCAGTAAAATCCCTACATAAAGAAAAGAGCTTGTGCATAGAAATAGCACAGGCTCTTTATTTTGCGCGGACAGGAGGGGGGAGCGGTGGAGGACTGGAAAGCATTGCCGCGCGGCTCGTTTTTCCGTTCGGCGCGGCTCGACTGTGCACTCTCACTGTTATCCGGCGCGATGGTACGCGAGGAGAAAAGCGGAAAACTGTTGGCGCTGCCGTACAGCGAGAGCGCGCCGTTCCCGCTGCCGGAGCTCTTCTGCCTTGCCCACATCGGAACGGTCGACGGGAGAAAGTGTGTGATCTATCGCGTGGATGAGAAAAATTCGCCCATCCTGTGAAAAAATGCAAATTATGTCTACCATCCCGAAAGAAAGTATGCTATACTCTCTCTGACTAAGATGAGAAAAGAGGTTCTGCACGATGAAATGCCCCTATTGCGGATACAAAGAGAGCAAGGTCATTGATTCCCGCCCTGCCGAAGAGGGCAGCAGCATCCGCCGCCGGCGCGAGTGCCTCTCGTGTGCCAAGCGCTTCACCACCTATGAAACGGTGGAGAGCCTGCCGATGGTCGTCATCAAAAAGGACGGCAGCCGCCAGAGCTTTGACAAGCGCAAGGTCTTGAACGGCATGATCCGCGCGTGCGAAAAGCGCCCCGTTCCCTTTGAGGTGCTCGAGCAGAAGGCGGACGAGATCGAGCAGACGTTACAGAACTCTCTCGAGCGCGAGGTCAGCACCGAGTACATCGGCGAGCTCGTCATGGACAAGCTGCGCGCTGTGGACGAGGTGGCCTACGTGCGCTTTGCCTCGGTCTACCGCCAGTTCAAGGACATCGACACGTTTATGAAGGAACTCAACAAGCTGCTCGAGGGCAAGTGAGCTATAAAATGTTCTGAATCGAAATTTCCTGCATTTCCGACAGCACCAAAAGCTGCGATTTGAGCTCCGCGACACACGCGCGAAATTCGCCCTCGTCCTGCTCGAAGGCGAAGCTGTCCGCGCGGGCAAGCAGGGATTCGACCTCGTTGAGCTCGTCGTGCTGCAAAGTGATGTGGAAATACGTCGTGTGCGCGTCCCAGCTTTCGTGAAGCGCGGAGAGATCATCGCGCACGCTGTCCCAGTTCTCCGCCTGCGCGGTGTCCTGCAATTTGTCGAGCGCTGCGCACCAGTCTGTAACTAAGCCGTCGGCGACGGCGGCATTTGCGAGCGCCGCGCCAAAGAGCGCGAGCAGCAGGCAGAACGGGATCCAGAAAAATCGCTTCATTTGGCACTGTCCTTTCCGATGCACAGAATTTTACCCGCGCCGTCGAGCGAGAGCAGAAAAATCTCCGACGGGGCGCGGTAGCCCTGCGCGCGCACGGTTTTCTCAAGCCATGCGGCGTCCAGACCCGCGAGCGAGAGGTTTTCGCCCAGCACCCGCCCATCGTTGATAAAGATGTGCGGGAGGAAGGTGTCGTCCTTGACAGGCTTCCCGAGCTGCTTCGGCGTTGCGGGCTGCTCGTCGGGATAGAGGAGGACAGAGAGCTGCCCGTCGGTTTCGAGCACCGCGTATTTGACGCTTGTGAGGTCCGTCACGCCCTGAGAGCGGAGTTCCTCGATGAGTTCGTCGAGCGTGAAGCGGTTGTGGCGCATTGCGTCCTGCTGCACCTTGCCGTCTAAAATGAGCGCCGTCGGGCTGCCGCAGATCAGCCGCCGCAGGCGGATGGAGCGCACGCTCCCCCACGAGAGCAGCATCGAGAGCAATAAGAGCGTCACGATCGGGATGACGCCGTTTAAAAGCGGGATGCCGAAATCCTGCATCGGCACGGCGGCAAGGTCCGAAATGAGCAGCGTGAGCACGAGCTCGATGGGCTCGAGCTCGCCGATCTGCCGCTTGCCGAGAAGGCGCAGCCCGACCATGATGAGAAAATAGAGCACGATCGTGCGGATAAAAGCAGTAGCCATAGTCATCCTCCCTTTTTGGGAGTTTGCCCCGTGGAGGGGCGAAATAACCGCTTTCATCCGGAGAAGTCCGGTTTGAAATATATTAAAAAACGCAGAAGTGAAAGGAGCTATGGAGTTTCTCCATCATAAGCGCCAGCGCCCGCCTTTGGCGGGACGACGAGGTGGGAAGAGGATCGAAATTTCGGCGGATGCTTCCCCGTGCCCGTGGGCGCGCACACAGCCGACAAACATGCGGGCGACCGCAGAACAAAGGGGCTGTGACCACGGGAAAAGCGACAAATGACTGCGCATTTGTCCTTTTGAAGAAGCGGCTTTGCGCCGTAAAGGGGTATCTTTGCCCATTTTTCAAAAATCATCAAAAGGAGAATGTTATCATATGTGCGGAATCGTTGGATTCATTGGTCAGGAACAGGCGGCCCCCATCCTGCTGGACGGGCTCGCGCATCTGGAATACCGCGGGTATGACTCCGCGGGCGTGGCCGTCATCTCGGCGCAGGGAAAGCTGCAGGTCAAAAAAGCGGTGGGCCGGCTCAAAGTCCTCAGCGAACAGATCCACGGCGGCGCGGACTTAGAGAGCTGCATTGGCCTTGGTCACACCCGCTGGGCGACGCACGGCGCGCCGAACATCATCAACTCTCACCCCCACGTGAGCGAAAACGGCAAGTTCGCCGTCATCCACAACGGCATCATCGAAAACTACGTCGAGATCAAGGAATTTCTGATCGGTCAGGGCATCCGGTTCAAGTCCGAGACCGATACCGAGGTCGTGGCGCAGCTGCTTGAATTCTACTACAACGAGTGCCACGACTTTTTGGAAGCCGTGGGCCGCGTGCTGCGCCGCATCGAGGGTGCCTACGCGCTCGGTATGCTCTGCGCCGACTGCCCGGACCGCATCATCGCCGCGCGCAAGGACGCGCCGCTGCTGCTCGGCTACGGCAAGGGCTGCAACTTCCTCGCCTCCGACGTGACGGCCATTATCAAGCACACGCGCGACGTCGCCTACATGGAAGACGGCGAGGTCGCCGTGCTGACGCGCGAGGGCATCGAGGTCTACGACGCGCTGGAGCAGAAGGTCGAAAAGAAGCACTTTACCATCGACTGGGAGGTCTCCGCCGCGGAAAAGGGCGGCTACCAGCACTTCATGCTCAAGGAGATCATGGAGCAGCCCGAGGCGCTGCGCCGCGCGATCTCCCCGCGCATCAAGGACGGCAGGGTTGTCTTCGACGATCTCAAGCTCCCCGTTGAGAAGATGCGTGAATTCACCCGCATTTTCATCGTGGCCTGCGGCTCTTCGTACCATGTCGGCATGATCGGCAAGTACAATCTTGAGCATCTGCTGCGCCGCAATGTCGAGGTCGTGCTCGCGTCCGAATTCCGCTACAGCGACCCCATCGTGGACGATAAGTCGCTCGTCATCGTGATCTCCCAGTCGGGCGAAACGCTCGATACCATGGCCGCGCTGCGCGAGGCGAAAAAGCGCGGCGGCTACATCCTCTCCATCGTCAACGTGGTCGGCTCGTCCATCGCGCGTGAGTCGGATGACGTGCTCTACACCTGGGCGGGCCCCGAGATCGCCGTCGCGACGACAAAGGCCTACTCCACGCAGCTCGCAGTGCTCGACATGATCGGCCTTGCGTTTGGCGAGGTGCTCGGCACGGTGAAAAAGGAGGAGTACGACGAGGCGGTCGCAGAGCTTCAGAAGCTGCCGGAGAAGATGGAGCAGTTCCTCGCGAGCGAGAGCTGCGAGGCCATCCCCAAGTACGCTTCCCAGTATTTCAACCACAATTCTGTCTTCTTCATCGGCCGCAACCTCGACTATGCGCTCGGACTCGAGGGCTCGCTCAAGCTCAAGGAGATCAGCTACATCCACTCCGAAGCCTACGCCTCCGGCGAGCTCAAGCACGGCACGATCTCGCTCATCGAGGACGGCACGCTCGTTATCGCGCTCGGCACCTACGCCCCGCTTTTCGACAAGGCCATGAGCAACGTGGTTGAGGTCAAGGCCCGCGGCGCGGACGTTCTCGCGCTTGCGACCGAGAGCCACCGCGGCGAAATGGCAAAGACTGTCGAAAACGTCATCACCATCCCCGATACGGCGCAAATGCTGCTGCCGTCGCTCGGTGTTGTGCCGCTGCAGCTGTTGGCGTATTATATCGCGCTCCAGCGCGGGTGTGATATTGATAAGCCTCGCAATCTTGCGAAATCTGTCACTGTTGAATAAGAAGGGAGCACCCGAAAGGGTGCTTCTTTTTTGCACCCGCAGGGCGCACTCTATTAGCCCCCACACCGTGTGGGGGACGCGGGAAAGGGGGATATTCTCTTTCTCGAAAGAGAATATCCCCCTTACACCCC
>OKSA01002628.1_pt1 | contig 14325 bp, 17 predicted proteins | sample 1601181 | NCBI WGS metagenome assembly OKSA01 (sample SAMEA3541538, study PRJEB24748) | human gut metagenome | biome: human gut; feature: human-associated habitat; material: faeces | place: China | collected 2012
GAGCTATCGATAGCAGCAAAACGCTGGTATCTCTTTGCCGTATCTGAAAATGCGGAATCATACAGCCTGCGGAATTCATCCAGCCCAATCTCCCGCGGAGTATGCTTGAGGATTTCTCTGGTGAACGGTTCGGATTTTCCCTTGCCCGATTGAGTCTTCCCAAATTCCTCTCGAAACGATTTCTCACGTTCCCAGCAGTCTTTGTAAAATTCTTTTTGCAGTTTTTCACGCGAGTCTTCCGACTTGGCCCGGCGTTCCTGCGCCGCATCGAGGGCCTTTTGAATCTTGCCGCGCTCCTCAACCTTTTCATCAATTTTCTGCTGCACGTCAGCATTTTTCGCATTGAGCGTAAAGACGCCCTTCAAATTGCGATAGCTTCTGAAATGAGCATCGATAAAATCCTGATTATAAACAAGCGGGAGATAGTCCGCGGATGTTCTGCCGGGAGCATAAGTCACGCCAGCACCGCTGAGAATAGCCTTTGCAATGGTTGACTTTCCCGCGCCGTTGTTTCCAAAGAAGAAGTTCACATAGGTCGGCTCGATATGGCAGCCTGTATCTTTGTAACTTGCTTCGTGCAAGTCGATTCGAATAATCTCGGACGGAATTTTCGCAGTCATCGTGCCATCTCCTCCAGGGGCATAGGTATATTCGGCATACCCGCCTCTTTGAACGCTTCAAAGAGGTTTGTTTTATGAACCGACCACGCGCTATGGTTCAAATCCGTTATGGCGCAGTCCATGTTCAAATCAAAGAATACGGCATTTCTGCGATCACACAGCTTCTGCTGTTGAATCAGCGTAATAGGCTGAAAAACAATCTTTATCTGTTTACCCTCTACACGCACCTTTTTGATGTACGCATATATGGCACACTGATCGGGGGAGGTCACGCCTCTCAGCTCTGTATTCTCTCGACAGATAATTGCCGGGAAGCGTTTTAGTTCATCAATGCCTGCTTCAGATAGAGTAGAACAGCGCTCGAATATTTCTGCAGGAACATTATATTTTGTCAGCGCCCTGCTTGCAGAAACCGTTACTACATTGGTCATGAACACATCCTCTTCGCATGTGACAATGAGCTGATAATACTCTCTACTGAAAGTCTGTACGGCGATCATCTGTTCAGCACTGTTGCTACCTGCGGAAAGAGGAGAGCTGATATTGTAATTCACATTGACCACGCCACCGGCTTCGTTGGTCACATGAACGTTATTTTTCCCCGTTTGTTGCAGCGAGGGAGTAGCGGGCAAGCCGTACCGCGGATCAGTAATTTCATTGCTCATGTGCTGCTACCTCAAAAATTAAAATTCATCGTGCCGTTATTTGTCAGATTGATGTTGTTCTCGCCATTCTGAACGACATTGGTCTGATGCTGAATAACGGTTATTTTTTTGTCTCCTGGCGCATCTCGTGATGGTGTATCGCTTTCTAAGACTTCTGCTTCTATGGGTTCGGCTTCGTGTTTATGCGTAGCTGAACTTTTTCTTTTTACGCCCGCGGCCTCGTGGATAATTTCATCAAACAAAGCTGCGATTTTCTTTCCAACATTGCTCTTATTGATATCAGGCAAGAAAGGCTGAAATCTATTACACAGTTCCAACTTAGCAGGCTTGTCAAACCTCCTAATAAATGAAGCAAAATTCTCCGGACTGAGATGAGACACTATCGCCTTAGCAAACTGCGTAATCTGAGTATTTCCATTAGCGTAGGCCTTGTAACTACTGTCCGAATAATTTTCAAGAATGTCTAGACTATCTTCGTTCAATATCGCATCGAACAGGCTACGGACATATTTATGAACGCCCTCTTTCCCACCGATAACTGGACGTGTCAATTCAACAAACTTCTTAAAATCCATACTAAAATCCTTTCTCCGTCCAAGCCTACCGAAGCCTACCGAAGCCTATCCAAGCCTACCAATGCCTACCGGCCTCAAGTTCTATAATGCTGCTTGAAAGCAAACGTGCAGCAAGCACTTGACCGAGAGGGACCCGGTGGACATAATCCGTTTTTCATTATATCACGTCACCGTAAACATTTCAATCCCTCAAGAGAATTTCTTGTTTGCGTTCGCAGCATTGATTCTTCAAATGCGAAATTTTGCTTTCAACTGTCGCGCCTGGCATCGATTGATCGACGATGGCTCAACCAGTACGACGGACAACTTCATACCGTAGCTGCCTATTGAGCGGGTTGGCTGCAATCCGAAACGGAGAGATTCGTTTGGACTGCGGTTGGTCTTCTGTGCCCGTTTTGCAGCTACTTTCAATTCCTCCGTTTCGAGCAATCGAAAATCGGAGGAATTTTAATGACAATTAATTCAAGCCGCAGCATCTTCATTCCCAAGCACACACCCGACTTCCAGCCCATGCGATATATCCTCTGCAAAACGGAGAACATCTCGAAATTTGTCACGCGCACTGACTTTATGCGCCTGCTGGAACAGCAGCCCTGTCCGATGGCGCAGGTCAACATCGACCTCGACGGCGGATACGCATACCTTTTTCCTTACTGTCCGAAACGAGCTGAAGCCTTCATCCAGCTGAACCGTGAGATGGCCGCTGAATACAAACGCCATTACCGCAACTGGCAAAAGCTCAAGGCGGGTACACGCAAGCCTGAGCTCAGCCTCGACATGGAGATGACAGAAGACAGCATGACATTAGGCGATCAGCTCTCAACGGAGGAGACGCCCGAAACGCTCCTCCTTGTGAAGGAGAGCTTCCTGGGCCATCGCGCCGCTTTCAACGCGCTGGCCGAAGCCGACCGACAGCTGCTTCTTGAGTACCTCAGCGCGAACTGCAATGCCCGCGAGCTTGCCCGCCGACTGAACAAAGACCCGTCCGGTGTAACCAAGCGGCTCAAGCGCGCCGCCCATAGGCTCAAGGAAAACATCGAGAAAAATTTCTGACCCATGTCCACATCCCACCTCCGCGTGTCCGAACAGGAAGGTGTCAGGACGCCACAGCGCCGGATCGGAGGTGAAACCATGGATAAGCACATTCACGAACATCAGAGTCAACGTTTGAGAGGAGGTATCCCGTATGTCCCGCATGAGCGAATTGTCAGGCTGCGTCGCCGACCTTAAGGCCGCCGCGGCGGCGCTGATCTCGGCGGCGGAAACGCTGACCGAGCTCTACTCCGGCGAAGAGCCTGCCCAAGGCAAGCCGAAATACAGACCCATCACCAAAGAGGAAGTCCGGGCGGAGCTGGCCGCCAAGGCCACCGCGGGCTACGGAGCGCAGGTACGCGCCCTGCTCAAGAGGTACGGCGCGGCACAGCTTTCGGCAGTTAAGGCCGAGGATTACGCCAGCCTGCTGCTTGCGGCGCGGGCCATTGGAAACGAGGTGGGCGCGGATGGGTAATCACGCGGTGCTCTCCGCGTCCTCCAGCCACCGTTGGATGAACTGCCCGCCGTCGGTCAGACTCACAGAACATATGTTCGACAACGGCAGCGTATACGCCGCCGAGGGCAGTGAAGCGCACGCGCTGTGCGAGTACAAGCTCCGACAGGCGCTGGGCCAGGACGCGCAGAATCCGCTCGAAAGCCCCGGCGGCCTCCAGTACTACGACAACGCCATGGAGGACGCGGCCACAGGCTACGTGGCCTTTGTGGTGGAGGAGCTGGAGGAGATCCGGCGGATATGCCCCGATCCACTCATCATGGTGGAACAGCGGCTTGACTTCTCCCGATGGGTGAAGGGCGGCTTCGGAACCGGCGACGCGATTATCGTCGCGGACGGCACCCTGCGAATCGTGGACATGAAGTACGGAACCGGCGTCGCGGTCTCCGCGGAAAACAACAGCCAGATGCGGCTGTACGCGCTGGGCGCGCTGGAGATGTTCGGGGAGCTGTACGACATCGACACCGTTGCGATGACCATCTATCAGCCGCGGCTTTCCAACATCAGCACGGATACGATCAGCAGGGTCGACCTGCTTGAGTGGGCGGAGACCATCTTGCGTCCGGTGGCCGAGCTGGCCTATCGGGGCGAGGGCGAACTGAACGCCGGGAGCTGGTGCCGCTTCTGCAAGCTGCGCTCAACCTGCCGCAAACGCGCGGAAGCCAATCTCGCGCTGGCACAGCACGAGTTCAAACTGCCGCCCACGCTCTCGGACGAGGAGATCTCTGTCATCCTGGGCAAGCTGGACGATTTGACCAGCTGGGCCGCGGACATCCGGGAATACGCGCTGAGCGCAGCGCTGTCCGGCACCCGCTTTAACGGATGGAAGCTGGTGGAAGGCCGCGCGAATCGGCGCTATACCGACGAAGCCGCCGTGGCGCAGGCGGTCATCTCCAGCGGGCACGATCCCTACGAGCGCAAGCTGCTCGGCATTACCGCCATGGAACACATGCTGGGCAAAAAGCAGTTCTCGATGCTTCTGGGCAATCTGCTGGAACGCCCGCAGGGCAAACCCACCCTCGTACCTGCAAGCGACAAACGACCTGAAATGACCAACGCGAAGAACGACTTCGCCAACGATTGATATGGAGGTAAAGATTATGGCTAAGAACATGAATCCCACCAAGGTGATTACCGGCAAGGATACCCGCTGGAGCTACTGCAACATTTGGGACGCGAAATCGATCAACGGCGGCACGCCCAAGTACTCCGTTTCCCTGATCATCCCCAAGGCCGACACGGTCACCGTGCAGAAGATCAGGGCTGCCATTGAAGCTGCCTATCGCGACGGCGAGAGCAAGCTGCGCGGCAACGGCAAGACGGTACCGCCGCTGGTGGCCATCAAGAACCCGCTGCGCGACGGCGACACGGAGCGTCCGGACGATCCCGCATACGCCAACGCCTTCTTCATCAACGCCAACTCCGCTACCGCGCCGGGTGTGGTGGACGCGGCCTGCAATCCCATTCTGACCCGAAGCGAGGTGTACTCCGGCGTGTATGGCCGCGCCAGCATCAGCTTCTACGCGTTCAATTCCAACGGGAATCGCGGCATCGCCTGCGGCCTGAACAACCTGCAGAAGATCCGTGACGGCGAACCGCTGGGCAGCAGGGCTTCCGCGGAGAGCGACTTCGCGGACGAGGACGACGAAGACTTCCTGTCCTGAGAAGGTGACGCGGTATGGCTACATTGGTAAATCTGCTGATCGCCGTGGCGATGATTCTGCTGCTCTCCTTCACGGTCAGCTTCGCGCTCATTGGCTTCATCGACGTGTACCACGCGTACAAGGCTATGAAGCGCAACCGTAAAACATCCGACAAGAAATAACCCGTTGGGCGGCGGTCTCGGATCGCCGCCCTTTTTCAGCGGAGGTGACTATGAAAACACTGTCTTTGGATCTGGAAACGTACAGCAGCGTCGATCTGGGAAAGTCATCGGTGTACCGCTACGTGGAAAGCCCCGACTTTGACATTCTGCTGCTGGGCTATTGCGCGGACGGCGGCGAGGTACAGGTCGTGGATCTGGCCCAGGGGGAACAGATCCCGACCGAGGTGATCGACGCGCTGACCGACGAGTGCGTGTGCAAGTGGGCGTTCAACGCGCAGTTTGAGCGCGTGTGCCTCTCCCGGTGGCTGCGGCGCAACGGCTATCCATTGCGCAACGAGCGCTATGCCGCGTCCGACGACCCCTGCATGGCCTATCTGAACCCGGCGGGCTGGCACTGCACGATGGTCTGGTCTGCCTACCTCGGCCTGCCGCTTTCCCTGAAGGACGTGGGCGCGGCGCTGGGGCTGGACAAGCAGAAGCTCACCGAGGGCAAGGAGCTCATCCGGTATTTCTGTGTGCCGGGCAAGGACGGAACACGGCGCATGCCCGCGTCCGCCCCGGAGAAGTGGACGACCTTCAGGGCCTATAACCTGCGCGACGTGGAAACCGAGATGTCCATTCAGGATCGCCTGCGAAAGTACCCGGTACCCCAGGAGGTGTGGGCACAGTACCATCTCGATCAGCAGATCAACGACCGCGGCATTGGCGTGGACAGAACGCTGGTGCGCGGCGCGATCGACATTGACGAGCGTTCGCGGGAAGAATTGACTGCCCGGCTGCAGGAACTGACCATGCTGGACAACCCCAACTCCGTGCAGCAGATGAAGGACTGGCTGGCTGCCAACGGCCTTCAGACGGACACCCTTGGCAAAAAGCAGGTGGCCGAACTGCTCAAGACCGCGCCGGAGCCGCTCAAGTCTGTGCTCGTACTGCGGCAGCAGCTGGCGAAAAGCTCCGTGAAAAAGTATCAGGCGATGGAAAATGCCGTCTGCGCGGACGGGCGGGTGCGCGGGTGCTTCCAGTTTTACGGCGCGCGCACAGGCCGCTGGGCCGGGCGCAACATACAATTGCAAAACCTGCCCCAGAACAGAATGCCTGATCTGGAACAGGCGCGCTCTTTGGTACGCGCCGGGGATTACGATTCGGTGCGCCTGCTCTACGACTCCACCCCGGATGTGCTCTCCCAGCTCATCCGCACCGCCTTGATCCCAAGCCCGGGAAAGACTTTCTTCGTGTCCGACTTCTCAGCCATCGAAGCCCGCGTCATCGCATGGCTCGCCGGAGAACAGTGGCGGCAGCAGGTGTTCGCCGAAGGCAAGGACATCTACTGCGCTTCCGCCAGCCAAATGTTCGGCGTGCCGGTAGAAAAGCATGGTGTCAACGGGCATTTGCGCCAGAAAGGCAAAATTGCGGAACTGGCACTGGGCTATGGCGGCTCCGTGGGCGCGCTCAAGGCGATGGGTGCCATCGAGATGGGGCTAAAGGAAGACGAACTCAAGCCGTTGGTGGACGCCTGGCGCACAGCCAATCCCATGATCGTCAAGCTGTGGTGGGAAGTTGACCGGGCCGTCACGCGGGCTGTCAGCGATAAGACCGCCACGGAAACACACAGCATCCGCTTCACCTGTCAGTCAGGCATGCTGTTCATTACGCTCCCTTCCGGGCGGCGGCTGGCCTACGTAAGGCCCCGCATCGGGGAGAATCAGTTCGGCGGTTCCGCCATCACCTACATGGGCACAAACGCCGCGAAGCAATGGGCGCGTCTAGAAAGCTACGGCCCGAAATTCGTGGAGAACATTGTCCAGGCGATCAGCCGGGACATTCTGTGCTATGCCATGCAGGCGCTGCGGGACTGCGCGATTGTGGCGCATGTCCACGACGAGGTGATCCTCGAAGCCGATCCCGGCATGTCGCTGGAAGCGGTGTGCGAGCGGATGGGCAGGACGCCGCCCTGGGCACAGGGCCTTCTGCTGCGCGCGGACGGGTACGCCACGCCGTTCTACAAAAAAGATTGACCCGCATGTCCACAAAAGCCCTTCGTGTGTCCGAACAGAAACACGAAGGGCTTTTGCTCTATCACGCGCGAGGAGGCATCCATATGTTTTACGTCAAGAGCCAAATTGGAGAGAACTCCGCCATTGTGACGGAGATCACCGATGAAAACGTGTTTACCCGCTGCCCAGACTGCGGCTCGGAGATCGCTGTGGATCTGAGCGATCTGGCGGACGAGGGCCAGCACGACCTGTTTGCCCTGGGCGTCTGCTGCCCGGAGTGCAGCCGCGCCCGGTGGAAAGCCGCGCACGCGGAATATGAAAGGAGCGCCTGCCATGGCCATCAGTAAGTACAACCCCGAGGGCTATTTTGATCCCACGCCGCACGAGGCGCTGACGAACATCGAAGTGGAGCACCGGGCGGCACGCCTGGCGAAGGTGGCGCGCTCGCCGAACTACCGTCCCATTGTGTTCATCTGCAGCCCTTATGCTGACGATCCGGTGGGCAACGAGCGCCGAGCCCTGCGATACTGCCGATTCGCTGTGCGCCGAGGGTGCATTCCCATCGCGCCGCACCTCTATTTCACGCGGTTTCTGGATGAAACCAATCCGCAGGACCGTGAACTGGGGCTGTTTATGGGCCGGGTGTTGCTGACCAAGTGCGTGGAGCTTTGGGTATTTGGAAGCCGCGTCACCGCGGGCATGGAGCGGGAAATCGCCAAAGCCGAGGAGCGCTCGATGCCCATTCGCTACTTCACAGAGGATATGGAGGAACGCCAAGATGGATGAGATTCTCTCCGCGCTTGCCTGTATTCCGGTTCGGGCGTGTTCTTACGCGGAGTGGCTCGGTATCGGCATGGCGCTCAAGGACGCCGGATATGAGTGTGCCGTGTGGGATGACTGGTCCCGGGACGATAAGCGCTATGTCGAGGGCGACTGCGCTCGGCGCTGGGCGACCTTCAAGGGCAGCGATCGCCCCATCACCGTTCGCACCATTCGCGCCATGGCACGAAAGAACGGCTGGGTTTCCGCCTTTACGGATTTTGAGGACACACGGGAGCTTGCGCCCACGCAGACGCTCATCCGCTATCTGGAAGCCATGTTTCAGCCGGACGAGCTTGTCGGCTATGCCACGCAAGTCAAGCCCGACAACCACGGCAAGCTCAAGCCCATCAACACCAACCTCGCCATGAAGGCGTCCGAGTTCATCGATCGGCTGCGCGACGCCGAAAGCATTGAAGCCGTGATCGGCCCCTACCGCGCGGACTGCGGCGCGTGGATCAGGCTCAATCCGCTGGACGGCAAGGGCCAGTCCGACAGGAACGTGGCCGCGTACCGCCATGTGCTCATCGAGTCGGATACGCTGCCCAAGGAAGAACAGGAGCGGATCTACCGCAAATACGAGCTTCCAATCACGTGCCTCGTGGATTCCGCGGGCAAGAGTGTGCACGCCCTCGTGCGCATCGACGCGCCGAATGAGCAGGAGTACCGAAACCGCGTCAACTATCTGTTCCGCTTTCTGGAGCAACATGGTTTCCCGGTAGACAACGCCAACAAAAATCCTTCCCGCCTGAGCCGCATGCCCGGCGCAACGCGAAACGGCGTCACACAGGAGTTGCTGACCACCCATATCGGCAAGCACACGTGGAGCGAGTGGCTGGAGTACGCTGAGGAACTGGCCCTTCTGCCCGAGCCGATTCGCCTGAGCGACGTGGAAACCCCGCCGCCTAAGCCGCCCGAGCTGATTCGTGGCATCCTGCGCCGCGGGCACAAGATGCTGATCGCCGGTCCGAGCAAGGCGGGCAAGAGCTTTCTGCTCATTGAGCTGGCGATCGCCATCGCCGAGGGAAGCACATGGCTGGGTTTCTCGTGTGCCCAGGGCAAAGTCCTGTATGTGAATCTGGAGATCGACCCGGCGTCGTGTATCGACCGCTTCATCACGATCTATGCCAAGCTGGGCTTTTCGCCGCCGCACACGGACAACATCGTCATCTGGAACCTGCGCGGGCATGCCCTGCCGCTGGACAGGCTGGTTCCCATACTGGTCAGGCGCATGAAGGACGAGCAGTTCGCCGCCGTGATCATCGACCCGATTTACAAGGTCATCACCGGCGATGAAAACAACGCCAGCGACATGGGCGCTTTCTGTAACCAGTTTGATAAGATCTGCACCGAGATGGGCGCGTCGGCGATTTACTGCCACCATCACTCCAAAGGCGCGCAGGGCGGCAAGAAGGCCATGGACAGGGCCAGCGGCAGCGGTGTGTTCGCCCGCGACCCGGACGCGCAGCTGGATGTCATCGAGCTGAAAAAGCCGCTGTTCAAGGAAGTAGAAACCGAGACCGAGGACGGTGAGGTGGTCGAGATCGAGCAGTTCGACACAGCCCGAACGGCATGGCGGCTGGAAGCGTCGCTGCGCGAGTTCCCTCCGATCGCGCCGGTCAATTTCTATTTTGACTATCCGCTGCACCCGGTGGACACGGAAGGCGCGCTGGCGTCTTTTCGCCCGGAGGGCAGCCCTCTGGGAAATCTGGACAGCAGTTCCAAGCGTACAACGCCTGAAGTCAGAAAGCGTCGACTGGATGAAGCGTTTGAGGCAGCGCCTAAAAACGAACCCATCACGATCAAGGTTTTGGCCGAGATCGCGGGTGTCTCTCAGGATACCATGCGGAGATACCTGAAGGAATTTGAGGACGAGTACATGGTCTATCGCGGCACCGTTCAGGCGCGTCCGCTGCTTTCTGGCACATCCCAAGTCCCCTGAATGTGCCCACGAACCTTGCACAGCATAGGGCGTTTTCTTCCGAAAATGCGAAAATTGCAAAACCGCACGGATAGGAAAATCGCCCCTATGCAAATGCAAATTTGCACGCAACCGACTCTATATAGGAATCTGCAAATTTGCAAAAAAGGACGTCAAGCAGTGATGGGAATCGGGTAAGGGGATAAATCCCCCTTACCTGATTCTCCGTCACAGCCCGCCTTGACCGGGCGCGTAATTCAATCATAGGAGGAGCAAATATGAGACAAGCAGAGTGTATTTCAGATTCGATCTATAAATCCCGATGCCTGAAAAGGCTCCGGGAGTTGGAACTGCCGACCGAGGGTTGGGTTTGCGAGTGGATTGAGGATACCAACGAGCCCGAGGCGGTGTGTGAGCTGTGCGGGTGTGCCCGTGTGCGATTCCTTCACCATATGTCGCATCCGATGGTGGGACACACCATCGCGGTCGGCTGTCTGTGCGACGGCATCATGTCCAGCGATGAGTTGGGTGCCTATGAGCGCGAGCGTGAAGCCCGGAACAGGGCAAGGCGCAGACAGACCTTTATCCACGGGAAATGGGCACCTAGTTGGCAATCTCCTCACGGCACTCGCTGGGAGAAGAAAATGCGCGGCGGTCCGATCTGTGTCATCCGGCAGGACGCCGACGGGCGGTACGCCGTGTGGCACGGAGGGCGCTGGTGTTACCGCTGTCGCGGCCAGGAGATGACCACCTTCGCGCAGGCCGCCAGCGCGCTTTTCACCGCCAACGACCCGAAAAGGAGACAGACATGAGAGAACGACAGATAGAACAGCGTTTGACGCAGGCCGTCCGCAAGCGCCAGGGGCTGTGCCCCAAGTGGGTCAGTCCGGGACTGGACGGTGTGCCGGACCGCATCATCCTGCTTCCCGGCGGGCGGATCGCCTTCGCCGAACTGAAAGCGCCCGGAAAGCCCCTGCGCCCGCTGCAGCGTCGGCGCAGAGCACAGCTGGAAGCGCTGGGCTTTCGGGTTTACGTCATCGACAACCAGGAACAGATTGGAGGTGTGCTGGATGCTTTATCAGCCACATGACTACCAGAAATACGCCACGCGCTTCATCATCGAGCATCCCATCGCCGCTGTCTTCCTTCAGATGGGTCTGGGCAAGAGCGTCATCACCTTGACCGCCATCGCGGAACTGGCGCTGGAGCGTTTCGAAGTGTGCCGCGTGCTGGTGATCGCGCCGCTGCGCGTGGCCCGGGACACGTGGCCCGCGGAGATTCAGAAGTGGGATCACCTGAAGGGCTTGACGTATTCGGTCGCGGTGGGCACGGAAGCCGAGCGCATCGCGGCGCTTCGGCAGAACACGCTGATTCACATCATCAACCGGGAAAACGTGCAATGGCTGATCGAGCAGAGCGGCCTGCCCTTTCAGTACGACATGCTCGTGATCGACGAGCTGTCCTCCTTCAAGAGCCATCAGGCCAAGCGGTTCAGGGCGCTGATGCGGATGCGGCCCCGGGTGGCGCGCGTGGTAGGCCTGACCGGCACACCCTCCAGCAACGGCCTGATGGATCTGTGGGCGGAATTCCGTCTGCTGGATATGGGCAAGCGGCTCGGACGGTTCATTACCCATTACCGCGAGGCGTTCTTCCTGCCGGATCGCCGCAGCGCGCAGCAGGTGTTCACATGGAAGCCCAAGCCCGGCGCGGAGGACGAGATCTACCGGCGCATATCGGACATCACCATCAGCATGAAGAGCGCGGACTTCCTGCGCATGCCCGAGTACATTTCAAACCGTGTGCCCGTGAAGCTGTCCAGGGAGGAGCGCCGCACCTACGAACAGCTGAAGCATGAACTGGTGATTTCCCTGCGGGGCGCGCAGATCGACGCGGTGAGCGCGGCGTCTCTGTCCGGGAAGCTGTGCCAGCTGGCCAATGGCGGCATCTATGACGCCGAACACAACAGCCTGTTCTTCCACGACCGGAAGCTCGACGCGCTGGAAGACCTGATCGAAGGCGCGAACGGCAGGCCTGTCCTGGTGGCTTACTGGTTCAAGCACGATCTGCAGCGCATTCAGGAGCGCTTTCACATCCGGGAGATTCGAACCAGCCGCGATATCGCCGACTGGAACAGCGGCGGCATCACCGTAGCCTGTATTCACCCCGCGTCCGCCGGGCACGGCCTGAATTTGCAGGCGGGCGGAAACACGCTGATCTGGTTTGGCCTGACGTGGTCGCTGGAGCTGTATCAGCAGACGAACGCCCGCCTGTGGCGGCAGGGACAGCGGGCGGATACCGTGGTGATCCACCACATCATTGCCGAGGACACCATCGACGAACAGATCATGGACGCCCTGGAGCGCAAGGACACGACGCAGACGGCGCTGATGAACGCCGTAAAAGCACAGCTGGAGGTGTAAAACGATGAACGCAAAGGAATATCTCGGGCAGGCGTACCGGCTTGACCAGCATATCAACGACCGGCTGATGCAGCTCAGCCAGCTTCGCGCCCTGACACAGCGCATCACGACCGCCTACGACAGCGAGGTGGTCTCCCGCACCCGCAATGTGCACGCGCTGGAGGATTCGGTCATCCGCCTGATGGAAGCCGAGGAATCCATCAACGAGGAGATCGACCGTTTCGTCGACATCAAGATGGACATTTCAAAGACCATCGCCAGGGTGCGCAACGAGAACTACCGTCTGATTCTGGAGAAGCGGTATCTGTGCTTTATGACCTGGGAACAGATCTCGCTGGACATGCACTACACCAATCGCTGGCTTCGCAAAATGCACGAGCGCGCCCTGGACGTGGTCGACCGGATTCTGCTGGAAAGGAGCGGGTGTCCGTGAGCTACCGGGAAGCGCTACAGGACGGCGTGACGATCCGCCGATCTGGAAACGGCAGCACCGTGTATTACCCGCCGTGCCACATCTGCGGAAAGCCGACCTTTTCGCAAAGCTACATGCGAAACCGCAAATACACCTGCGGGGCGTGCAAGGCGGCGGCTTCGATTCGAAAAGCCGCAAGAGGACCGCATAGTTCCTCTGAGTTCCTCCGAGTTCCGCTTGATGCACACTTGAAAATGTGATAAGGTAAAATCGTCGAAGAATATAGACAAGCTCTCGCGGGACATCTCCGCGGGGGCGTTTTTGTTGGAGGCGCGCATGACACAGTCTGAGTTTCTCAAGCATTTGAAATCGTATCGCGGCGTCCTGCCCCGGCACACGCTGCTGACCCTTCGCGGGCAGGCGATCTCCGGCGACGTGGACGGCGCAATACGCGGGCTGGCGCGCATGCTCAAAGATAAATCGGTATGTGTGCCGCCAACCGCTTGACTTTTTATCGGTTCAGAGCGTATATGTCACTACCCAAAACGAACGGAGGGATCAACATGACGCTACAAACGAACCCCGCGGAGCGCCGGGAGGTGGTCCGGGCGATTTCGGAGCGGCTCGGCAGCCCGGCGGTCTACCTGCGCATGCCGACCTGCGCCTACCGGATCGGCGGCCTGACGGTCGAGCGGGACGGAAGCATCGCAAGCGACGACGGGGCGCTGCTGGACGGGCTCGGGCCGATGCTGATGGAACGGGGTTGGCTGACGGACGCGGCGGATTCCGAAGTGGAAGCGCCCGCGACAGAGACGGAACCGGACGGGCCAGACTCCGAACCCACGGGGATGGAGCTGAGCTTCCCGGTGGAGGACTGGACGGTTCCGCAGCTGAAGAACCTTATGCACACGCTGTACAGCAATCAGCACATCCTCCGCCGGATGACGCAAAGCGACGCCCTGTACATCGACCGGCAGCTGGTGGAGCGGCTGGATGAAGCGCAGACCCCGGCCGATTGGGAAGTCTGGCTTGCGGATGGCCTTGCGATGGATACATGGAAAGGCTGCCGCATCCAGGACGGCAAGTTCACATTCGAAGCATCCCTGGACGATCGCGACCCAACCCGCTGGCAGGTGTACGGAACGCTCCTGGGCGCGATGCTCAGGCACGCAAAGGCCGCCAAGCGCGTGTTCCTCAGGGCGGACGCGGATTCCGAAAACGAGAAGTACCGCGCCAACAGCCTGCTGACGCGGCTGGGCTTTAGCGGGCCGGAGCACAAGGAGCTGCGCCGCATGCTCATGGGTCACCTTAGCGGCTATGCCGCATTCAAAAACGAGACGGGCATGCGGGCGCACCGGGAGAAGTACGCGCGGCTTCGCCGGGAACGGCAGGCGGCGAAGGAAGGGGCGGAGACAGGAGCGCGTGGATGGACTGGATCCGGGAGGCGGCGCTGAGCCGCATCGACGCGGTGGAGCGGGATTTGAGAGCGCACCCTGAGCGCAGCCCCCTGTTTGACAAGGCGGTGCGC
>OKSA01002640.1_pt1 | contig 14285 bp, 10 predicted proteins | sample 1601181 | NCBI WGS metagenome assembly OKSA01 (sample SAMEA3541538, study PRJEB24748) | human gut metagenome | biome: human gut; feature: human-associated habitat; material: faeces | place: China | collected 2012
GTCTCGCGCATCTGCGCGCGGCGGCGGGCCTCCTCGGCCTCCATCTGCGCGCGGCGGCGGCGACGGCGCTCGGCCTCGAGCTGCTTGCGGCGGCGCACCAGCCACAGCACATAGCCGATGACGGCCAGCACGACGAGCAGCAGCACGACGAGCACAATGGGATTCGTGAAAAAGGCGCGCAGGTGGCCGCCGATGTACGCCCCCTTCGACACGGCGACATCGACTGCCGCGACAAGCTTGACCGTGCCGTAGACCGTGCCGTCATACGACACCGTGAGCTCGCCGACCTCGTCCCCCGCCTTGACGGGGGCTTCGAGCGGTTTGCCGTCGCGCTCGGAATAGAGCGTGACCTGCTGCTCAAACTGCGGCGCGCCGCCCGCATCGGCCGACGGCAGCACGGCCGAGATGCTCTGCGCCGGGCGGACGGTCACGCTGTCACTGTCGCGCCCATAGCGCACGGGCACTTCGCAGATGAGGTCGCTCGCGCTGACGATATCGCGCCAGCCGTAGTTGGCAAACACCCAGCGGTAGGCCGAGAGCGTGTCGGAAAAGCTGCCGAAATCGGTCGTGCCGTTGGCGCGGGTCGTGCCCTTGCCGCCGAGCACGACGCACAGCAGGCGCACGCCGTCCTTCTCCGCCGTGGAGATGAGGCAGTAGCCCGCGGCATCGGTGTGGCCGGTCTTGACGCCCTTGGCGTATTCGTAATAATAGCCGCGGTACATCGGGGACTCGGGATTGATGAGGCCGTTCGTGTTCGAGAGCGTGCGCTCGTCGGACAGGTTCGTGGCCGGGACGGTGTGCTTGACCGTGTTGCAGATCGTGGCGAAGAGCTCATGGCTGAGCGCTTCTTTCGTGATGCGGTAGAGGTCGTGCGCCGTGGTATAATGGTCGTCGTTCGGCAGGCCGTGGGGGTTGACAAAGTGCGTGCCCGTGCAGCCGAGGGCCTGCGCGCGCTCGTTCATGCGCTGCACGAACGCCGAGATGCTGCCGCAGACATACTCCGCGACGACGTTGCACGCCTCGTTGGCCGAGGAGATCATGGCACAGTAGAGAAAGTCCTCAAACGTCATGGTCTCGCCGACCTTGATGTCGGCATTGCTCGCGCCCTCGACCATGTCGGCATTGCAGTCGTCATAGGCGGTGACGGTGTCGCTCAAGTTCACGTCGCCGCGCTCGACCGCCTCGACCGCGAGCAGGAGCGTCATGATCTTCGTCAGGCTCGCGGGGTAGGCTTTGGCGTCGATGTTGCGGGTATAGTAATACTGGCCGCTGTCCTCGTCGGCGAGCAGGACGCAGTTGGCCTGCAGCTTTTCATCGAGCGCGGACTTGACCGCGTCGCTGCCGAAAACATACGACCCCTCCTGCGCCTGGACAGTGCTCTGGGGCACGCCGTCGGACGAGACGTTTGCGGTGCTCTGGGGGGTATCGGCCGAATTGTCCGCGGTGTTTTTCGCGGCGGCGGCCGGGAAAGCCGCCGTCAGCAGCAGGCAGACGATGAGCAGCAGCGGCAAAATGCGATATTTTTTCATATCTTTCTCCATGGAACTATGATATAATGGAATATCCGGCCGGAGACGGCGCTGCCGCGCGGCCGGGACAAATGGCAGTGTCTTGCCCCATTATAATAATTCCGGCGGCGAAAAGCAAATCATTTCCGCGAAAAGACGCAAACGGAGGGACCGCGATGAAAATACTGGTTGTGGACGACGAAAAAACCATCGTCAAGGGCATCAAATTCAACCTCGAAAACGAGGGCTATCAGGTGGACGTGTGCTATGACGGTGAGACCGCCGTGGACATGGCGCGCCGCGGCGAGTACGCCGTGATCCTGCTCGACCTCATGATGCCGAAGCTCGACGGGCTCGGCGCGTGCCAGCAGATCCGGCAGTTTTCCACCGTGCCGATCATCATGCTCACGGCCCGCAGCGAGGACGCTGACAAGCTCATCGGCTTTGAATCCGGCGCGGACGACTATATCACGAAGCCGTTTAACATCCTCGAGCTCAAGGCGCGCATCCGCGCGCTCATTCGCCGCTCGAGCATGGCCCCCGCCGCCCCGGCCGAGCCGGACGGCGGCAAGCTCGTGCGCGGCCACATCGAGATCGACCCCGAGCGCCGCAGCGCCCGCCGCTTCGGCCAGAACGTGGAGCTGACGCTCAAGGAGTTCGACCTCATCGAGCTGCTCATGCGCAACCCCGGCAAAGTCTACTCGCGCGAGCAGCTGCTCGACCTCGTGTGGGGCTACGACTATCAGGGCGATATCCGCACCGTGGACGTGCACATCCGCCGCCTGCGCGAGAAGCTCGAGCGCAACCCCGCCGCCCCCGAATACATCATCACCAAGTGGGGCGTGGGCTACTACTTCGCCGAGGCCTGACGGATGAAGCAGCATCCGTTTCGCCTCCGGCTGCCGCACAGGCTGGTATCGAGCGTGCAGTTTCGCTTCGCCGTGACGTTCACGATCCTCGTGGCGATCCTGCTCGCGCTCATGAACACCTACCCCACGCGCGCCTCGCGCGACATCGTATTCACCGAAAAGCAGAGCGCGCTGACAAACCGCGCCGCCGTCGTGTCGTCCTCCCTGTCGCTGCTCGACAATCTCACGCCGGACAACACCCGGCAGGTGCTCGCCCTGCTCGACCTGCGCGACCTGACGCGCATCATCGTGACCGACAGCGAGGGGCTGGCCGTGTATGACTCCGCGAGCGAAAACAACATCCGCGGCAAATACGTGCTCTACCCCGAGCTCGTGCGCGCGCTCGACGGACAGGCCGTGTTCTACTCGCACTACACGACCGGCGCGTTTCTCAGCCGCGCGGCCATGCCCGTCATGAACAGCGGCCGGACCGTCGGCGCCGTGTACGTTTGCGAGAGCGACGGCGAGCGCGCTGCGCTCATCGGCAGCATCCAGCGCCGGCTCGCCACGATCACGATCGGCATCGGCGCGGCCGCGCTCGTGGTGCTGTGGTTTTCCATCAAGATGCTCACGCGGCGCATCACGCAGCTGGCCGACGGCGTGCGCACCGTGCAGCGCGGCGACTACAGCTTCCGCCTGACGCTCTCGGGGCACGACGAGCTGACCGAGCTCGGGCAGGAATTCAACAACCTCACCGAACGGCTCGAGACGACCGAGGCCCAGCGCCGCCGGTTCGTCTCCGACGCATCGCACGAGCTCAAGACGCCGCTGGCGTCCATCCGCCTGCTGTCGGACAGCATCTCCCAGAGCGCGGACATGGACAGCACGACGATGCGCGAGTTCGTGGCCGACATCGGCAGCGAGGCCGAGCGCCTGCAGCGCACGACCGAGAAGCTGCTCGACTTGTCGCGGCGCGACGACGGCGTGCAGCCGGACGTGACGATCGTCGACCTGCAGCAGGCCGTGCACGGGACGCTGCACCTGCTGCGCCCGCTGGCCGACCGGAGCAGCGTGACGATCACGTGCCTCATGAGCGAGGGCGTGACCGTGCGCGCGTCCGAGGACGACATTTACCACATCGTCTTTAACCTCGTTGAAAACGCCATCAAGTACAATCTTCCGGGCGGGGACGTGACCGTGCGTGTCGAGACGCGCGGCGAGCAGAGCATCCTGTCCGTGGCCGACACCGGCATCGGCATCCCCGAGGCCGACCGGCCGAACATCTTCAACCGCTTTTACCGCGTGGACAAGGCCCGCTCGCGCGAGCACGGCGGCAGCGGTCTCGGCCTGTCGATCGTGCACGACGCGGCCGCGCTCTACGGCGGCGTCGTGACCGTGGACGGCGTGGAACCGCACGGCACGCGCTTTACCGTGACGTTCCCGCGCGCGGCGGCGAGCGGCGCGCCGGAGACGCAAAAGGAGGTGCCGGAGACATGAAGCGCTGGCTTCCCCTGCTGCTGACCCTCGCGCTCGCGCTCGGCTGCGTGGGCTGCGCCAGGCGGCAGACCGTGACGGTATACCGCATCGCAAAAGAGGGCGCTGCCCTCCTGCAGACGGAGACGATCACCGTGCCCGACGGCACGGATCCGGTGCAGGTGATGATCGACGCGCTCGGCGCGGCGCCCGGCGACAGCACGTGCTTCAACCCCGTGCGCGGGTGGCTGACGCTCGGTGGCTACCGCATCGACGATGCGGGCACGCTCTGGCTGACGGTGACAAGCTCCGACACGGCGAGCGGCATCGCGCGCACGCAGGCGCTGGCCTGTCTGGTGCTGTCCGGCACGGCGCTCGACGGTGTGTCGGCCGTCGGACTGGAAGACACGGACGGCGACGCACTGTACGCCCCGCTGACCGCAAATGACCTCGCCCTGACCGACCCGGCCACGGACGCACAATCCTGAACGCAGACCCATTCCCACGGAGGTGTATTTTTCATGCTCAACAACATTGCCCGCATCCAGCGCGCGCTGACACAGGCGCACCTGGACGCCATCCTGCTCACCGACGAAAACGACCGCCGGTTCGCCACCGGCTTCCCGTCCTCGGACGGCGCCGTGATCGTGATGGTGCACCAGGCATTTTTCATCACCGACGCCCGCTACATCGAGGCCGCGCGCGCCGCGCTGACCGGCATCGCCCAGGTGCTGCTGTGCTCGCGCGAGGCGCCGATGCGCACGCTCGTGCAGGGCATCCTGCGCGAGGCGAACGTGCAGATCCTCGGCGGCGAGGAGCAGACAACGAGCTATGCCGAGTTCACGGCCTATGAGCAGCTCTTCGGCCTGAAGCTGCAGCCGGCGCAGAACCTGATCCGCAACCTGCGCGCGGCCAAGCAGCCGGAGGAGCTGGCGATGATGTATCAGGCGCAGCAGATCACGGACGAGACGTTCGCGCAGATCTGCACCGTCATCCGCCCCGGCATGACCGAGCGCGAGATCGCGGCCGAGCTCATCTACCGCATGCTGCGTCTCGGCGCAGAGGGCACGAGCTTTGACCCCATCGTGCTCACCGGCCCGGACACGAGCATGCCCCACGGTGTGCCCGGCGACCGGCGCGTGGCCGCGGGCGACTTTGTGACGATGGACTTTGGCTGCCGCAAAAACGGCTACTGTTCGGACATGACGCGCACCGTCGCCGTCGGCATGCCGACCGACGAGATGCGCAGCGTGTACCAGATCGTGCTCAATGCGCAGCTGGCCGGCATCGCCGCGGCGAAGGCCGGCGTGACCGGCGAGCGCGTGGACGGCGCTGCGCGCAAGGTCATCAGCGACGCGGGCTACGGCGCGTACTTCGGCCACAGCTTCGGCCACAGTCTGGGGCTCGACATTCACGAGCACCCCATCGCCGCCCCCGGCGTGCACGCGAAGCTGCCGGAGCACACCGTCATCTCCGCCGAGCCGGGCATCTATCTGCCCGGAAAATTCGGCGTGCGCATCGAGGACGTGATGCATCTGACGGCCGACGGCGCGGAAATTCTCACCCGAAGCCCGAAAAATCTCATCATTCTGTAAATACCCGCTTGTCAAACCACGCAAAATCGTGTAAACTATATAAGATTTTTGATTCTGATCATTCTTGAGGAGGATTCCTATATGATTACTGCAGGCGATTTCCGCAACGGCGTTACTTTCGAAATGGACGGCCAGGTCATGCAGGTCGTCGAGTTCCAGCACGTCAAGCCCGGCAAGGGCGCGGCTTTCGTGCGCACCAAGATGAAAAACGTCATCACCGGCGCCGTGACCGAGACGTCCTTCAACCCCACCGCCAAGTTCGAGAGCGCCACCATCGACCGCAAGACGATGGAGTACAGCTATAACGACGGCAACCTTTACTACTTCATGGATCCCGAGACCTACGAGCTCATCCCCATCGACGAGAGCGCGCTCGGCAGCAACTTCCGCTTCGTGAAGGAGAACATGGAGTGCGTCATCAGCTCCTACAAGGGCAAGGTGTTCCTGGTCGAGCCGCCCACGTTCGTCGAGCTCGAAGTGACCGACACCGATCCGGGCTTCGCCGGCAACACGGCCACCAACGCCACCAAGCCCGCCACCCTCGAGACCGGCGCTGAGATCAAGGTGCCGCTGTTCATCAACCCCGGCGACCGCATCCGCGTCGACACCCGCGTGGGCGAGTATCTCGAGCGTGCGAAGGGCTGAGAAACAACAAGATAGGAAAAAGACGCTGCCGCGGCAGCGTCTTTTTTGTTTGCGGGTGCGGGCGGAGCGTGGTGCATGGGCGGCAGCGCCGGAAGAAACCGCGGCCCTTCCACGGCATCCGTCGCGGCGTACCGCCGCGCCACCTTCTCCTCAGGGAAAAGAACCAGCGCGCCGGGCAAAGCCGGCGCGCTGGTCATTTTTTCTTTCGCATCCGCGTTATTCGGCGCTTTCCGTCTCCGGGGTCTCGGTCTGCGCTGCGGCGGCGTTGGCCGCGTTGACGTCATGATCCAGATCCTTGATGAAGCAGCGGCGGCGCTTGTGCTGCTCTTTCTCGAGCCGCTTCCACTGCGCGAGGATGTGGTCATTGAGCTCGAGCATCGGGCCGGTCTCGGCAAAACGCACGCCGTGGCGGTTGCAGCTCTGACAGACATGATCCATCATGACGGCATTGATGCCCTCGGTCTGCAGATCAGGCCGCACGGCCGTGAGCAGCATGATGAGCGTGTCGCTGTGGTGCAGGTCGTTGAGCACGCCCGCCCAGCCGAACGGGAACAGGCGGCCGTCGGAGTGCTTGAGCGCGACCGAGGGGTCAAGCGCCGTGACGCCGAAGGCCACGAGCTGATCCTGCTCGTCAACCACAAAGCAGACAAAGTCCGGGTCTACGAGCGGGATGAACTTGTTGGCATAGCGCTCGATCTGCTCGTCCGAGAGCTCCACGACACCGTAGAGCGGCGCATAGGCCGCGTTGACCAGCTCAAAGACCTGGCGGACAAACGGGCCGTACTCGCTCTTGTGGTGCACGGTGGCCACGTGCAGGTGCTTGCGCTTGAGGATGAACTCCGAGAGCTTGTGCAGGCGCTCGGCCTCCGCGCCGCCCGGTTCGGGCACGGTGATGCGGTACTCGATCCAGTCAACATCCTTGCGGTAGCCGAGTCGGGTGAGGTGCTCGAGATAATACGGCGCGTTGTAGTTGGTGAAAAACAGGCTTCGGCGGTCAAAGCCCTCGACGAGCATACCCTCGCGGTCCATGTCCGTGAAGCCGAGCGGGCCGTGCACCTGGTCGCAGCCCTTTTCGCGCGCCCAGCGCTCGACCGTGCCGAACAGCGCCGCCGAGACCTCGGAATCATCCACGAAGTCCACCTGGCTGAAGCGCATGCGGTGCGTGCCGAACTTGTCATTGGCCTTGTGGCTGAGGATCGCGCCGATGCGGCCGACGATCTCTCCGTCGCGCCGGGCCAGCCAGCAACGCGCCTCGCAATAATCAAACGCGGGGTTTTTGCCCGGCGTCCAGTCCGAGAGGTCATCGCCGTAGAACGAGGGAATGTAGTTTGGATTATCGGCATAGAGCCGATTGGGATACTGCATAAACTGGCGCAGCTCGTGCTTGGTCGTGACCTCGGTCACGACGACCGGGCTGTGCTTTTCAAACTTCTGCATGAGAATATGCTCCTTACAGCAACAATGACCAGTGGGATTTGGTCTGGCGATAGTATAGCGCGCATTTCGCCGGATTTCAACCTCTGCGTGCGTGGTTATTCACCCAATCGGCACGGTTCGACACAAAAAATCCCCCGGAGCGATGCTCCGGGGGACCATTTTTCCTGTTTCTGCTTACAGGAGCTCGGGATACCATTTGTCGATCGCGTCAACGATCGCGGCAGCCTTGCCCTCCTTGCAGATCTCCAGAATGTCGGATGCGAGGCCGAGGCCCCAGTGGACGAATGCATTTGCGTTCATGCTGCTTTACCCCTTTCTTGATGTTCCGCCGCCGCACACACTTCGGCGCCGGACAGATTGGCGGCAATACCGGTTACAGGTTTATTTTACCGGATCCGCACCGGATGTCAAGCGGACAAACAGCGCCATGTGCGCAATTTTCCTTACCGCTTTCTTAGCGCGTTCCTGACAGGTTTTCGCGGCTTTTCCCGCCGCGCGGCTTGCACTGCGCACCGGAATCGGCTATAATGAGCGTTGCGTCTGGTTTGTGTAAAAAAAAGGCGCGACCATCGTGAGGGGGGAACAGCATATGCAATGCCGCGAATGCCATGCGGAGCTGCCGCAGGGCGCGCGCCGCTGCCCGCAGTGCGGGCGGCCGGTCCTGCACGAAAAGATCTGGAACAACAAACGGCTGCGTGCGCTGCTCATCGGCATCACCATCGTGCTCATCGCCGTCGGCGCGGGATTCGCCGTCGTCGCCTCGCAGGACGCGGCCGTGAACAGCCGCGTCAAGGACGCGATCTGCAACTTCCAGTTTGACACCGCCGAGACCCTGCGCGGCGACGTCAAGCTCTTTCCCGCCGGGGACAATAGCCTGCGCACGGAGATTATCCGAACCGGCCGGCTCTATCAGGCCGGGCAGTACACGCAGGCGCTCATGTATCTCGACGACCTGCGCGAGACCTACACCGACGCAGGCCTTGCGGCCTACAGCGGCGTGCTCGACACCATAGAGGCCAAGAGCCTGCCGCAGATCTACGCCGCGGCCGCGGAGGCCTACAGCGCGCAGGATTACCAGACCGCGCTGGCAGACTACACCGTGCTCGCCGCGCGCAATTATTCCGACAGCGACAAGCGCCTGTTTCTCACCAACGCCCACCTGTGCGACAGCCTGGGCCAGCTTGCGCTGGCTGCCGGCATGACCAACGCGCAGGCCGCGCAGAAGCTTATGGAGCTTATCGGCTTTTCCGACACCAATCAGGTCATCATGCGCGACGACAGCTACGCGCAGGCGTTTTTGACCGGAAGCTGGAGCAGCGACGCGGGCGAACTGACCGTTGCCGACGACGGCACGGTGACCTGCTCCCTGCCCGGCCTGAGCGGGAAGGAATGCACCCTGCGCGACAACGCCATCTACGCCGGAACGGACGAAGACGCCGTGGCGTTTTACCGCTTTTCCGTGCTCAGCGACCGTATGATGATCGCCGACGCCGTCGGCGACGGCCGTGCTTACACCATGTTCCGGCAATAAACACCGCACATTTTCTGCCCCGCAGCGCCCATGGGCGCTGCGGGGCATTTTTTTGCCGGTCCTGAACAGGCGGATGGAAATTGTTCCTTGCTATTTCCATTTTTCATACGTATAATAAAATTGGTTGTATCTAAACTTGCAGACCGACAAAAATGGGAGGAGAAAGAACATGAAAAAGCGCATCATCAGCCTGCTGCTGTGTCTGGTGCTGACCGTGTCGCTCGTGCCGGCCGCCGCCGCGGCGGACACGGGGGACGCCAGGATCGTCACAGTACGCTACGCTTCCGGTCACGGGATCGACACCCACGACTATGAAGCGGCCTTTACGTACAGCGATGATCTGTTCACCCGGAGCGGCTACACGTACCGCAAGGATCTCGCGCTGATGTCCATGGGCCTCGCGTTCGCGGCCTATACGAGCAAGGACTCCGAAAAGACGGACAACTACGCCACCGGCAACCGCAACTTCGTGTCCATGGCCGAGCAGTGCGGCTTTGAGAATATCCAGTCGAATAAATGGATGTTCCAGCCCGCCGAGGCCGACTCCATCGGCATCAGCTGCGCCAGCAAGACCATCCGCGACAACGGCGGCAGCTACACGCTCATCGCCGTCGGCGTGCGCGGCAACAACTACCACGCCGAGTGGGGCGGCAACGCCCGGCTCGATGCTGCGGGCGAGCATAAGGGCTTCGCCCTCGGCCGCGACCAGGTGCTCGACTACCTGCGCGGCTACATCGCCGACACCGGCATCTCCGGCCGGGTGAAGATCTGGATCGCGGGCTACAGCCGCGGCGCGGCCGTGTCCAACATGGTCGGCGGCGCGCTCGACAACGGTTACAGCCTCGGCGCGGGCGTCAGCCTCAGCCCGCACGACCTGTACTGCTACTGCTATGAGCCGCCCATGGGCGCGATGAAAGCGCAGGTGCAGGGCCGCGTGTATGACAACATCCAGAATCTCGTGAACGAAAACGACCTCGTGACCTACGTCGCATTCGACAACTGGGACTTCGCCCGCTACGGCGTCGACCGCGTCGTGCCGACCAAGGGCGACGACAACTACCTCACCTACAAGGCCGCCATGCTCAGGGAATTCGTGAAGATCCCGAACAACGGCGGCATCTACTGGCCCGACTACTTCCAGGCCTGGGGCATTGACCCGAAGGACATCACGAGCGGCGATCTCGGCAAGATCTTCAAGGTCAATATGACGCAGAAGGAATTCTACGCCGACCTCTGCGAGGCGATCACGACGTGCCTCGCCTCCTCACGCGAAGACTATGCGGAGAACATGCAGGACTTCCTTGTGGCCCTGCTGGCGGATATTTTCGGTGCGGCCGATAAGGACACCTCCGGCGTGGCCGAGGACTTCGCCAAAAAGGTGCAGGACAACTGGAAGAAGCTCTTCTACTCGCTGACCATCCCCGGCATGATCAAAAACGGCACGGCCGCCAAGCTCCTGACCGGCTATCTGGTCGAGGCGCTGCAGGAAAACGGCGTTCTGACCTACGACCTTGCGGGCATCGAGGCCGCGATGGGCATGCTCGCGCCGCGCCTGTCGAAAATGGCGCTCAAATACCCCGGCACGACGATGACGCTGCTGGCAAACCTGCTCGTGATCGGGCTGGCCCACTGCGGCGAGCCGGGCCTCGCCTGGCTGCGCAGCCTGCCGGACGACTACATGCCCAGCAAGCAGACCGTAAGCTACACGGGCCTGTTTGACGACGTGGCTGCGGACGCATGGTATGCCCCCGCCGTGGACTACGTCAAGTACGGCCGGATCATGAACGGCATGGGCAACAACCGCTTCCAGCCCAACACACAGATGACGCGCGCCATGTTCGCGCAGGTGCTCTACGCGCTCGAGGGCGCGCCGTCCGTGCGCGGCCTGAGCTGCCCGTTTACCGACGCGGGCGGCAGCTGGTACACCGACGCCGTCATCTGGGCGTACAACGCGGGCGTGGTCGCCGGCGTGTCCCCGACGCGGTTTGCGCCGAACGAAGCGCTGACCCGCGAGCAGATGGTGACCATGCTCTACGGCTACGCCGGCCGCGAGCAGGCGCCCAGCGGCTCGGACGGCGCGCTCGCGGGCTATCAGGATCAGGCGCGCGTGTCAACATGGGCGCGTGAGGCCATGGCCTGGGCCGTGAGCACCGGCGTGATCGCCGGCACGTCCGCGACCACCCTCGCACCGCGGAAGACCGGCACACGCGCCGAAGTTGCGACCGTGCTGATGCGGTTTTGCGAGCAGTGATCCTGCAATCGAAAAAAACACCCGGATCTCTCACGAGATCCGGGTGTTTTTATGCGGTTTACTGGCCGTTGGCCGCCGCCGCTTTCGCGCTGCGGCAGTTGGCGCGCAGCACCGGCATGAGCGCCGTGAGCGCAATGTCCAGCTTGCGGGAATAGTCCCCTTCCATGCCGTTGTTGATCCAGTCGATGAGCATGCCGAACATCATGTCCGTGTACATGCGGATGATCGCCTCGAGATCCTCGGGCGCGATGTCCATGTTCTGCGCGTAGCGTGTGATGACCTGGCGGGCATAGTAATCGCTCGTCTCCCACGTGAAGCGCTCGAGCTCTTCCTTGCCGTAGCCGTGGTAGATGTTCAGGATGGCCTGCCGGTCGTTCGAGAGGTTCGCCGCCAGCGTCAGAAAGCCCTCGCGCATGGTCTCGAAGTTGCCGTTCGTGTCCAGAAACTGCTGCACGCGCAGCTCAAACACGTACTGCGTGAGCACGTAAACATCCGTGAAATAATAGTAGAACGTCTTGCGGCTGCAGCCAACGGCGTCCGTGATCATCTTGACCGTGATGCGGTCGATCGTGTAGTCGTTGAGCAGGTGCATATATGCATCCGCGAGCGCCGTGCGCGTCCGGTTCTGCTTCATGAAGTGTGCCTCCGTTCCTGCGCCGGGCAAACACCGGCGCTGTTTTTTCTGGCCCTATAGTAACCCACATGTCACCATAATTCATTGGTCATTATTGCAATGATGTAACATTTTTGCACACTTTGCGAAACGATTCTACCCGTTTGTCCGGATTTTTCAGGAATCCAGCTCTCCCTGCAGGCGGCAGGTGCGCATCATGAACAGGGCAAGCTGCGCGCGGTTGGCGCCGGTATTCGGGCTGAGCTCCGTTCTGGTCGTGCCGTAGAGGATGCCCATGGAGACCGCCCACGTCGTGGCGGGATACGCCCAGTCGGGCACGGTGTTCCAGTCCGTATAGCCGCCGATCGGGCGCGGGCGGACGTCCTTTTCCGGGCCGTAGGCGCGGTAGAGCATCGTGACCAGCTGCGCGCGCGTGAGGCGGGCATCCGGCGCAAAGTGCGTGTCGTCCGTCCCGAGCACGACCTTGTTGGCATAGGCCCAGCGCACGGCGGCAGTATACCAGGTGTCGTCCGAAACGTCCACAAACGGCGCCTCCGGCAGTTCGGACACGTCCGGCTCGTCGGCCATCCGATAGAGGATCGACACGAACATGGCGCGCGTCGTCTGCCCCATGGGGTCGAACCGGTTCCCGCCGACGCCGTTCATAAGGCCGAAGAGCACGCAATAGTCAATGCCCTCGTGCATCCAGTCGCTCGCTGCCGGCATATCGTCAAACACGCCGCCGGCACAGTATTCGTCACCGACGCAGGGATCCGGGATCCTGGCCGTTTCCGTCTTGCCGCAGTCGACGCAGGTGCGCTCCATGTCCACGGCGCCGTCGTCCGTCTCGATGGCCGTCCAGGCGCTCCAGTGGTGCACCGGATAGTAGTACTGCACCGCCTCCGTGACGCGCTCGCTGCCCTTGAAATAATGCACGGTGCTGCCGTTGGTGAGCGTCATGGAATAGATCGACTTCACGGCCGGATCGAGCACGCGGTACTCCGTGGCCGAGACCTGGCCGATAATCATGACATAGTGGCCGTTGGCCGAGTAGCCGTTGAGGTGGATGATCGGCGGGCTGTAGCTGCCCTCGCCGTCGACGTAGCGCGCGATGGCCTCGGCGAGCGAGACCTTGCTGTACGTCGCGCCGCTGAAGGCGACGTCATCCGGCGTGGTAGCAAAGGGTGTGCCGTAGTGGCCGCAGCTGAGCCAGTAATCGCCGAGCGCGCCGGGCGTGGCGTCCAGGCCGAGGTACGACAGCGCCATGGAAATGCACGCCGTGAAGCACTCGTGGTTGGCATAGTTCGTGTATTTGCCCCAGTAATCCGAGCAGAACAGATCGCTGTAGGCCGGCACCTGGCAGACATAGCGGACCGTGCCCGTCTTCACGTCGGCGTTTTTCGCATATTCCACGCTCGCATAGGGCGCGGCATCGACCCGGTCGGCCGCCGCAGCACCCACCGTCAGACAGGGCAGCAGCCCCGCCAGCAGGCACAGCGTCAGCGCCAGACTGAGGATTCGTTTCTTCATAGATGACTCCTTATGTTTCGGTATTTTGCCTGGTTGTTGACATAACGCATACACACAATTGCTTATCTTACACCAACTGTTACGGAATTGCAACCTTTTTTGCTTTCTCTGCCAACTTTCGTGGGGCGCGGTGGGCAAATTGCGCCCGGTTTTGGCGCGGAAAGTGGGGACGCAGAGATTTCGACAGGATCTGAAAATGACGTTATGTAAACCTACGAGGCGGAGAATCCGGTCGTGATCACGCGGACGTGCGCGGACGGTGCGGAATATTTTTCGTGACGTACATAATATTTCGCTTGACAGATATGCAAATGCATAATAAAATGGAAATAGAAGGGGCCGCTTCCGACGCTGTGCGGCCAAGCGCAACCGATCTCCGACGCGAAGCCGGGCAAATGCGCGGCTTCCACAGCCAAAGCTGCCGCTTCGGCGGGGAAAATGCCGCCGAAGCGGCGGAGGCGCAGCGTTATGTAAACCGTAAGGAGGTGAGGGACCGCCGGAATGAAAAAATGGAAACGATCCGTGGCCGGGCGCGGCCCGGGGCATGGCATGGATTGAACTGCACCAGTCGCTGCCGCAGCACCGCAAGCTGCTGGCCCTGCGCGACGCGCTGGGGCTGCGCACGCCGGCGGCACTCGGGCACATGTGCCTGCTGTGGCTGTGGGCGCTGGACAATGCGCCGGACGGCGACCTATCTGCCCTGCCGGCAAGGCAGCTGGCGGAGATCTGCCAGTTCAGCGAGCGCCGGGCCGGCGACCTCGCGGTGGCGCTGCGCACGTCCGGGTTTGTGGACGCGGACTGGCGGCTGCACGACTGGGGCGACTACACCGGCCGCCTGATCGACCAGCGGGCGG
>OKSA01002642.1_pt1 | contig 14282 bp, 8 predicted proteins | sample 1601181 | NCBI WGS metagenome assembly OKSA01 (sample SAMEA3541538, study PRJEB24748) | human gut metagenome | biome: human gut; feature: human-associated habitat; material: faeces | place: China | collected 2012
ACCAGAACCACTTTATACTGTTTTCTTCAAGGATCGAGAGGCCAACTACGTTAATGAATTAAATCCCAAGCGATTGAGTAAAAAGCTGCGACTTCTCCAGCCTCTCATAAAATTCCTCATAAAAATTCCCATCTTCCCCATAAGGTGTCAGATAAAACTGTGTCAGCACATGCATACTGATCGTTCTGGCAGTTGAATCAGAATTTGAAGAAGAATCAGAAGTAAGATTCATAACGTATTCCTGAAGCCCTTTCAGAAAGAAATGCCAGTCAGCAATATATTTCTCGTAGGTTTTCAGATTCGGTGTATCCAGCCATTTTTTGATCTTTACTTTAGAACGATCCGTTTTCGGACATTCATGTACTTGTAAGAAATATTGGAAAGAATGGTTTTCATAAAAACGTCCCAGAGGGAACATGCGGCAGATTCCGGGACGGAATGCATGAACCGTACACCGTCCGTCCGCATCAAGGAAAGAACAGGCCTCTTTGGTTCCAGTCATCTTCAGATTCGGAAGAATGATCCCGTCTGCCACATTCAGTTCCAGCGGACCGGCCAGGAGTTCATTCACTGGTTTTGACAGATTGATGGAAAGCCGGTACACATCCAGTGGATCAAGGACGATGGAACTTCCCATACCGTGACAGCAGGCGGAGCAACCGTCACAGCCTTTGCAGTCAGTCCTGGCCATATCGTTGCTGCTGTATAATTTCCCATCGGATATTTCATCCAGATTAATCTCTCTTAACATACTCATTACCTCATATCTGTGATTATAGTTTTTTGTATAGTCTTGTTAGATAAGTTGATTATAGTGTAATATAGAGAAAGATGCAAATAAAATAGAAGGGATGTGGACAGGTATGAAATTTTTCCATTTATCGGATCTGCATATCGGAAAGCAGCTTCATCGTTATAATTTAAAAGAAGATCAGCAGGTGATCTTAAAAGAGGTCATTGCCTATGCAAAAGAATTGCGTCCGGATGCAATTGTGATTGCCGGGGATATTTATGATAAGTCAGTTCCATCAGCGGAAGCAGTGACTATATTTGATGAGTTCCTGACGGAACTTTCAGAGATCACACCGGTAATTCCAATTCTGATCATCAGCGGAAATCATGATTCACCTGATCGTCTGAATTATGCTTCAGAGATTTTGAGACGGCATCATATTTATCTTGTGGGGAATGTTCCGGAGCAGCCGGAAGAGCATATTGAAAAAGTAACATTGCAGGATACATATGGAGAGGTAGATTTTTATCTGTTGCCATTTATGAAACCTGGATATGTAAGAAATGTTTTTGTTAACAATGTCCCAGAGACATATGCAGATGCTGTGAGAGAAATCATTAAACGAGAAAAGATAGATTATAATAATAAAAGAAATGTATTGGTTTCTCATCAGTTTTATGTGGGAGAAAAGGAAGGAAGTCCGGAAACCTGTGATTCGGAAGTATTTTCCGTAGGAGGGATTGATAATGTAGATATCGGGGCAGTGAAAGAATTTGATTATGTGGCGCTTGGACATCTTCATGGGGCACAGTACGTCAGCAGGCCAAAGATCCGGTATTGCGGTACGCTTTTGAAGTATTCTGTCAGTGAGAGCACGCAGACCAAAAGTCTTACTGTGGTAACTTTAAAAGAAAAAGGGGAGAAGCCGGAAATTGCATGCTATCCGCTGCATCCGCTCAGAGATGTCAGGAAGAAAAAAGGAACGCTGGAAGAAATTATAAAAGAAGCCGGTGAAGAAGAAAAAGAGGATTATATCAGTATTACGCTGACAGATGAGATCGATCCATATAAACCGAAAGAGCAGCTGGAACGGGTATTTTCCCATATATTAGAGATCAGGGTAGATAATCAGAGAACAAGAACCAAATTAAAAGAAATGGATGAAGAACTTGTTATGAAGGATCCGTTTACCTCTTTTGGTGAATTCTATAAGGAGATGCAGGGAAGAGAGATGAATACGCAGGAGGAGACAATCATGAAAGAAATCTTTGACAATGTGAAGGGAGTGGAGTAGATGAGACCGGTTAAGCTTATTATGTCAGCGTTTGGATCATATGCCGGCAGAACAGAGATTGATTTTACAGAGATTCCCAATGGACTGTTTCTGATCACAGGAGATACAGGTGCAGGTAAGACTACGATCTTTGATGCAATCACATATGCGTTGTATGACAGGACCAGCGGCGGCACCAGAGATGGAAATATGATGCGGAGCCAGTATGCGGATGAAGGAACGGATACTTATGTTGAGTACACGTTTATATATCAAAAGAAACAATATAAGATACTAAGAAATCCAGAATATATGCGCCTGGGAAAAAGAAAATATGCAGACGGGTCACTGAGATATGTGAAGGAGACCCCAAAGGTAGAACTGACACTGCCGGATGGAAGTGTATTCAAAGGAAAGAAGAGAGAGACGGATCAGAAGATCGTAGAAATTACAGGGCTGGATGCAGATCAGTTTACCCAGATTTCCATGATTGCACAGGGAGAATTTCTGAAGCTTCTGCTGGCTGAATCAAAAGAACGGAAAAAGATATTTTCCAGAATATTTCAGACACGCTTTTATTACAGAATACAGGAAGAATTGAAGAAACAGGCAGTACAGTTATATGTCAAACTGGAACAGAATCTGCAGGAAATGAAGCTTGAGATGGCCAGGACAGAGTATCCGGTGTGTGAGAACGGAAAAGAAACGGAGCTCAGCAGAAAATGGAAAGAAGTATCCGGACAGGATATTCCGGACAGAGACAGAATATCGGAGATACTAAAAGAAATCATCGGACAGGGAAGCCGATTGGAAAAGGCCTGCAAAAAAGAAGCAGACGGGGCACAGGTGGTTCTGGAAGATAAGAACCGTCTGCTGAAGGAAGCAGAACTTCTGGATCAGCTCTTTGATTCGTATGGACAGGTACTGAACCATCTGAAAGAAAAAACAGCGGAAAAGGCAAAATATGAGCTTATGAAAGAGCAGATACAGTCCGGTAAGAGTGCAGAACGTGTCAGGACAGAGGAAAAGAGATATCTGGAAGAAGAAAAAAGGCTGACAGAGTTAAAAACACAGGATCACAGTCTTCAAAAGAAATTACAGGAATGCAGACAATTGTTGCAGGAACTTACAGAAGATCAGAAAGAGGCTGTGAAAGAAAAGACAGAAAAAGAGATTGTACTGACTGAGAAAAAAGTGCGGATACAGGATGCAATTTTGCAATATGAGAGTATTAATAAAAAGCAGGAAACTTTAAATAAACTTGCAGAAGAAATAAAAAAATATCTAAATCATGCAAGAATAATAAAAGAAAAGAATGAAATCCTGCAGAATAAGAATGAAGAAATAATTAAATTTCTAAAGCAACACGAAGATGTTGAGATATGCATAAATGAATGCAGAAATAAAAAACAACAGACAGAAGAAAAAATGCGGCAATATAAGGAACTGGACAGACAGGAAAACAGAAAAGAACAATTAAAGGAAGACTGCGAAAGAGCAAAGAAAGAAGCTGAATGTGAACAGAAGAATTATGAACATGCATGGGCGGAATATGAAATGAAGTATCAGAAGTTTCTGAAAGAACAGGCGGGAATACTGGCTTTGACACTGGAAGCAGGACAGCCTTGTCCGGTCTGTGGTTCCAGAGAGCATCCTCAGATTACATTATTGAGTGACGAAGCACCGACACAGGCAGAAGTAGAATCTGCAAAGGAGGAAAGAGACAGGAAAGAAAAAACAAGAGATATAAAAGTCGCTGCATTCCGGGAATGTCTTGCAGGATACCAGGTAGCACAGGAAATCTGCCAGACGCTTCAAATGAACATAAAAGATGCGCCGGAAGACGAAGTTAAGACTAACTGGAAAAAGATTATGCAAAATCTGGGACAGACGTTTGCAGAAACAGAAGAACAATTAAAACAACTGGAACAGATTTCCGAAAAATGCAAAGCATTAAAGAAGAATCAGGAACAGATTGCGGAGCAGTCGGTGGAACTGGAAAGAAAAGAACGGGAAACGGACCAATGCCTGACGGAATCAAAGCTGGTATATACAAAAGTACAGGCTGAATATCAGACTGCGAAGGAGAAACTGCCATATGAGACCATAGAAGAAGCAGAAAAACATCTGGCACAGACAGTAGGAGCATTGGAGCAGTTGAGAAAGAATTATGAGACAGTGACCAGACGTCTGACAGAAATGCAAAATAAAGAAAAGGAACTGGAAGGACGTAGTAAGACCGTGAAGGCATCTGCTTTACAATCTCAGAAAGAAGCAGAGAAAAAGAAACTCCGTTATGAACAGGTAATGAAGGCACAGGGATTTGCGGATGAGGAGAGTTATCATAGGAAATGCATGAAGGAGACGGAACTGGAAGAAGCAGAACGGTGGACAGAAGCATATCAGAGAGAACTTCAGGAACTGGAAGCAAACAGAAAATTACTGGAACAGCAACTGAAGGGGAAAGAAAAGAAAGATATAGCGCAGATTAAACAGGAAATAAAAGAAGCATCTGAAGTGCTGGAGCAGATCCGAAGGGAATATATGAGGCTTCATAATATCAATGAAAAGAATAGAGAAATCAGGGATAATCTGAGACGCAATTTTGAGAAGAACAGTGGACTGCAGAACCAGTATGAAATCATTGGTAATCTGAGTAAGACGGCGAATGGAAATCTGAGTGGAAGTGCAAAACTGGACTTCGAGACTTATATCCAAAGGCAATATTTCCGGCAGATCATACGTGCCGCAAATAAGAGGCTGATCCGTATGACATCCGGCGAATTCATTCTGCAATGCAGAGATGTTGAAAAGCTGGGAAGCCAGGGACAGGCCGGACTGGAACTGGATGTGTATCATATGGCAACAGATACGATCAGAGATGTAAAAACCTTATCCGGCGGAGAATCTTTTATGGCAGCGCTGTCTATGGCATTGGGACTTTCTGATATAGTGCAGAATACAGCAGGTGCGATCCATCTGGATACGATGTTTATAGATGAAGGGTTCGGATCTCTGGATGATGCATCGAGAGATCAGGCAATTCGTGTACTGAATGATCTTGCGGATAAAGACAGACTGGTGGGAATTATTTCACATGTAAATGAACTGAAAGAACAGATCGATCATAAGCTTGTAGTGAAAAAGACGGAAAAGGGAAGTTCTGTAAGCTGGTCGGTATAAGGACGGAAAACCTGTTATCGGATCCGTTATATACAGAGATAAAAACAGGGAAGCTGTTGCATGATACGCAAGCGTTAGCAACAGCTTCCCTGTTTTTATTCGTTTAATAGTTATTTATGTTCTTCCTGATATTTCAGAGAAGCTTCGATAAATCCTCTGAACAATGGATGCGGTCTGTTTGGTCTTGATTTTAATTCCGGATGTGCCTGTGTGGCGATGAACCAAGGATGTTCAGGAATTTCAATCATTTCAACAATCCTTCCATCCGGTGAGAGACCGGAGAGCTTCATGCCGTGAGAAGTAAGAGCCTCGCGGTAGTCATTATTGACCTCGTAACGATGACGGTGGCGCTCACTGATCTGATCTGTTCCGTACATTTCGTAAGCTTTGGATGTCTTATCAAGTACACAAGGATAAGCCCCAAGTCTTAAAGTTCCGCCGATATCTTCAATGCCAATCTGCTCTGGCATGATATGAATGACCGGATGAGTGGTGTTTGGATCAAGTTCTGCACTGTGAGCATCATTGTAACCGATGACATCTCTTGCAAATTCTACGATAGAAAGCTGCATTCCGAGGCAGAGACCTAAGAACGGTATATTGTGTGTACGTGCATATTTGATTGCCTCGATCTTTCCTTCGATACCACGGTTACCGAATCCGCCGGGAACCAGGATACCACTTACGTCACTAAATAATTCCTCGGCATTATCGGCAGTAACGGTTTCTGAATCGATCCATTTGATATTTACAGTAGCACGGCTGAAGATTCCACCGTGTTTTAATGCTTCTACAACACTGATGTAAGCATCATGAAGCTGAATATATTTACCAACCAAAGCAACTGTGACTTCGGTGGTTGGATTCTTAAGGTAGTCGACCATTTCTGTCCAGTCTTTTAAATCCGGTTCCGGGCAGTCGAGGTGGAGACATTCACATACAACACCTGCAAGATTCTCTTCTTCCATTGCAAGAGGAGCTTCATACAGATATTCTACATCCAGATTCTGCAGTACATGATTAGACGGTACATTACAGAATAATGCAATTTTGTCTTTCAGTCCGACACCGAGTGGATATTCGGAACGGCATACCAGAATATCCGGCTGGATTCCCATTCCCTGAAGATCTTTAACGCTTGCCTGGGTAGGTTTTGTCTTCATTTCCTGAGAAGCCTTCAGATATGGAATCAGTGTGACATGAATCAGGATAACATTTTCACGTCCTTTTTCATGCTGGAACTGACGAATGGCTTCCAGGAAAGGCTGACTTTCGATGTCACCAACGGTTCCGCCGACTTCAATAATGGCAATTTCCGTATTCTCAGCGGCTGGATTGCGATAAAAACGGGATTTGATTTCATTTGTAATATGGGGGATAACCTGAACCGTTCCTCCGCCAAAATCTCCACGGCGTTCCTTCTGAAGAACAGACCAGTAAATCTTACCGGTTGTTACGTTGGAATTCTTGCTCAGACTTTCATCGATGAATCTTTCATAATGTCCAAGGTCAAGGTCGGTCTCAGCACCATCATCAGTTACAAATACTTCACCATGCTGTACAGGGTTCATAGTACCAGGGTCAATGTTGATGTACGGATCGAATTTCTGCATTGTAACTGTGTAACCACGAGCTTTCAGCAGACGTCCGAGAGATGCAGCTGTAATCCCCTTACCTAATCCAGATACTACACCGCCTGTAACGAATACGTATTTTACTGCCATAACTTCCTCCTTAAGTCAAAATTAGTTTCTCTGTTATATAAAGTGTTCAAAAAAAATACTTTAAGATTATACACCTTTGTTATTAAAAAATACAGAGTTTTTTTCATATTTTGCTTCAAAAGTTGCCTGAATAGACAGCAGTTTGAATTGTTTGATGTCTACAGACCCCGGCATAACAGATACATGAGCCTGACAGCCTTTTAATTTAGGAAGCTGTTCCATCGCAAGTTTTGCATCTTCACTGGTAGCAGCACTTACAGAAAGGGCAATCAGAACTTCATCGGTATGAAGGCGTGGATTGCGGCTTCCCAGATATTTTGTTTTCAGACTCTGGATTGGTTCGATCGCCTGTGGAGAGATGATCTTGATCTCATGTCCGATACCTGCAAGTTCTTTTAATGCATTCAAAAGAAGAGCAGAGCATGCGCCAAGAAGATCCGATGTCTTGCCTGTCACGATCGAGCCATCTGGGAGTTCCAGTGCAGCTGCAGGCCCGCCTGTACGCTCGGATTCGGTGAGAGCCGCATCGACTACCGGACGGTCATGAACGGTAATATCTGCCTGGTTCATTAACATTTCTAATTTATAAGTTTCTTCTTCAGAGCATGCGCCGAGAAGAAGTCTTCTCCTGGATGCATAGTATCTGCGGATGATTTCCTGACAGGAAGCGTTTCTACATGCGTCATCATTGCAGATACAGTTGCCAGCCATATTTACCCCCATATCTGTTGGGGATTTGTAAGGACTTTCTCCGTAGATGCGCTGGAACATGGCATTTAATACAGGGAAAATCTCTACATCACGGTTATAGTTGATCGTCGTCTCACCATAGGCTTCCAGGTGGAACGGATCTATCATATTAATATCATTCAGGTCGGCCGTAGCTGCCTCGTAAGCCAGGTTGACCGGATGTTTTAACGGAATATTCCAGATTGGAAATGTCTCAAATTTGGCGTAACCTGCTTTGATTCCGTGCTTGTGTTCATGATATAATTGTGACAGGCAGACAGCCATCTTTCCACTTCCAGGTCCCGGAGCAGTCACAACGACCAGAGGACGGCTTGTTTCTATATAATCATTTTTTCCGTAACCATCGTCACTTACGATAAAAGGTACATTTGTCGGATATCCGGGAATCAGGTAGTGACGGTACACTTTGATGCCAAGCTTTTCCAGACGGTTTTTGAATAATTCGGCACTTTCCTGTGCGTTATATTTGGTAATAACGACACTTCCGACATAGAGCCCAAGTCCCTGATAGATATGCATCAGGCGGAGTACATCGGAATCATACGTGATACCAAGGTCACCACGGATTTTATTCTTTTCAATATCTTCAGCGCTGATGACGATTACGATTTCGGCCTGATCGGACAGCTCGCATAACATACGGAGTTTGCTGTCAGGCTGGAATCCAGGAAGAACTCTGGAGGCATGGAAATCATCAAAAAGTTTGCCTCCGAATTCCAGATACAGTTTGTTGTCAAATTGTCCGATACGTTCACGGATATGTTCAGACTGCATCTTCAGGTATTTTTCATTATCGAATCCAATTTTCATAAGTACATTCCCTCATCTAAAATATATTTAATCTTTTATAGTGGAAAATCTGCCGGAACCGGCATAAGCATTTTCATTTTAAGTATACTACAACACATAGGAAGTTTACAATCTTTTCATAATGTTTTTATTGATTTCTAACATAGTGGTCTTTATAATAATTAGTTATACAGGAGGATTAAAATGGACAACCAGAATAATAAGAATAACAAGAATAATAAACAAGGTATTTCGTTTATTTTATTGGTCACAGTTATTACATCGATTCTTGTGGTTGCACTGTTCCAGTTTCAGGGAATGACCTCTGCAAAAGAGATTACTTATAATAAATTCCTGAAGATGGTAGATGACGGCAAGGTCAAAAAAGTAGAGATTCAGAGTGATAAGATCATGATTGTCACGAAGAAGGATAAGGACAGTGGAATTTCACAGGAATATTATACCGGAGTTGTGAATGATGACGAACTGACCAACCGTCTGGAAAAAGCCGGTGTAGAATTTAATCAGGAGATTCCGGATACCACATCCGCGGTAGCAATGAACGTTATCTTAACATTCCTGCCAATCGCATTCTTTGTCGGAATGATCGTCTGGATGACAAAGCGTATGTCAAAAGGCGGCGGCATGATGGGAATCGGTAAGAGCAATGCCAAGATGTATGTAGAGAAGCAGACAGGTGTGACATTTAAAGATGTGGCCGGTCAGGATGAAGCAAAAGAGTCCTTACAGGAAGTAGTAGATTTTCTGCATAATCCCGGGAAATATACGAGTGTCGGTGCAAAGCTTCCGAAAGGAGCGTTGTTAGTCGGTCCTCCGGGAACCGGTAAGACACTTTTGGCGAAAGCAGTAGCCGGTGAAGCAAAGGTACCATTCTTCTCACTGAGCGGTTCAGCATTTGTGGAAATGTATGTCGGGGTAGGAGCATCCAGGGTACGTGATCTGTTTAAACAGGCTCAGCAGATGGCACCATGTATCATTTTCATTGATGAGATTGATGCAATCGGTAAGAGCCGTGACAATCAGATGGGCGGCAACGATGAGCGTGAACAGACACTGAACCAGCTTCTTGCGGAGATGGATGGATTTGAAAGCAATAAAGGACTGGTGCTTCTTGCAGCAACCAACAGACCGGAGATCCTGGATCCTGCGTTATTGAGACCAGGACGTTTTGACAGACGAATCATCGTGGAAAAACCAGATCTGAAAGGACGTGTAGAGGTTCTGAAGGTACATTCCAAAGATGTAAAGGTGGATGAGACTGTTAATCTGGAAGAGATTGCACTGGCAACTTCAGGAGCAGTTGGTTCTGATCTCGCCAATATGATCAATGAGGCAGCAATCAATGCAGTAAAACATGGAAGAAATGCAGTGTGTCAGTCAGACTTATTTGAAGCAGTAGAAGTAGTACTTGTAGGAAAAGAGAAGAAAGACCGGATTATGAGTCAGGAAGAACGGAGAATCGTTTCCTACCATGAAGTCGGACATGCGCTGGTAAGCGCATTGCAGAAAGATGCGGAACCGGTACAGAAGATTACGATTGTTCCACGTACGATGGGAGCACTTGGTTATGTTATGCAGACTCCGGAGGAAGAAAAATTCCTGAATACGAAGAAGGAACTTCAGGCGATGTTAGTCGGATTGCTTGCAGGACGTGCCGCAGAAGAAGTGGTATTTGATACGGTTACAACGGGAGCTTCCAATGATATCGAGAAAGCAACAAGCGTTGCAAGAGCCATGATCACACAGTACGGTATGAGTGAGAAGTTCGGACTGATCGGTCTGGAATCCATTCAGAACCGTTATCTGGACGGACGTCCGGTCAGCAACTGTGGACAGCAGACAGCATCCGAGATTGATGAAGAAGTCATGAAGATGCTGAAAGATGCCTATGAAGAAGCAAAACAACTGCTGAGAGATCACAGACAGTCACTGGATAGGATTGCGGCATTCCTGATCGAAAAAGAGACGATCACTGGAAAAGAATTTATGGAAATCTTCCATGAAGTAGAAGGAATTGATCCGGATGCACCGAAGAAGGAAGAAGCAAGAATCGGTATGAATCCGGTAGAAGGGGAAGGGTTTGTCATGAAATCTGTAGATGAGACAACCGAAGAACCTGTTGAAGCAACAAAGGAAGTTAGTTGCGAAGAAGAATAAGTATAAAGAGAATCGATATACGAGGAAAGATACAGGGTATAGTTTAAGAAAGCCCTGTATCTTTTTTCTTTTCAATTATATCAGCCTGGTATATAATAGGCAGGATGAGAGTATTCTGGAGGAAAGAGCATGAAGGGAAGATTATTCGGAGTCGGAGTTGGACCGGGAGATCCGGAACTTATGACATATAAGGCAGTGCGTATCATAAAGGAATGTCAAGTGCTCGCAGTGCCTGCGAGAGGCAGGAAACATGCGGTCAGCTACAGGATTGCAGCAGGGATGATAGAGAACATGGAAGAAAAAGAATTCCTGGATCTGGATACGCCGATGACAAAGGACAGACAGATTCTGGATCGGAATTATGAAAATGCAGCAGGGAGAATTATAGAAGAACTGGAAAAAGGGAAGGATGTAGCATATCTGACGCTGGGAGATCCGACAATCTATTCGACTTATATGTACATTCACCGCATAGTAAAAGCAAAAGGGTATGAGACAACGATCATCAGCGGAATTCCGTCCTTTTGCGCAGCAGCGGCGAGACTGGATGACAGTCTTGTTGACCGGGCAGAAGAACTTCATGTAATCCCATCCAGCTATGGGATAGAAGCGGCACTAAACTATTCCGGTACAAAGATTCTGATGAAGTCTGCATCCGGAATAAGTGAAGTAAAGAGGACTCTGGAAGAGAAAGCTGGAAAGGTGAATGTAAAGATGATAGAAAACTGTGGAATGCCAAAGGAGCGGATTTATGAAAGAATAGAAGATGTTCCGGAGCAGGCAGGCTATTATTCTTTATTGATTGTAAAAGATTCGGAAAAAGAGCGATAACAGGATTCAAAAATCAGAGAAGATGTTTAGAATTAGAAAATAAAAAATATACAGGAGACGTATATGGAGAATTTTAACATACAGGAAGAACTGAAGAAGCTGCCCGGAAAACCGGGTGTATACCTGATGCACGATGAAAAGGATGCAATCATCTATGTCGGAAAGGCAATCAGCCTTAAGAACCGTGTCCGTCAGTATTTTCAGAGCAGCAGGAATAAAGGTGCCAAGATAGAACAGATGGTGACACATATTTCCAGATTTGAATACATTGTGACAGATTCTGAATTGGAAGCACTGGTGTTGGAGTGTAATCTGATAAAGGAACACAGACCGAAGTATAATACTATGCTGATGGATGACAAGAGTTATCCGTTTATAAAAGTTACAGTAAATGAGCCGTTTCCGAGGGTTATGCTGGCAAGACAGATGAAGAAGGACAAGGCAAAATATTTTGGGCCTTATACCAGTGCAGGTGCAGTGAAAGATACGATAGAATTGATCCGTAAGCTTTATCATATCCGCAGCTGTAACCGTTCGCTGCCAAAAGACATAGGGAAAGAGAGACCTTGTCTGAATTATCATATCCATCAGTGCCAGGCACCATGCCAGGGATACATTTCTCAGGAAGAGTATCGGAAATCCATAGACGAAGTTGTACGTTTCCTGAATGGACATTATGATCTGGTGTTAAAAGAACTGGAAGAAAAGATGATGGCAGCATCGGATAGTCTGGAGTTCGAAAAAGCAATTGAATACAGAGAACTGCTTACAAGTGTACAGAAGGTTGCTCAGAAGCAGAAAATCACAGATACGGCAGGAGATGACAGAGATATCATTGCAATGGCTTCTGAGGGAGAAGATGCAGTTGTGCAGGTATTTTTTATTCGAAGCGGAAGACTGATCGGACGGGATCATTTTTATCTGAAGAGCGCAGAAAATGATACGGAAGGCGAGATATTGTCAAGCTTTATCAAGCAGTTCTATGCAGGCACACCATATATTCCTGCGGAACTGATGCTGCCGGAAGAGATTGAAGATCAGGATATTATTGAAGAATGGCTGACGGCAAGGAGAGAACGCAGAGTACATCTTCGCATTCCGAAGAAGGGAACGAAGGAAAAACTGGTAGAACTGGCACAAAAGAATGCGCAGATGGTGTTAAAGAATGACAGAGAACGTCTGAAACGTGAAGAGGGAAGAACGATCGGTGCAGTGAAAGAACTGGAAAAGATACTGGGACTAAAAGGCATCATACGCATGGAGGCATATGATATTTCCAATACGAACGGATTCGATTCTGTCGGATCGATGGTAGTCTATGAACATGGGAAACCAAAACGGAACGATTACCGCAAATTCAAAATTAAAACTGTGCAGGGTCCGGATGATTATGCTAGTATGAATGAAGTACTGACCAGAAGATTCGGGCATGGATTGCGTGAACAGCAGGAAGAAAGTGAAACCGGAGGCTTTCAGATATTTCCGGATCTGATCATGATGGACGGAGGACGGGGGCAGGTGAATATAGCACTGGAAGTACTGGAAAAGCTTCATCTGCATATTCCGGTGTGTGGAATGGTAAAAGATGACAATCACAGAACGAGAGGACTGTATTTTAATAATACCGAACTTCCGATTGACCGCAACTCGGAATGTTTCCGGCTGATTACCAGGATACAGGACGAAGCGCACCGTTTTGCAATTACATTTCACAGACAATTGCGCAGCAAGGGGCAGGTGCATTCTGTGCTGGACGATATTCCGGGAGTCGGCCCTGCAAGAAGAAAAGATCTGATGCGGCACTTTGAGAATATTGACGCAATCCGTAATGCAACGGTAGAAGAGTTAAAAGAACTGCCAAGTATGAATGGAAAATCTGCACAGGAAGTATATAAATTTTTTCACCGGAATCCTTAAGTATGCTATAATAAGTGTATCAGATTTTTAATACGTGTGAGGTAGAAGAATATGGCGAATAAAGTTGAATTAAAAACACTTGTTGAAAAAATGAATCTTAAAAATCTAACACCGGATGTAGATCTGTCTGATAAAGATGTAGAGATACCAGATATTAACAGACCGGCACTGCAGCTGACGGGATTTTTTGAACATTTTGATTCGGAACGTGTACAGATCATTGGTTATGTAGAATATACATTTCTGGAGAAGATGACAGATGAAGATAAGAAAAAGCAGATTTATGAGACACTGCTTTCTTATAAGATTCCTTGTCTGATCTTCTGCAGGAACCTTCCACCGGAAAAGATGCTTCTGGAGATGGCAGAAAAGGCAAATATCCCGGTATTCCAGACAGAGAAGAAGACATCGGAATTTACAGCAGAGATCATCCGATGGCTGAATGTGGAGCTTGCACCATGCATTTCTATTCATGGTGTGCTGGTTGATGTATACGGTGTCGGTGTGCTGATCATGGGTGAAAGTGGAATCGGTAAGAGTGAAGCTGCACTGGAACTGATTAAACGTGGACACCGTCTTGTCAGTGACGATGTCGTAGAGATTCGCAGAGTCAGTGATGAGACACTGGTTGGATCGGCACCGGATATCACAAGACATTTCATTGAATTGCGTGGTATCGGTATTGTAGATGTAAAAGCATTGTTCGGTGTACTGAGTGTCAGGGAGACACAGAATATTGATCTTGTCATCACGCTTGAAGAGTGGAATAAGAACAAGGAATATGACCGTCTCGGACTGGAAGAAGAGTATACAGAATTTCTTGGAAATAAAGTGGTGTGTCATCATCTTCCTATACGTCCTGGACGTAATCTTGCGATTATCGTTGAGACAGCAGCCGTTAACC
>OKSA01002643.1_pt1 | contig 14272 bp, 11 predicted proteins | sample 1601181 | NCBI WGS metagenome assembly OKSA01 (sample SAMEA3541538, study PRJEB24748) | human gut metagenome | biome: human gut; feature: human-associated habitat; material: faeces | place: China | collected 2012
ACCGACCCGGCGTATTACAAGTGGACCCAGTGGATCTTCCTGCAGATGTTCAAGAAGGGCCTTGCCTATAAGGCGTCCATGCCCGTCAACTGGTGCACCCGCTGCAAGACCTACTGCCCGGCGGTGGACTTGCGTGAGCGCGATACGACGCCCGATCTGGACGTCCTGGCGCTGGGGATGCTCCATATGGATATGGTCGCGGCCAAAAAAGGCCTGCAGCCCATCCATCCCGCTTTCTGGAACACGTTTTAGTACGAGCTGCCGTGGCTGCCTTGCGGCCAGCGGTCACTACGAGGTAACGCATGAAACGAGCGCTCATTGCGATATGTATGCTGTCATTGATCGGCGGCGCGGCCACCTGGGCCGTGGCTGGCGACGCCAAGGCTCCGGACAAGCCCATCGAGCTCAAGAGCTCGGAGCATAAAAAGATGTGGGTGAAGTTCAACCACGCTACCCATGAGAGCGTGGAGTGCGACGTCTGTCATCACGCGGCCCCCTCTGATGCCAAGGATGCCTATGTGTCCTGTGGCGCAAGCGAGGAATGCCACTCCCTGAAGGGGACGCGGGAGCGTGATCCCCAGAGCCTGTTCTGGGCGTATCATACCAAGAATTCCGAGCGTTCCTGCTATGGCTGCCATACGGCCATGCTGGGACCGGGCTGCCGTCCGTGCCACATGCCTCCCCAGGGCGGCGGAGCCGAAGGAAAGTAAGTCACAGTCTGTCTGCTGCCCCGCAGGGAGAGATCCTGCGGGGCAGTTTTTTCTGGAGCCCGGACGGTTGCCGGGTGCGGGTATGCGCGCTTGATCGTTCCTTTTCGGAAGGTTTTTCCGGCCCATGCAGTTTACAGGGCTGCAACAAGCGGGTATCTTTATACAATAGGTCCTTCGGCACGGCAGGCGGCCTGTCCGGTGTCCTTGCGTGCCTGGACTTTCGGATTTTAGCCTTTCCCGAAAGGCCGGAGAGGAAGCCCGCGGATGGTCGGGCAATATGCGGAAGAGCCGCAGGATTTTCAATGGAGACACGCATGCGGATCGGAAAGTGGGATCACGATGCCTTTGTGGCCGTGGTAAAGGATTTTCATGGCCATGTGGCCCCCGGGGTCATCATCGGCGGATATATGGTGGAAATGGCACGGCGTACCCTGCCGGAAGGCATCCTGTACGACGCCGTTTCGGAAACGGTCCAGTGTCTCCCGGATGCCATCCAGCTGCTGACCCCCTGCACGGTGGGCAACGGCTGGTTGAAGGTCTATCATTTTGGTATTTATGCCCTTTCCCTGTATGACAAATATACGGGGGAAGGGACGCGCGTCCGTCTCAACGTGGAGGCCCTGGATGCCTATCCGCATGTGCGGGCCTGGTTCCTCAAGGAAAAGCCCAAGCGTGAGCAGGAACCGGAACTGCTGCGTGAAGAGATCCGCACGGCCGGCATGGACCTGCTCCAGGCCGCCCCTGTGCGTATCCATCCTGACTTTTTGGTGAAGAAGGGGAAAGGCGTCGTGCGTCGTTGTCCGCGCTGCGGGGAATGGTATCCGGCAGTGCTGGGCGATCTGTGCCGTCGCTGTCAGGGGGATGGCCCCTATCTTGCCGGAAAGGAATAGCCCTGTCGTTCCGGGCCCACGGAAAGCATACTGCCGTGGGCCTTTTCTTTTCAGGAGAGAGCGTGATGGAACTGGAAGCCCGCAAAGCCGTACTGTATTCCATTTTTGATGCCGGGGTGCGGGCTGTGGCTCCCGATGCGGCCCTGATGCGTCATGTCTGTCTGGAAGGCGACAGCCTGCTTGTGGACGGGAAACGCTGGCCGCTGCCGCGCCGGGGCCGTTTGCTGGTGCTGGGAGCCGGCAAAGGGGTCGCGCCCATGGGCGCTGCCGTGGAAGAGCTGCTGGGGGATCGCATCCATAGCGGGCTGCTGGTGGTCAAGTACGGTCACGGTCTGCCGTTACGGCAGATCACCCAGGTGGAGGCCGCCCATCCTGTCCCGGACGCGGCAGGCGCAGCAGCCACACAGGCTTTGCTGGAGCTGGCCGCCGGGACGACGGCAGACGATCTTGTCCTCTGTCTGCTCACAGGCGGGGCCAGTGCCCTGACGCCGGCCCCGGTGCCCGGCGTCACTCTGGAAGACATGCAGCAGGTAACGGAGCTGCTGCTGCGCAGCGGCGCGACCATCGCGGAACTCAATGCCGTCAGGAAGCATCTGTCCCGTTTCAGCGGTGGCCAGCTGGCCCGGACGGCTGCTCCGGCCGGGGTGGTGAGCGTGATCGTTTCCGACGTGGTGGGGGACGCTCTGGATGTCATCGCCTCAGGTCCCACAGCGCCCGATGCTTCGACGTTTGCGGACTGCATGGACATCCTTGCCCGCTACGAGCTGGCACCGGCCATGCCGCCTGCTGTCCTGGATCATCTTCAAAAAGGCTGTCTGCGTCAGGATGCCGAGACGCCCAAGCCGGGGGATGCCTTGTTCCGGCATGTGCAGAATGCCCTGGTCGCCACCAACCGGCAGGCCCTGGATGCGGCGGCGGAGCAGGCCCGGCAGCAGGGCTTCCGCCCTGTCATCCTGACGGACAAAATGGTGGGGGAAGCCCGGGAGCAGGCGGCCCTGCTGGTGGCGCAGGCCCGGCGGATGGCGGCCGAACTGCCGGCGGATGCACAGCCTCTCTGCCTGCTGGCCGGTGGTGAGACGACGGTGACGCTCCGCGGCGGGGGCAGGGGAGGGCGCAATCAGGAAATGGCGCTGGCAGCCAGCCTGGCCTTGCAGGACTGCCCGCATGTCTGCGCCCTGTTTGCCGGTACGGACGGCACCGATGGCCCTACGGACGCTGCCGGAGGATGCGCCTGGGCCGGGAATCTGGCTGTGACGGGAATGGAGCAGGCACGTCATGCCCTGGAAGAAAACGATAGTTATCCGATACTTCACCATTGCGGCGCTCTGCTGCGGACCGGTCCCACACGGACGAATGTGATGGATCTGGCCGTGCTGCTGGTCTGGCCGGAAAAGGCTCAGTAAAAGTTTTTTCTTTGCGGTCATAGCTTGACAATGACAGGTTTAAATAGTAATGTTTATTAAATACTTGGAGTTTGCTATGGCCCAACCACAGACCAGAATGACTAGGCAACGTGCTGTCATCCTTGAAGAACTGAGAAAAGTCAAAACACACCCCACAGCGGATGAACTGTACAGCATCGTTCGTGAGCGCCTGCCCCGCATCAGCCTCGGCACGGTATACCGCAACCTCGATTTCCTGGCGGATACCGGCGAGATACGCAGGCTCGAAGCGGCAGGGACGACAAAACGGTTCGATGGCGATATTTCCTGGCATCAGCATGTGCGCTGCATCCATTGCGGGCGCATAGGTGATGTCATGCAACCCCTGCCTGTACCCTCTGTGGCAGGCATGCAGGTAGAAGGCTTTTATTCCATCGTCGATTCCCGTGTGGAATTTGACGGTATTTGTGAAGCCTGCGCCGCCAAGGGCTTGAAGTAAGCACACGCTTCCGGGACGGACTTTGTCCGTCCCGATCCCTCAAAGGAGATTGTTATGGCTGAAGCTCAGGACATGTGGCGTTGCCAGATGGTGAATTGCGGTTATGTCTACGACCCGGATCGTGGCGACAGACGCCACAAGATCCCTGCCGGTACCAAATTTGAGGACCTTCCCGATGACTGGCGCTGTCCGGTCTGTGGCGCGGCAAAGAAAAGTTTCCGTCGCCTCTCGGAAGAAAATTAGCATTCAGGCAAGGACGCCCTTCGGGGCGTCTTTTTTATGATGGCTGTGACTGTACCGTGCAGGCACGGAGTAAAAGGCACCCGGTATGCGGGTGTCTTTTTTTATGGGGAAGCATCATGCATGCCGGGTCCGCATCATAACAGCCCCGTCCAGTGCCGCTGGCCGCTGCTGCCGGACGTTGGCCTGGCAGAAGGATACCGGAGGGCGGGGGAAACAGCTTCTCTGTCTTGCGCAGGGGACAGGAGCATGGTTCTTCTGTCCGCATCTGCCAAACATCTTCTCCCGTCCGGCATCCGTTGTCCTGCCCGGGCAGGGCGGTAAAGAGATGCTTGCGTAGCCTGACTGTTTTGGTATCTTCAAAAAATACCTTGTTTCAGCAACAGACTGGTGCGCATGAAATATCTACCATCACAGATCATGACCTTTTTGCACGAGCGCGGCGCAAAGCACAATATGATCGTGCTGCGGCGTTTTTTCATTACCCTGTGCATCATGATCGCCGCTTACAGCGTCATCTTTCACTGGCTCATGGAATATGAAGGGAAGGAACATTCCTGGATCACCGGGGTCTACTGGACGCTGACGGTCATGTCCACGCTCGGTTTTGGTGACATCACCTTTTCCTCGGATCCGGGCCGCATCTTTTCCATCGTCGTGCTCATGTCGGGCGTGATCTTTTTCCTGATCATGATGCCCTTCACCTTCATCCAGCATTTTTACATGCCGTGGCTGGAAAGCCAGAAAAAGGACATGGTGCCGCGCCGTCTGCCCGCCGGGATCAGGGGGCATGTGCTGATCGCCGGAAGCGGCCCCATCACCCTCAACCTGGCCGACGACCTGGCGCGCCATGGTATCCGGCGTGTGCTGCTGTGCAATGATCCCCAGACCGGTCTGGACCTGCTCGACCAGGGCTATGAAGTGGCTGCCGGTGACCATGACGACGTGAAGACATACCAGAAATTGCACGCCGATACGGCCGCCATGCTGGTGGTCATGGATACGGACATCCGCAGTACCAACATCGTCTTCTCGGCCCGTGAAGCCGCGCCCCAGGTGGTCATCGCCGCGGGGGTGGAAAATCCCGATGCGACGGACATCCTGCGCCTGGCAGGATGCAACAGGGTGTTCCAGTTCCACAATGTGCTGGGTGAGGCCATGGCCCGACGGGTGGTCCGCTCGTCCCAGCGGGCCAGCATCATGGGCCGCTTCGGCCGTCTGGTGGTGGCGGAAGCCCCGGTGATGCACAGCAGTCTGGCCGGCAAGACCCTGCTGGACTGCAGCCTGCGCGAACGGACGGGCATCAACGTGGTCGGCGTCTGGGATCGCGGCGCTTTCCAGCTGCCCGGGCCGCATACCATGTTCACGGAAAGCAGCGTGCTGGTGGTGGCCGGTACGGAAAAACAGGTGCGGACGTTCGACCGCCTGATCAGCGAGCCGGAAAAGGCAGAGATGGAGAACGTGCCCGTGGTCATCCTGGGCGGCGGCAGGGTGGGCCTTGCCGTGGCGCGGAACCTGGCACGCCGCAAGATCCCTGCGGTGATCGTGGACCGGCAGCCGCACATCAATTCCGGCGCCATCCCCCATGTGCACGGGGATGCCGCGGATCTTGCCGTTCTGGAAAAGGCCGGCATCCGCAAGACGCGCACCATCATCATCACCACCCATGACGATGACGCCAATATCTATCTGACCATCTACAGCCGTCGTCTGCGGCCGGATGCCCAGATCCTTTGCCGTGCCTCGCTGGACCGTAACGTCAACGGCCTGCACAGCGCCGGTGCGGACCAGGTGCTTTCCCTGGCTTCGCTGGTGAGCAACAGCATCATCAATCTGCTGGCTCCGGACAAGATGATGATGCTGAATGAGCGCCTGCTCGTCTTCCGCTATACCATCCGCGGACAGCTGCAGGGCAAGAGCCTGATGGAATGCGGCATCCGCAACAAGACCAAGTGCAGTGTGCTGGCCGTGCGCGACAATACCGGCACCATGCACGTCAACCCTGATCCGGGCTATATTTTCGCTCTGGGGGATGCCCTTTATCTCATCGGCGACTCTGAGGCCGAGGAGCGCTTCCGCGAACGTTACGGCATCGACAGCAATCTGGCCTGTGCCGATGCTGATTTGAGCTGAGGCATCGCAGCGGCTCAGGGATTCGCAGCCGCAGTATGCAGCCATCCGCCATCACAAAGGGAGGGAGATCCGTCTGCCTCCCTTTTTTGCGGCCTGCCCACCGGGGAAGGTCGCAGATGGTCGCCAGGTTTCTTTCGCGGCTCGACATGCAGCGGTCTGTCCCGTTCTGTCATGGACAGGAGAGCGGGGGAAAACATATTGAGGACAGGCAGGCTTGCCTTTTGTGAAGGCTAGCCCTGCAGGAGCTGCAAGACTTCCTTGTCGTCTGCCACGACCTCGAAGGCCGATTGCAGGGAGGCGGGCAGGCGGGAAGGCCGACCGGTCGCCATGTCGATATAGACCCAGACCGTGGCCGCTGCGGCCAGGACGCTGCGGTCGGCGGCGCGCCAGAACAGATAGCGGCGCAGGCTCTGGCGGGAGGCAAGCTCGGCCACCCAGGTGGCGGCGGTGATGACATCTCCGGCAAGGGCAGGGCGTTTGTAGGTGATGGTATGCTGGCGGACGACCCAGCCGTGCCCTTCCGCTTCGTAGCGTTCCACGCCCCAGCCCTGGACAGTGGAGTGGTTGATGGCCAGATCCTGCATCCACTGCACATAGCACAGATTGCTGACGCGGTTCTGGATGTCGATATGCTGGGGATCGACGATGATTTCCTGGGTGAAGATGCGCATGGTTCCTCCTTGGCAGGGCCGGGTGCTGCCTGCCGTGCAGAAGGCAGCATATACCTCTCCACGGGGAAAGGCCATGCGCCTTTTGCCTGCCTCTGCTGCCTGTCGGAGAGATTTCGCTTGTCTGTCCTGCTGCCCCGGCGTAGAGGGGAACAGAGATGTATTCGGGACAGGAGGGAAGGAGCATCATGGTACAGCGCATGACCATGGCATGGGTAAAATGGTTGGGATGTGCGGGCTTGCTCCTGCTGTTGTCGGGGCCGGTCATGGCCGCGGAAGGCGTGCTGGAGATCCTGGCGGCCGGAGATGTGCTGCTGGGCGGCCGGATGCTCGAAGCGCCCCAGGCTGGAGAGCTTTTCGGGCCCCTGACCCGCCGGCGTCTGGAGCAGGCGGACATTTTTCTGTGGAACTGCGAGATCGCCGGTCTTTCTTCCGTCTCCAAGCAGAATACCTTCGTCTTCCATGCCGACGGGCTGCTGTTCCCCCAGATGGCGTTTGCCAATGGCGCTGCCTGCACCGCCAACAACCATGTGTTCGACGGGCTGGAAGAGGGCGCGGCCAATTTGATGGCGGTGCTGGAAGGGGCCCGTATCCGCCACAACGGCCTGCATGAACGCGGTACCTTCGCGCCCCTGTCGCTTTTGCCCCAACGAGAGCCGCCGGTCTATCTGCTGACGGGATCGCCCATGTCGCAGATAGGCAGCGGGCCCCGGATCGTCACACTGTCCTATCCCCAGCTGCTGGAAGCCGTGCGGACATTGCGTGCCCGGGAGCCGGAGGCCTGTATCATCCTGTATTCCCATGACGGGAACGAAGGTTTTTCCGAGGCTTCGGATCGTCAGCGGCTCTGGGCGGACTGGTTTGCCGCCGCAGGGGCGGACATTATCCTTTTCGCCCACAGCCATTGCTACGGCGGGTTCGAGACCCTCGAGGCCTCGCCGCGCAAGACCTTCGTGGCCTGGGGACTGGGGAATTTTTTGTTCGGCGGCAACCGAGGCTGGCGGAGCCGGAGCGATGTGCGCCTGCTGTCCATCCGTCTCGATATGGCCACCGGCGGCAAATCCGCCTGCTGGCTGTACGGGAAGACCAAAAACTGGCAGTTTTCCCTGTACCGCATGGACGAAAGCGTGCTGCGGCAGGTGCAGGATCTGGGGGCCAGGGCTGCCGCCATCGTCGGCCAGCCTCCGGTGGAAGGGAACGAACAGGAAAAGGCCGATGAAGGATTCGGGCTGGGCTCATTGTTCCTGTTCTGGAAAAATCTTTAGGCTCTGCAGGGCCTGTGGACGACCGGGCAGGACTGCAGCCAGAATGCGGCGATGGGGAAGGCAGGAAGCTTGGTCGACCATATCCTGGTCAGCCATTTTAAAAAAAGATACATGCAGGGACACGATGCCTGTCCGGGGAGCCGGACAGGCATCGGCCAAAACAGAGGGGGCGGCAGGTATTCCTGCCGCCCCTTCGTCTGACAGGAAGCGGGGGTGCCTCCTGCCCGGGGGAGGGCATGGCATCGGGCCGTCTAGGAGGTGGGGATTACTTGGCGCTTTCGCTGGTCGGGAAAGCGAAGTTGTCCTGGTAGTACCGGGTCACAGGGGGCTTGTACTTTTCCAGCGGCACGGGGACGCGGAAGAATTCCGGTTTGCTGTCCGCATCCTTGCGCAGGCAGAGCCAGGCCAGCTGGGATTCGTCACGCACGGGGTAATCTTCGCGGTAATGGCCCGCACGGGTCTCCTTGCGTTCCAGAGAGGCCCGGACGTACATTTCGCTGACAAAGGCCACACCACGGGTCTCATGCAGCTTGAGCAGGTAGTGAGGATCCGTCGCAACCATACGCGGCAGGTCTTCTTCCCGGATGCGCTCCAGTTCCTTGAGCGCGGCCTGAAGGCTGCGTTCGTTCTTGAGGATGGAGACCCCGTAGGGGAAGACCGTTTTCTGGATGGAGGTCAGCACTTCCTTGGGAGTGAGACCTTCCTTGCCCAGAGGAGCGAACAGGGCCTGCTGGCGGGCAGTGATTTCCGCGTCGGACAGGTCGCTCTTGACTTCCGGCAGCGTCTGGAGCAGGCGGGCCGCATTCTCACCGGCCATATGGCCCAGCACGGACGTGGTCATCAGGGCAAAGCCGCCGGCGTAGACACCGGGCTCGGTGGCACGGGCCGTACCGGCAGCCAGAAGGCCTTCCAGATTGGTGTTGCCCCAGGCATCGGCCCGCAGACCGCCGTAAGAAACGGTCATCTGGGGCACCCATTCCGTGGAATCCCGGAACAGGTCCAGCCCCAGGGCGGAAAGCTTGTCATAGTTCAGCTTCTGCCAGCCGTTCTGGGGACGCAGCAGGATCAGGTTCTCCTGCTGGATGCGGCTCAGGTCGAAGGTGATGGGACCGCGACCGGCCCGGATCTCCATGGCCATGGCCATGGTGGTGTAGTGGGGGTCGGTATTGGAGCCCAGCACGGGAGAGTAGCGCTCCATGAAGGGCTCGCCTTCGGCATTGACGAAGCGCGCGCCCAGAGGCATCAGCACGGTCTGGCCTTCCCAGCCGAAGAGGCGGGGCATGTTCCAGACACGGGCAAATTCCAGGTTCTGCAGGACCGCGCCGGCCTCATAGGTCATCTGCATGGTCTCGCCGGTAGGCGTGTTCTTGCCGTACGAGGTCTTCCAGCCGCCCATGCCGCTGGCGGCAATGACCACCCGGGCGTCGAAGCGGTAAAAATCGCCGTTGATGGTATCGAAGCCCAGGGCGCCGCAGACGCGGCCGTCCTGCTGCAGCAGCTCGGTCAGCAGGATGCGTCCCACCCGCTCCACGGAGCGCTGCTTGAGCTGGCGCACGATGTTCTTGACCATCAGCTCGCCGCCACGGCCCTTGAGCTGGGCCGGGTACAGCTTCACATGGTCCAGTCCCCGCTGGGGGACGTATTTCATGCTGCCGTCTTCTTTCTTGAAGAATTCGCAGCCGAAGCGTTCGTAGTCATGCAGACGGTCGGCAGAGCGCTTCAGGATCTCTTCCATGAGGTCCTGGTCGCAGAGGCCGTCGAAATAATAGATGAAGTCCTGGACCCACTCGTCCACGTTGTCCGGGGGGAGGACGGCTTCAAAGTCGCCGCCCGCCATGGTCATCAGACCGCCCCAGTCGCGGGGGCCCTTGTCCACGATGCAGATGCGGGCTTCAGGGGCCAGTTCGGAACAGCGGTAGGCGGCCCACAGGCCGGCGGAACCGCCGCCCATGATCAGGACGTCCGTCGTGATATGATGCATGTTCATCTTACAGTCCTCCGCCCAGAGCCTTGGGGATATCGGGGAAAACAGGCGGCAGTTCTTCGCGGAACGGATGCACGAAGATGGCGCCTGACGGGCACAGCCGTTCACAGATATAGCAGGTCATACAGTCGTCGGCATAGGCGATGAAGGCCTTGCCGTCCTCACCGAGCCGCAGGGCGTCCAGAGGACACTTTTCCACGCAGGCGCCGCAGCCGATACAGATAGCGGCATCGATTCTTTCGATCATGGTCTTTCCTTTGGGCACGGCCGTAGTGGAGATACGGCCGTGCCATTGTTCAGGAGGGCTGGCTAGAAAGAGTAGATGAACAGCACGCTCACGTTCCAGGCGTCGCGGATGTCGCGATGGTCGCCGCCGGTCAGGCTCTGGCCCCAGACGTCATCCGACTTGTCCAGCCACAGGGCGATGTAGCTGGCTTCCAGGTTGACCTGCAGGTTGTCATAGATCTTGTATTCGTTGAGCAGGCCGAATTCCAGGGCGTAGTCACGCGTGGTGAGGTACAGGTTCTCGCGGCCGACCTTGGTGGTGCCTTCGGGATTGTTGGGAGCCATCCATTCGCCGGTACGCTCGTGGTACTTCTTCAGGATGCCGGGATCGTTGGTACCGCCGAGCAGGCTGATGTGGAAGGTGTGCTTGAGGTCTTCCAGGAAGCTCATGTCCTTCAGGCGGAAGCCCACGCCCCAGGTGCCCACCAGGTTGTTGCCGATGACGCGGTCACGTTCGAGGCCATTGATGTCCGGGCCCATGAAAGTGCCGGAGAAACTACAGGGACCGTAGTCGTTGCTGACGGTGGGCAGGCGTTCGGAACCGTTGCCCACGTTGTCGTCGTCACCGGAGCTGTACCAGCCGAACAGACCCAGCTTGGTCCAGTCCAGATTGTATTCCAGCAGCAGGCCGGCCAGCCAGCCGGAGCGGTTCAGGGAGCCGTCGTCATAGGTCACATTGCCGTACGAGAAATCCCAGGCGATGCGGAAGGGATCCCATTTGGTGATCTCGCCGCTCAGGCCGCCCCACCAGGCCGTGCCGTAAGCATTGAGTTTTTCCTTGTGGCTCAGCAGGTCGGCACGCAGGGGGAACAGGCCGCTCAGGGCATAACCGCCGTTGACGCCGTTGATCTTGTTGCCGACGTAGGCATAGTTCTTGGAGCTGTCATTGCGGAACGTGTTGGAACCGATGGAGGCGAACATGCCCCAGGGGGTCAGCTTGACGCCGTCAAAGGTCAGGGGCACCATCAGGCCGGCCATGTCCATGTTGTCCATGAAATTCTTCTGGTCGCCGTCGGCATTGCCCACATAGTTGTCGTTGTACGGACGGGCCCAGAAAGCCGTCATGGCAGCGTTTTCATTGAAAACGTAGCTGGCGGTGATGGCGGCCACGTCAGACTGGAAGACGGTGGGGCCGCCCATGGCCATGTAGGGCAGACCGATGCCCTGGATACCCATGCGCAGTTTGAGGTCCGTATCGGGAACGCGCCAGTCGATGAAAGCTCGCTTGAGCTTTACGATATTCTTGTCGGCGCCCATGGCCATGCCGCCCTGAGGATCCTCGGCCTTGCCCCAGATGGACTTGCCGATTTCAAAGTAGACCTGACCGGAAAGGTTTTCGTCAGCCACGGCGTCGATGACCAGACGGACACGGGAACGGGCTTCGAATTCGTCTTCGCTCGGGTCATAGCCGGTATGTCCGCCATTGGTGAAGTTACCGTTCTGACCATACTGGAAACTCGCCAGCCATACCCCCTTGGCCTTGAAGTCTACAGCGTGGCTTGCCTGGGCGGCTCCCGTCACCATGGCTGCTGCCAGCAGCAGGCACCAAATCTTTTTCATAATCCTTCCTCCAGAGAGACAGTAGTTTTTGGGCAAAGCCCGGAAACTTGGGTACAAAAACAGACCCGGAGGCGAAAAAGGCGCCTCAGGGGGTCTGGTGCAATCTTAAAAAGGGCGGGTCATGCGATCCGCCCTTTTTATCATGCTAGACTTGCATAAACAGGGGGAATGTGAAGCCGATGGCGCTGCAGGGGCAGCTGGTGCGGCAGTTGGCGCAGTGCCAGCACTCTTCGCCATGGACCATTTCGGGCCGTTCCGCTTCCTGGTAGGGACGCATCTCCAGCACATAGCCGGGGCAGTCCTCGACGCAGGTACCGCAGGCCTTGCAGTGGCCGCAGTGGAAGCAGCGGGCGGCTTCCTTCCGGGCCTGTTCGATGGTCAGACCCAGATTGAGTTCGGCAAAAGCCTTGGTACAGGCATTTTCGGCTTCCTTTTCGGAAGGAACGCTCTCATACTGGGCGATGCCGTAGATGTCGGCGTACTGCACCACGTAGGGAGCGGTGTCGCTGCCCATGGCGTCGCAGTCTTCGATCATATTTTCTTCGTTCAGGGCATAGACGCGGCTGCTGGTGCCGGTCAGCATCTGGTGCACGGCAAAGGCGGCACGGCGGCCGTCGCCCACGGCGCGGGCGATGGAGGCGGGGCCGGCGGACACGTCACCGGCGGCGAAGACACCGGCCTTGGAGGTACGCTGGCTTTCGTCCACCTTGATCCAGTTGCGGGGGGTCAGTTCCAGACCACCGGCGTTTTCACCCAGGAAGGCCAGGTCGGTCTTCATGCCCACGGCAAAGATCACGGTGTCGCATTCCAGGACATGCTCGCCACCGGGCACGGCTTCCAGGGTCAGCTTGCCCTTTTCGTCAAAGTGGCAGTCCTTGACTTCGAAGTAATCCACGCCGGTGACCTTGTCGCCTTCGGTACGGATGGCGGACATGGTGCAGGAATTGTGCACATGCACGCCTTCCTTGGCGGCCAGTTCCAGGTCTTCGGCAGGAGCGCGCATCTCGCCGGCCTTTTCCAGGCAGATTACATGGACGTTCTCGGCACCCAGGCGACGGGCAGTGAAGGCGCAGTCGAAGGCCACGCCGCCGCCGCCCATGATGACGACGTTCTTGCCGATCTTGCCGGTATTCTGGCCCAGAGCGGCGGCACGCAGGAATTCCACGGCCTTGACGGCCTTTTCGGCGCCGGGGATGGGCAGGCTGTTTTCAGCGGGCACACCGGTGGCCACGATGACGGCATCGTAGCGGGCGGAGATCTCTGGCAGCAGAAGCGTTACGCATATCCTCTTCCATGGTTTCGACGATCCGCCGCGGGCACGCACGCCGGCTTCCAGCACCAGGCCCACTTCGCGGTCCACCACATCGCGGGGCAGACGGAAGTTCGGCACGCCGTAGCGGGGCACGCCGCCCAGCAGGGGCTCGGCTTCGTAGATGGTGACCTCGTGGCCCAGCAGGGCCAGGAAGTAGGCTGCCGTCAGGCCGGCAGGGCCGCCGCCGATGACGGCAGCTTTCTTGCCGGTGGCGGGACGACGCTTGAAGAAGACGTTGCCGCGTTCGGCAAAGGTCTCGGCAGCGCGTTCCAGGGCGCGGATGTTCAGGCAGCCGTCCATTTCCTTACGGTTGCAGGCATCCATGCAGAAGTGGGGACAGACGCGGCCGGTGATGCCCGGGAAGGGGTTCTTGGCACGCAGATAGCGCAGGGCTTCGGTGAACTGGCCTTTTTCGATGAGCGAGTTCATCTTCTGGATGGAATTGCCGATGGGGCAGGAAGTTTCGCAGGGCGAGGTGCGGAACTGCTCTTTCAGCTGGGCGCCCAGCACGACGGGGCGCGTTATTTCACGGCTATATCTCGGGGGCATGATTACAAACTCCTTGGAAAGTGCATGAGGATGCCGCGGGCATTACAGCAGCGGCGCCTTGCCCCACTGGAAACGGGGGCCGTCTTCACCGCGGATCAGCAGCAGCGGCTTGGCCATGTCGGGATTCAGCTCGGGGTAATCCCGCAGCTTGTAGACACAGCGGCCGGTCTCCTTGCGTTCCATGGTGGCCTGGATGGCCAGTTCACAGACCGTCAGGATGTCGCGGGACTCGTGGCAGCGCATGAGATCGCGCAGGGTGTCGGCGTGCAGGCGGCCGGCCTGGCCGGACAGGAAGCGGATCTTTTCCAGGGCGCGGGCCATGCCGGCCATGGAGCGGCGGAAGCCCATGTAGTAGTTCATGACGTTCCGGGTAGCCTGTTCGATTTCCTTGTAGCTGACGCCTTCGTCGGCGGGCACCTGCATGGGAGCGAACACGTCCTTCTTGACGCTGGCGGCCAGATCTTCATTGATCTTGCCGGCTTCGGTGATACCGGCGGCACGCATGCCGGCCTGGCGACCGGCTTCGTAGCCACCGCACATGGCGCCGGAGCAGTACAGGAAGATACTGCCGCAGAAAAGGTTGGGCACAGTGGTTTCGAAGGTATCGTTGACGGCGATGGTGCCGCCGAAGATCAGCTCGCCGATCTCCACTTCCAGCAGCTTGTGCTGGAAATCGGTGCCGGTGCAGTCGGCCCAGTCACCGAAGGTGGCCTTGTCGCCGGGCATGAGCACGTACTGCAGTTCATGCACGACATCCTTGTCCACATGGCGCATATCCATGTAGAATGGCGGGCC
>OKSA01002645.1_pt1 | contig 14262 bp, 14 predicted proteins | sample 1601181 | NCBI WGS metagenome assembly OKSA01 (sample SAMEA3541538, study PRJEB24748) | human gut metagenome | biome: human gut; feature: human-associated habitat; material: faeces | place: China | collected 2012
TGTGGATATACAGAAGCTGCTGGATAGCAACATGATCAAGCATTGGAGCTTTTCGTCGTCAGACCCTTCCGTTCTGTCCTTATGGTTGATCCCACCCGCCCTGAGACCGTATCGGCCCAAGGATCTGACGCAATCGTATGACATTTTCTATTTTGATTACGATGCTCAGACTGACGATGCGACCGTTCTGATTTTTAATGAAAACTACCCCATAACAGAAACTTTATTTGCCAGAGCACTACTGGATATGCGATCAACGGAGCAGAAGCGGGCTATGGAAGGCATTGCCCGCGTAAACGGCTGGACGGTCGAAGAGCTCATTGCAAAGCCGCAGGATTGGGATGTCGCCGAGGTATTGGTTCCTTATCCTGATGGTTTGGAACCGCTTGACCAAGCAGGAATGTTGCTTGATTTATCCCAAAGCGATTACTTTGCTTCTCGCGAATCTTTTGAACATATATCGGATTGGTGGACGGAGGGACCGAATGGTATTTATAGCGCGGACAAGCGATTCATTGGGGCTCCCGTCTTTCCTTTTACGCTGTTTGACAAGGAGGACCACGCGCTGATACTCATCGTCAACGCCAAGAGCGACTATGCGGACGCTGCGCTCCGTTATGCGGAGTACTGTATCAAAGGGATGGATGACGTGATGTTTTCTGATATAGATGCATGGGAAAGTCTCGCCCTGGAGTATTCGACGGAGCTTTGGCAGTAAAGTGTTCAGGTCCTCATCATCCATTTCGACCTTTCTATTGCACATGTCAATCGTAGACATGTTCAGTGATAGCGCCATCCGAAAACCAAAGGGGGGATCAGTCATGAGAAGAATATGCTTTATGGTAGCAATTTGCCTGACAATCCTATTTCAATCATCTGCGATAGGCGAAACAGAATTGTTTTTTGAAGGCAGTGACCAAAACAGTGTCGCCTACCAAAAGTTTACAAAATCCCATCCTGAGTGCATTGTAAATACGGAAACAAATATCTACCGATCTACCAATGAGATCATCAGCGCTTTGTTAACTGGCGAGTTTCCTTATGACACCTTCGTTATGACAACGACCAGCTTTGATATAAAGAAACTCATGAAAAAGGGGTATTGTGCTAATTTGTCGGAAAGCCCTGTGATACAAAAAGAATTGGAGCAGATGTATGAACCTATCCAGCAGCAGTTAACATATGAAGGAAAACTTTATGGCGCGCCATTTTATTGTTATATTGGGTACTATGCATATCGTCCAGACGCATGGGAGGCGGCCGGCCTTACGCAAGAGGATGTGCCAACTTCCTTTACAGAGTTGCTGGACTTTCTTGAAGCATGGGTGGAGCGCATTATAGATGAGCCGGAGGACGACATCAGCGTTTGTAACGCCTTCGCCAGTGAAGCGTATGGCGAAGATAGTTACATAAGCTATCTTGTTGATCATCTTATTCAGAATTACATTATGGATTACAATTATGCGAATAAGCCTTTGCGTTTCGATACTCCACTTTTTAGAAATCTACTGGAACGTTGTGAGAAAATTGGAGCAGATTTATACCTATACGAACCAAGGGTCAAAGGTGATTTTGCGCTTTTTGAGGATTTGTACGGCATGCGAGAATTGGCGCATCTCATCCCTTTGCGTATGACAAATGAGCAACCTGTTTTGATTAAAGCATCGCTATATACAGGATTTCTCAATGCTCGCGGTCAGCATCAAGAACTTGCAACAGAATACTTGGAAGCTGTTGTTACCTGCGTTGCTCCAGAAATGGGCGCATATTTGTATCGAGATGCAGAACCTGTGGAAAATCCTGATTTTAGACGAGCCATGGATAAACTTCAGGCTGAAATTGACGATGCTGAAAAAAAGCTTGCTACCAGCACGGAAATGGAACCAGTTGAGCGCCACACATTACAGGATCAAGTGGATGTGATGAAACGCGAGTGGGAGCAAATGTCCATGTCAGAAGAACGATATCTTATCTCAGAAAACGATCTGAGGCTGTACCGCAATTATGGTGACAACCTATATTTCCAAGCGCCAAGCATCTTTGACCCGTCCACAGAGGATGGCCAAAATATGAAACAGCTGCGGGACAGATTCTGTACAGGCAATCTATCGGCAGATCAATTCATCAGTCGTCTTGATGAACTGGCCTGGACTCTTGAACAGGAAGGAAACCAATAGCAGGCTCTTTTCGGCATGTTGAGTACAAGTTGGGATGATTGCAGATACTATTGGAAGAAGGGGCGAGAGTCGCATGAAGGATAACAACATCAGGAAAGCGGCAATGATAATTATATTTCTACTTTGCTTTCCATTGGCAGCATTTGCTGCCGAAAATACGAATGCTGATGATGACAGTTATCTTGCCCGGTAAATCATCATTAACAAACCAAACTACCGATGAGCAGCTTAACGCTTCAGAAAAATCGTCTGTAACAACGTATTCTCTATTTCCAAATTTGAGTGTCTCTCCAACTAGTCCCCATCCAAAAGGGCTTACTAAAGAGGAAACTCTATAACCATTTAGCAGTCCTTGATGCTCAACATATACGCTATAATCTCGATTATAAGGATAAATCATTATGTTCTCCATTAAAAGCCCTCCCTATGACCCCATAACTTAACTGTCTTTTGTCATGAGCCATACTCAAAGTCACAGTGTAGTTCTCGAAGAAGACAATAATCTTTAAAAGTCTCTTCGATATCATATCGTATATCATCGCACATCCCCCGTTCCGAGGGAGATGATAAAGTATCAATATCATCACATTTGGCAATACATGCGGTACAGTATCTATATGCCCAACATTTTGTGCAGCGTTCTGAAGATAATTTCTCAACATTAAGAATACGCAATGCTTTCTCTACATCTATACCACTATCAATATGACCCATTATTGTAAATTTAGATTCTTCGCTTACACGTTCACAGGGATAAAGGTTTCCCTCGGCATTAACAAATAATCTAGCAACACCGGGAATGCAGGGACCGCCTCTATGAGCTTTATGAGGCAACTCAACTTCGGTAGTGCTTTGTTTCCCGGCTCTTAGGGTTCTAAGAACGTCATAGTATGATTCAAGCAATTTTGAAGTACTCATGCTTGGCAATCTGCCGGTCTTTTTTAAAAATATCTTAAACAATTCATATTCGCGTTCAATGTAGAAGTCCTCAATGTATGGTATTGGTTCCGCGCGATAACTAGGTTCAATGGTGTGAGCAGAGTACATTATACTATCGAATAATTCATTTGAGATGACAAACTCTTCAATACAACTATAGCTATTTGTGGGATCTAAAACCATATTAAATGATACGTTTGTTTTGTAGTAATCCGGATACATTCTTTTGATAGTGGTCACGGTTTCTATCAACGTTTCATACGATCCTTTTCTAGAACCAGCAAAGCAACGATTTTTATTGTGTATATAATCAGGACCATCCAAACTAAATGTGATTAGGAAATCATGGTCAACGCAATAGGCAATTGTGGAAAGATCTAACAGGGTGCCATTCGTTGTAGTATTATATCGGATCACTCGTCCTTCGGCTTTTGAATCTGCATAGTCCACACATTTCTTTATAAAATCGAATCTTAAAAATGGCTCTCCTCCATAAAAGCCAATTGATAAGCTTTTGGAATCTTTAGAATGTCGAATAAGAAAATCAATTGATTTTTGGGCGGTTTCAAAACTCATCTGTTTCTGAGAATGAACCCTATTCTTATACTCGCCGGAATATGCACAGTAATTACAACGCAAATTGCAGCTCTGAGTAATTTGTAAGACTAACTGTGAAAGTTTATTATTCAATGCGTATGGCATTATTTCTGTCATACCGTGTTCACTTTTTTCAACGTGTTTGCTTTTTAGAAAGCCTTTTGCTTTTAGCATGTCAAGATATTGGCAAACACCCTCTGTCGGCTTCACATCATCTTGTGCTCGAAGGAAAGAGAATACATCATATGGTATTTTTAAAATATCATCACTATTTACATCGTATAGATAATGCCCCGTGGGTGTACAGAAAACATGAATAAATGCTTCTTGCTTCATAGGTGTATCCTCTCATTACGCTTAGAATGTCCAATATAGCATCACTGTTCCCAAAACAAAAGCTGAAACCGTTGATCAAGCTGGCGAATCAGTCCTTCGCCATCCAATGCACCGGCAGCGTACTGTTTTAGCAGGCCCTCAATCTCTGCCTTCATTTCCGTGGTGGCCCGCCAGTAGGGGGAATCCTGAGGAATGTAGAGATAAGGCTCCAGTGCGCGATAGGCCTCAATCGCCTCCGCCGATACCAGATCCTTCCACGCCTCCAGCTCCGCAATGACAGCCTCCTGCTGGGTGACGGCGTCCTCCGCCTCTGCCCTGTGGGCGTCGTCGGCGCTGTCCAGCAATGCGCGCCTACGCTCAAGTTCCTGCTTGGCCTCCTCCAGCTGCGCCAGCACGCTCTGATTGGGAACCGGGTCGTTCTGGTCGGGATAGAGTGTCAGCGTGGCGTCCGTCGCGCTGCGCCCGGCCGCGTAGGTCAGGAAGGCGGCGGCCTCCTCCATATGCTGGCTGTACGGATTGACGATGGCCAGAAAGATGGTTGCCAGTGTGCGCTTTTCGCCGTTTTCCTCAAAGGGCGGAGCGGGAAGGAGCACCTTGTCATAGGCACCGACCTCCCCCACGTTCAGGGGGTTGCTGTCGCCGAGGGTGAAAATGGCGTCCGGACGGCTTGACAGCAGCGCCTCATCCGCCGGGGCGGCCAGCGCCTCGTCCACGTTTTCAGGCGGGTAGCCCAATGCCTCAAGAGCTGCCAGCACCTGCCGGAATGCCGGAGTGTCAAAAGAGAGCGGCTGATCGGGGCGCTCGTACTGCGTGATGTATTCCGACACGGCCATCTCCAGGTAGGGGTAGAGGCGCAGGTCGTAACCGTCGTAAGCGGTGCTTGCAAAGGTGAAGTCATACGCCCCCTCCTTGTCCCAGGCCCAATCCAGCCGCATCTCCAGAAATTCCGTCATCGTTTCGGGGATATGATCGTATCCCGCGGCCTCCAAAAGCTCCGGACGGACGGACCAGGCGCTGGCATAGAGGGCGATGGGGAGCGCGAAAATCTGATCTTCACGGGTAACTGCCTGCTGTAGCTGCGGAATCATGGCACCGACGCTCTCGCGCAGCGCCGGATAGGCCGACAGGTCCCTGGCGTATCCCTTGTCGATCAGGCTCCAGACGTTCCACGAGTCCGGCAGCACATAGATATCCGTCGAGGAATCCCCGCTTTGAATGGCGGAGATGAACTGCGTGCGGCTGACGGTGAAATCGTTGTCGATTACCAGCGGGATCTCCGGGTGATCGCTCATGAAGGCGGGAATCATATACGGGTCGAACCCGTAGCCCCGCACCACCAGCGGCGACGCCTGCTCTGCCTGCGCGGGCGAGATATCACGCATCACTAGCGAACCGCCATCAAGATAGATGTACCGGTCGTTCAAGCAGCCCGCAAAGGCAAGAGACTCCATCAACATTTGAGGAACATAGTTGACGGTTTCCCAGCCTGCGGTTTGTCCAGAGCGCAACAGCCGCCCGCTGTCACATACCAGGGCGCACCCCTGCGCCTCGTCATAGGCTAGTCCACCGGCATGGGTCGTTCCATCGGGCAGAGCAGGCAGCTTGAACAGTTCCTCGCCCGTCTCGGCATTAATCACTGCAAAGTGGATGCTATTGTCAGTAGCATAAAGGTCCTGCTCAAGCACCAAAAGACGGCCCTCGCCAAAGGGGACCATTTCCCTAGCGTTCGTCACGGGGAAAACTGTCACTCCCTGTGCTTCACAGCGAGCGATTCGGCAGGGAAGGTACGGATCTGTTTCCGAACCGTAAAGAAGATACAGGCTATCTTCTAAACAAAGAGCTTGCAGGATTTTTGGCGCATCGACAGTTAGTGACTCTGGCATCACACCATCCATCCATTGAACGCCCTGCTCCACAAGGCGTCCTATCCGGCTGCCGTCTCGCGTACACAGCATCAGCTCATCTCCGTTGGCTAGGAGATCCGCTTCCACATTTTCCAGAAGGATTGACGCTGTTTCGGCTTGGCCATCCCAGCCATAAAGGCATCCTGTCCCATCTAGCAGGTAGAGCGTTTCATCCGATATCGCCGCGTCCAAGACGGGGGACTCCGCGCCGGTGAGTTGCTCGAATGTCATGTAAGCGTTGCTCTCTGCGAGTGCTGAACAGAATATGCATTGACATATAACAAGTAACATGCATAGTTTACGCATATTTCCCCCACCTTAGATGCATTGAATCAAGAGTAAGTAGCGAAATCCTTATCTCGTTTGTTGTTTCTTTATTGTTGCTGCCTTACTATTGCGTTCTGATGCTATAGTTTGAAGCGAACTAGGCACGGAGGCTTCAAAACCACCGTGAACACTGGGCATACTGGCACCAAAAATACCATATTCATAGATCAATGCGGCAAACCAAGCCCATAACGCGTTCATACCATTTCCTCCTTCATAGTCAAATAGATTTGACACTTGTTGTGGGGCTAATCTTTGTGACATAATTATACTATGTTCTTTTGTATATATTCGTGGTAGGCATAGAATCATCGAAAAATGGCACAAAAATATATATGGTATATTTACTTTGAGATTTCGATGATGTATTTTTGCTGAAACTAAGATATCACAACGACTATAGACAGATACTGTCACGGCTAATAAGGATTGCTCTTCTTATAAATCACTTGATGCTTCCATCTGACGGTCTAGCGACGATGTATTTCCTGTGCTATACTGTTTATGAGATCTTGGAAAAGCATTAATGAGGTATAGCTATGAATGTTATTATTTGTGATGATGAGATCGTGTACCTTAATACTCTTAAAGAAGCAGTAACGAGTTGGGTGATATCTCACGAATTAGAAAATGCGATTGCTGTGTACTGCTTTTCCTCATCAGAAGATCTGATTAACGCTTGGAAAGCCGGACTGGCTATTAATGTGCTTTTTTTAGACATCCAGCTTCCTGGGGAAATGAGCGGAATCGAGCTGGCAAAAGTAATCCGTGAAAAAGACGATCAGGCGACAATTGTATTTATTACTAACTACTCAGAATATGCTTGTGACGGGTATTATGTTAATGCTTTGCGATATATCCAGAAGCCTGTTCACAATAGCAACATATATGAGTGTCTGGATATAGCATACCGTCAATGGCATCTTTCTCAGTCGGAATCTCTTATTCTTAAACTTAAGAAGCAAACCTATGTATTACCATTTAGAGATATCATATATATCGAAGCTTTTGCTCATTATCTAGCTATCAATCGCACCAGCAAAATTCCATTGCAAATCCGAAGCACTATTCCAGCTTTGTACAAAGAATTGCCCAAAGCACTTTTTGTGCAATGTCATCGTGGGTTTATTGTCAATTTAAGCTATATTCGTTTCATGACAAAAAATGCCATCACGCTTGTGGGGAATCACACTATTCCCATTGGATCAAAGTATACAGATCAAGTTTTCTCCATGTTTAGACAATTTTATCAGGAGGCATAAAAATGTCTGGTTGGCTGATATTTGAAATTGCTGTTAATATATATCAATCACTTTTGATGGTATATTATGTAAGAAGACGGTTTCATCTTGTAAAACCACAAATACAATATGCGATTTTGCCTTGTATTGCCATAGCCAGTTCACTATCGATTTATCTGTTTATAGATGTGCCCTTTCTTGACACTTTTGTGTTCTGTTTTCCTTTGATATACACATGGTTTGTCTCGGATGACAAATGGTATTATAAATTATTTTGGAATGCAGTGTTGGCAACTGTTTTTATTGGATTGACAAATGGTACCATAAACCTATTTTCATTATTTTCAGGAACTTCTTGGGACTACATAATGGCAGAAACAAGCCTGCGTGTAGTTTTTATTGTATTCTTAAATATCCTGCTTTTTGTTGGCATATCAATAATACTTAGAATCGGACGAAATAGCAACGACATTCTTTCCTGGCTTCCTTCAGGTGTCTTTCTATTAATGCTCATTATTAATCTGGCAACCATTGAGATCCTCTATGTTATTAGAGCTCAGCAGAATACGACTGTTTCTTCAGAAAACATAACAATTGCAAGTTTTCTTTTGCTTTTTCTAGCTGTCTTGTCGTTGGGACTATACAAATCAATGTCAATAAGTACATTTCGACAAAAAAAGACCGAAGCTGAACTACGACAAGCAAAATTACTGCAAGATCACTACAAAGAAATTAAGGAAATCTATTCATATATGGCAACTTTTGAACACGATCTCAAGCATCAACTTAATCTGATTCAAGCCCTTATTGCTCATAATGAGACAGAAAAAGCAAAGGAGTACTATACTCAGTTTTTTTCCACTCAAAGGCATCAATTCTGTTTTAAAACGGGTAATGTTGCGGCAGATGCATTACTGACAGTAAAGAGGTTATTGATGGACAAATATAACATTCGATTTACCTATCAGCCTTATCCTCTCCAAAAGTTGCCGATCGAAGAAAGCGATTTTTGTCTGATTCTATCCAATATTTTAGATAACGCAATCGAAGCATGTGTTCAGATAGAAGAAGCATCCGTGGAAAAAGAGATAATGCTAAAATTCGCACGTTCATGGAATCTTTTCTTAATAACATGTATAAATACAACGGATGCTTCAAAAATTAAAAGGAACGGTCATCGTTTCCTCACTTCAAAAAAAGGAAACAGCGGTCACGGTTTTGGCATAACTAGTGTTCAAAGGATCGTCAGCTCATCGAACGGCCAATGCTCTTTTAATTCAGAAAATAACACCTTTGTTGTTGAAGTTGCGCTGCCTTTTCAAGAGTAATAACCATGCCTATAGAAGGAGTATTATTCTATGAAATATATTGTTCGAGTTCTTTTTAACGCAATATCATCCAAAATAGATATTGATAAGTCAAAAGAAGATATATATTTGTATGGGATAGAGCTATTTCTGTATCCGATTTGAGTATGAACATATCCTAACTGACACAAGTATTAATCTGAGAACCGTCGCTGAGGAATATGATACAAAAATTGGAACTTTCTTTGCTCAAGAAAACGCCGATAATACTGTTTTTATTACGACCTATAATGATTTTATCCTTAGGATAGTTTCGACTTTGGCCCTAGAAGATAGTCTACTATTGATTAACGATTGTCAATGGCTTAATTAACAAAAATACTTTTAGAATAACTATAAAGAGTTCGGTCTACGAAGTTATCAGTTGCTGTATGTGTGACTTTAATACGGTAATAATAACCGGAGGCGACTGTGATAGTGTCTGAATGACTGCATTTAGTAGATGAGTATTCTCGATCACTAGTAGATTTATAGTTGTTCCAGCGATTGTTATCCCATTGCTGAACGGTAATCAGCACACCGACACGCCCGGCCGTCTGATTTGTTTCAGTCGTTCCCGATACGAAAACTGAAGTAGAACTCGTCTTTTCTATGCCATAAGAGGTATAACTAATCTCAAATTCTGTTGATCTTTTATTGTTTGACCAACTGCCGTAGTCTTTAATCAGATTATTCGAAATCTGATCAGCTGGAGGAATCTCTACTGCGATCGCGGATGAACTAATGAATACAACAGCAAGAACAGCCAGCAGAACCCAAACAAACATTTTCATTGATACTTCCTCCTTTGATTCAGATGGCCAAAGTCAATTATTAGAGGAAGGAAAATGCTATTTTGACGCAACCAGCCATTATATAGACAAGCAAATCATATACAGATGGGATTGATATGAATCCCATTTGTACTTAACCTGAAATCTATCACTTGAGCTGATAAGAACCATTGAATTTGCAACACGAAAAAAACACAGCGGACGTCCTATGTTGCATCGGTCAGCTAAGAGAATGGCTGCAATATGTCATGGGCATTGGCAGTGGTTTCTTTATCTGCTGTCCTTGTCTATGCCGGTATTTGCTATGTAGCCAAAGTATCTCATGCGTTGCCCTTCTTAACCGCATGCGCATCAAATTTTCTCTTCTTCGTCCGCACCTGTGCCAGATCGTCAATCAGAGCTGAAAATCCAGTAGTTTATGTTTCCTTTTCTGTGTGATATTTCGTAGATTTACGTATTCTCACCAGAATCCATATAAGAATATGGATTGATGCGCTTCCTGCCTATGGGGTATGCTTCAGATGATATTCCGAGAATATAGTCTGTTGATGCGTCCAAAATGTATGCTAACTCCACCAGCATTTCTATCCTCATACGACGTTTCCCGGTTTCATAATCAGAATAGAGTGATTGACTGATGCCAAAATGCTTAGCCAGATCGATCTGATGCAGACTTTTATCCTTTCTCAATTCTTTTAAAATGTCACTATATATCGCCATAGGATGCTTCCTCACCTTTCATATAACATATGATGCTATATATGATTGAAGCATATTCACACATAATGTTGTTGAAATATAACCGATGGTGTTATATAATTGAGAATAAAGGAGGATTTATGTACGATAAGAGTATTAATGCCTATATAAATGGGCGTGTGTGTGGAATTGTTGTATTATATTCGTCCTCAACCATGACTCCGAAGGATAAATGTCATCTTCTTCGTGCTTTGTATCGTGCTATTATGGGAAGCTATAGAAAACGGTACTGTGCTTTTTTAGTAGCGTTATTAGATGAAAAAGATGCTTTTTGTTTGCAATTCTTGTTGCATCTTCGTTCATCATTACCTCATTTTTTTGTTTATGCGATTGTTCCCCCAAAAATAGAACCAACTTGTAAAGTTTCAACACGAAGAAAAATCGATAGGCTTATGGACAAGGTGGATGCTTATTTTTATAGTGATATACCACTTTGCGATTTTAACATTAATATAGCTATCTCATGTGATCATCTGATAATCTGCTCAGTAAGATCTCCCGTTATGGTTAATGATCTTTTGGAAGATCTTTCCCATATTCATCATACTTGCTCTATAGAAGTATCGAAAAGATAAATATGTATATGCGTCAATCCATTACAAAGCCTCCTCTAATCACATGATATGTAACAGGGGAGGCTTTTTTCGGAATGCATTTATCTACTGTTAACAAAATTTCTAACTGAAAATAAAGTCATCGTTGACTGTGGCTTTAGCAACAATGAAGTTAAAATCAATTGTCGCTCTCCGCCTCTAAAGATGCTTTCCGCATTAAGCATTTAGATTCAAACGAGGGAGGGCTTTCTTTTGAAAATTAACATGCGTGATTATTATCCTTTCTTTCATCATGATTATTTTGTAGATGTATCTGCTGAAGTTGCTGATCAGTATAAAGAATGGGAGCGGAACGAAAAAAACTATTGCCAAAGAAAGCGTCGTTATCATGCATTTTATTCACTAGACCGAGGAGATGGAATTGAGGCTAATTTGAAAAAACCTGTAATAATGCCAAATGAGATCTATGAAAACAAAGAGCTTTGCAAAGAACTGATGGAAATGCTCCATTCCTTGCCTCATAAGCAGTTTAAACGTATTTATGACCATATAATCAATAGAAAAAGTATTAAGGACATTGCGCAGACAGAAGGTGTGAGTCAAGCTGCAGTACGTGCTTCAATTACCAGAGGACTAAATAAACTGCTTATATGGTGCAAAGAAAGTTTTTACTTCGCATTTCTTTTTTTACTTTTTTTGAAGCAGTATATATGAGAGGAAATAATACCACCCTCATGGCACCTTGACAATCGAATACGCGGTGTTACAGGTACAATCCCCCGCGCGGCGGAGCGGCGAACGGGGCGGCGCGACGATGGCGCAGGCCGGAGCGATCCACGCATCCCGTTGACCCTGCCGTGGCAGGCAGGCGCGCGACGATGCCGCGCGGGGACAATGAGACTTCCACTACGGCCTCCCACTGACTTGAGGGGGAGTCCCTGCGGTATGCGCCCGTCCGGGGGACGGCGGTACAGGCGGGGCTATGTTGCGGATGGAGCCGTCCGCAGCCTGTGACATCCCCAGGGCCAGCGGGAAGCCTGCCGGGGCGCAGGGCAAATACGGCGAATTCCCGCCTCCGATTCATTTGTCATGATTCTGTTTTTGAGAAAAGGGGGATGGTTATGGCCCGAATGCCAGACGGCCGTACCCTTCGACGCTGCCCGGATGTTATGGATATCACGGAGATGTGCCGTGTCCTGGACATCAGCACAAAGACCGGTTATCGGTTGCTGAAAAACGGAGACATTTCATCATTGAAGATCGGCAGGGCCTATCGGATTCCCAAAGCCCATCTCCTGGCGTATCTCAAGATTAGAAAAGTAAGCGGGCTATGGTAGCCCCTCCATAACCTTGCCGCCCGCATGCGCCGGTGCTATGCTTGGCCTGTCAACGGCAGGAATCCAGGCTGCAAAAAGGAGGGACAACCATGATCGCAGGACACCTGCAAGAAAAAAAGGGATTGTACTACATGGTCCTGAGCTACAAGGACAAAAGCGGGAAACGGGTATCAAAATGGCTGCCGACGGGATTGCCCGTGAAAGGGAACAAAAAACGCGCCGAAGACATGCTGATGGCCGCCCGCGCCGAATTTGTGGCGGGAGAAGCCGCTATTGACCGTGATATGCCGTTTTCCAGCTATCTTGTCCAATGGATGGAGATCGCGCGGAGCACCTTAAAACCCAACACGGCTGCCGGATATGCGAGCATGATTCAGAATCCGATTGCACCGTACTTTCAGCAGCGGGGCATCACGCTGGGCGGATTGCAGGCGGTGGACATTCAGATGTTCTACACCAGTCAGCTCAAACGCGTATCCGCCAATACCGTCATCCACTACCACGCGATCATCCATAGGGCGCTCAAGTACGCGGTCAAGACGGACCTCATTGACGTCAATCCGGCGGACAAGGTGGAGCGGCCCAGGAAGGACCGGTTTACCGCCTCGTTTTATGACGGCAACGAGGTGAACCGGCTCTTTCAGGCAGCGCGGGGAACCCCGCTGGAGCTGCCGGTCATGCTGGCGGCATTCTACGGACTGCGCCGCAGCGAGGTGGTGGGGCTCAAATGGGATGCGATTGATTTTGAGAACAAAACCATCGCCATCCGGCACACGGTGACGGCCTGCACTGAAAAGGGCAGGCGCATCGAAGTGGCGGCCGATACGACCAAGACGGCCTCCAGCCGGCGGACCCTCCCGTTGGTGCCGGCTTTTCAAACGAAGCTGGCCGCGTTAAAGGAGCAGCAGGAGAAGAACCGCATACTGTGCGGCCGCTCCTATTGCACGGATTACCTGGGCTACGTTCTGGTGGATGCAATGGGAAACCGCCTGAAGCTGAGCTACATCAGCACGGCCTTTCCCGTACTGCTCAAGCGCAACGGGCTTCGGCCCATCCGCTTCCACGACTTGCGTCACAGCTGTGCCAGCCTGCTGCTGAAAAACGGCGTCCCCATGAAGCAGATTCAGGAGTGGCTGGGGCACAGCGACTTCAGCACGACCGCCAACATCTACGCCCACCTGGATGCCGGGTCCAAGCTCACCTCAGCACAGGCAATGGAAAAGGGATTGGGGATGAGCTCCGAAGTCGTTATAGAATAAGGGTATCGGAGCATGGCGGGAGACCTTTGGAGCGAGACGCCGGAGCAAATGAAAAAAGGCTTTCCCCGCTGTGGGGGAAAGCCTTATGGCGGAGAAGGTGGGATTCGAACCCACGGACCGGTTATTAGCCGGTTTACCCGATTTCGAGTGAATAGATGTACTCGAAAGATAAGAGAAAATAACGGAAGATAGTGGAGGATAAGAGACGTTAAAACCCTTGATTTTTAAGGGGTTTGACGTCTCTTATCCTCTATTTTTGTTGTCTGAAAAGGCTTCTGTAAATCATGATGTTTTGAGCTTTTTTCGGAAGAAAAGAGAGAACCAGGAGAGAACTGGTTTCGATTTCAAAGTAACATTGTGACCGTTCAATGGGATCGAATTTACCTAAGATAGTTTGAGCATGCTGCGATTCACCTGCCGTTGACAATGAACCAGAAGGGTGAATGTCATGCAGCGAAATGAAGATATCAAGCAGAGATTACAGGGATACCCCAGCTATATCAGCAAGGAGCAACTCTGCAAAATCTGTCATATCAGCAAGCGTACCGCATTACGCCTGCTGGAAGATGGAAGCATCCCCTGCAAGAGTAACGGGAAACAAACCCGAAAATATCAGATTGCGCTTGCCGACGTAGAGGCGTTTTTGCTTGAGAGACAAGCCAGAATAAAACCAAACCCACGAGAAGCCCGTA
>OKSA01002648.1_pt1 | contig 14246 bp, 10 predicted proteins | sample 1601181 | NCBI WGS metagenome assembly OKSA01 (sample SAMEA3541538, study PRJEB24748) | human gut metagenome | biome: human gut; feature: human-associated habitat; material: faeces | place: China | collected 2012
TGAACGTCGAAGTGCTGCTGCGCCGCATGGCGGCACGTCTGACCGATATGGCCGACCAACTGCACGCTGGTGCCGCCGGCGAGCAGGATGTAATGGGATTCTTCGCCGAAGGCGACCCCTTCCGCCGGTACAAGGCCGCCGTGACGCGAGCCGGCATCACCGCTGCACAAGCTGGTACGGCCACCGCGCAGCAAGCCGGCACAACTGCCGCCGGATTCCCGGAACGCGAGCTCGCCGTCCCCGAAGCCGGCTGGCAGCAGACCTTGCTGTTCTCCGCACGCCGGGGAGAAGCCATCACCGGTTTCATCCATCCGCGTCAGGCCATCGTCCAACTGCGCCCCGCCATGTAACTGCGCCCCGCCATGTAGCCCGTGTGCAGGTTCCCCTCGCCGCCCGTCACGAAGAAGGCTACGCGAGGGGGATGAAGTTCCCGCTTGTTTTCGTGAGAAGACCGTGTGGCTCCGCTGTTCGAAAGACCCAAAGGAGTAAGATAGTCTGTACCGTTTTTCGGGAAACGCATCGAAGTTGATGCGGCGAATGGTTAAGGGGGATGATGACGTATGACGTTACCAAGGCAGATTCCGGCCGGTGCCCGCGTGGTGGTGCGCATCACCGACGGCATTGACCCGGTCGACCACCGTATGAAGTTCCGCGACTATGTGGGTCACGTGGTTTCCTGGGACGGATACACGTTGGAGATGGTGCGTGACGCCGCCGCCAATGGTTCGCGCCCGGCCCAGAACGTGACCATCCATCAGGAACAGATTGCCACATTGAAACCCGTGCCGGAGCGGCGCAACACGCCACCCCGGCCGTAACCCAAGGCCATAAAGAATTCGGAGGAGAACGAGAGTGTCATCTACGCAGTTCGACGGCGATATCGACTCCTTCGTCTCCTATCTGAAGTCCAACCGCGGCCTGTCAGCGAATACGCTCAAAGCGTATCGCGCGGATCTCACGGCATGTCTGCACCTGTTCGAGCTGCGCGGCGTGACCGATCTGAACGAGATCACGCTGGATGATCTGCGCAGCTGGATGGCGGTGGAATCGCGCGATCACGCCCGCAGCAGCATGGCCCGCAAAACCGTGGCCGTGCGCGGGTTCTTCGCGTGGGCCTATGAGCATGGGCTGACCACCACCGACCCGGCCGCCACACTGATGACTCCCTCGATTCCCAGCACGCTGCCCGCGGTGCTCACCGAATCCCAGGCCGAGCAATTATTGGATGTCGCTGAACATGCCGTTGCAACAAACCAGTACAAGGACGATGGGGGAGCGGCAGCCGCGCCCGGCAGCGGCAAGGCAGCTGGCAAGACAGCTGATAAGTCGGCCGATACCGTAAACCGCAGTGAGGCACCCGCCCGTGCAGACAAGCGCGACAACGCCCGAGTCACCGCCGAATCGCAGCGCAACGCCGCGATTCTCGAACTGCTGTATGCCACCGGCATCCGTGTCGCCGAACTGGTGTCGATGGATATCGCCGACATCGACTTCTCCAATCGCACCATCAAAGTCACCGGCAAAGGCAACAAGCAACGCGTGGTGCCGTTCGGACTACCCGCCCAGCGTGCGCTGGAGACTTGGCTGGAACAGGGGCGGCCGGTACTGGCCCGTACGGCAACGGATGCAGTCAAGTCCCGTGCTGCCAACGCCCTGTTCCTCGGCGCACGAGGCGGCCGTATCGACCAACGCATAGCCCGTGACATCGTGCACAGAGCGGCCCGAGAGGCCGGAGTGCCGGATATCAGTCCCCACGCCTTGCGGCATTCCGCGGCCACGCACATGCTGGATGGCGGCGCCGATTTGAGGGAGGTGCAGGAGATGCTCGGGCATTCCTCCTTGAAAACTACACAACGCTATACGCACGTCTCCATCGAGCAGCTCAAGAACCGTTACGGACAGGCCTTTCCGCGGGCATGACCACTATGTGGACATTGGTTAACAAACTCAGCAAAGACTGAACCTAGCCGGCAAGAACCCCTGAATTTTACATGGGTGTAACAAAAAATACACTGCTTGTCTCCCAAGTGCGCAAAAATGACAGGTAACAGCAACGGGGTTGGGTGTCCGAAGCGGCGGGAAGCGTAAGTGTCCCGACGATGAGGAAATCCGACCCCGTTCGCATGAGGCGGGGCTGAGACGTCCTGCAACCTAATGAATAGGAGAAAACATATGAAGAAGAAAGCTCTTGCTTTCGCTGCCATGGCTTGCTCCGTGGCCATGCTGCTGAGCGCCTGCGGCGGCTCCAACAGCAACGCTGCCTCCGGTGACACCGCTGGCTCCAACATCATCACTGCGTACAACTCCGAACCGCAGAACCCGCTGATCCCGGGCAACACCAACGAAACCGGCGGCGGCAAGCCGGTCGACCTGCTGTTCTCCCGTCTGGTCTCCTTCGACAAGGACGGCAAGGCTTCCAACGAAGTGGCCGAGTCCATCACCCCGAACGATGACGCCACCCAGTACACCATCAAGATCAAGTCTGGCTGGAAGTTCACCGACGGCACTCCGGTGACCGCTGAGTCCTTCACCAAGGCCTGGTCCTACGTGGCCAACGCCAAGAACGCCCAGAAGTGCTCCTCCTTCTTCTCCGCCATCGCCGGCTATGACGATCTGCAGAAGGATGGCCTCAAGGGTGACGAGCAGCTCTCCGGCCTCAAGGTCGTGGACGACACCACCTTCACCGTCGACCTGAACCAGTCCGACTCCGTGTTCCCGATTAAGGTCGGCTACTCGGCCTTCGCCCCGCTGCCCGAGTCCTTCTACAAGGACCCGAAGGCCTTCGGCGAGGCTCCTGTGGGCAACGGCCCGTACAAGTTCTCCAAGTGGGACCACAACAAGGAAATCGCCCTCGTCAAGAACCCCGACTACAAGGGCAACGAGGACGTCAAGAACGATGGCGTGACCTTCAAGGTCTACACCGACGACTCCGCCGCCTACCGCGACATTCAGGCCGGCAACCTCGACGTGATGGAATCCGTCCCGGCTGCCTTCACCAAGACCTTCAAGACCGACAAGAAGGTCCAGGCTTACTCCGAGGCCGGCTCCGTCATCCAGACCTTCACCATCCCGTCCTCCCTTGACCACTTCAAGAACGACGAGGAAGGCCAGCTGCGTCGTCAGGCCATCTCCATGGCCATCAACCGTGACCAGCTCATCGACAAGGTGCTCAACGGCAACGCCACCGCCGCCACCGAGTTCACCTCCCCGAAGACCCCGGGCTACTCCGACTCCCTCAAGGGTGCCGACAACCTGAAGTTCAACGCCTCCAAGGCCAAGGAACTGTGGGCCAAGGCTGACGCCATCTCCAAGTACGACGGCCAGCTCACCTTCTCCTACAACGCCGATGGTGGTGCCAAGCCGCTTTACGACGCCGTCGTGAACCAGCTCAAGAACAACTTGGGCATCGACGCGGCCACCAACCCGATCCCGACCTTCCAGGAATTCCGTGACGCGGTCACCAACCGTCAGATGAAGGGCGCCTTCCGTACCGGCTGGCAGCCTGACTACCCGTCCGCCGAGAACTACCTGTGGCAGCTGTACTCCACCGCTGCTGCTGATGGCAACGGCTCCAACGATGGTGACTACAAGAGCCCGGCCTTCGACGACATGTGCAAGCAGGCTGCTGCCGCTTCCAGCACTGATGACGCCAACAAGCTGTACCAGCAGGCTGAGGAAATCCTCCTCAACGACCTTCCGGCCATCCCGCTGTACTACTCCAACGCCTCCGGTGTGGCTTCCCTCAACGTGAAGTCCGGCTACGCCTTCGATTGGCAGAACCTCCCGACCTACACCGAGATGTCCAAGAAGTGAGTCTGACTCACTGAACGGATACCGCTAGGTAGTTCGGAAATAAAGGGCGAGGATCGCAAGATCCCCGCCCTTTTTGTTGTGTGCGGGGTGCTTGCTCACGCCATCGGGAACCAAGTTAAAGTATCCACTATCCGACCGCAACCATGGACATATCCACCAGCATTGCCCAATCTCAAACCTTGCGTTAACGCAAATTTACATATCACAGTCCGGGCATGCGGTAAACTGTCGGAGTATTTATCGACCGGCGGGGGCGTACTATACCCTTTCTGGCCGGTCTAGGAAATAAGGAGCAACCGTATGGGTAAGTATCTTCTGCGACGCATTCTGCAGATGATTCCCGTGGTTCTCGGTACGACTCTTCTGGTATATGCCCTTGTATTCGCCCTGCCGGGCGACCCCGTCAAGGCCATGTTCGGAGACAAGCCTGTCAATGAGGCCGTCGCAGCCCAGATCCGCGCAGAATACCATCTCGACCAGCCGTTCATCGTTCAGTACTTCATCTACCTGAAGAATGCACTGACCCTGAACTTCGGCGATACCTTCGCCGGCCAGCCCGTTCTCGACGAAATCACCCGCGCCTTCCCGGTCACCATCAGGCTCGGCTTGATGGCGTTCGTGTTCGAGGCGATTTTCGGTGTGGTCTTCGGCATTATCTCGGGCCTCAAGAAGGGCAAGTGGTACGACACCGTTATCCTGATCGTCTCTCTGCTGCTTATTTCCGTGCCGACCTTCGTCACCGGCTTCGTCATGCAATATGTCTTTGGTATTCAGTGGGCGATATTGCCGGTGACGGCAGGCGCCGACCCCGGCTTCCTTGATCTGCTCATGCCGGCCATGGTGCTCGGTTCGGTGTCGATGGCCTATATCATCCGACTGACCCGCTCCGAAATCTCCTCCAACATCGCCGAGGATTACGTGCGCACCGCACGCGCCAAGGGCATGTCGAACGGTCAGGTCATGCTGCGCCACGTGCTGCGTAACTCCCTGATTCCAGTCGTCACCTACCTCGGCCAGGACATCGGTGCCCTGATGGGTGGTGCCATGATCACCGAGCAGATCTTCAACATCCACGGCATCGGCTTCCTCACCTACCAGTCCATTCTGAAGGGCGAGGCAAACCTGGTGGTGTCCATCGTCACGTTGCTCATGCTGATTTTCGTAGTGTGCAACCTCGTTGTCGACATGCTGTACGCGGCCCTCGATCCGCGTATCCGTTACGCGTGATAGGGAGGAGTGAGTCACATGGCAAACGAAACCACTGAAAACGAGCTCAACCAGACCGGCGAGCCAGGAACCGAATACTTCATGGAAACCCTGCCCGGTCAGGACCGTTACGTAGCTCCTCTCGACGAGACCCCGTTGCAGGACGTCGATTCCGTCGACGAATCCGCACCGGCCACCAGCATGTGGGCCGACGCATGGCGAACCCTGCGCCGCAACCCGTTGTTCATCATCTCCGGCTTGCTGATCCTGTTCATCATCGTGGTGGCCATCGCCCCCGGTCTGTTCACCAAGCAGGATCCGAACGCCTGCGATCTGGGCAACTCCTTGAGCCCCGCCTCCGCCGGACACCCCTTCGGCTACGACCTGCAGGGCTGCGACGTGTACACCCGCGTGGTCTACGGCACCCGTACCTCACTGTCCGTCGGCGTGCTCTCCACGCTGCTGGTCGTGATTGTCGGTACCCTGATCGGTGCCGTCGCCGGCTTCTTCGGCGGTTGGGTCGACGCGGTGCTGAGCCGTATCACCGACATCTTCTTCGCGCTGCCTATGCTGCTTGGCGCCATCGTGGTGCTTCAGATGTTCAAGACCTCCAAGTCCATCTGGAAGATCGTGCTGGTGCTGACGCTCTTCGGCTGGGTCGGCGTATGCCGTATCGCCCGAAGCGCCGTGCTGGAATCGAAGAACCTCGAATTCAACACCGCTTCCACGGCCCTCGGCTCCACGCCTGCCAGAAACCTGTTCCGTCACATCTTGCCGAACTCCCTGGCCCCGATCATCGTCATCGCCACCACTTCGCTGGCCTCCTACATCGTGGCCGAAGCAACCCTAAGCTTCCTTGGCGTCGGCCTGCCGACCACCACGGTGAGCTGGGGTGGCGATATCTCCAGCGCACAGACCAACCTGCAGACTGATCCGCTGGTGCTGTTCTACCCGTCCGCCGCACTGGCCATCACCGTGCTTGCGTTCATCATGATGGGCGACGCCGTCAAGGACGCCCTCGATCCGAAGAGCCGTACGGCCTGAGCGAGGGGAGTGGAGAAACATTATGACTGACAACACCAACGCCAAGATGCTGGCTATGCAGAAAGAGCATGGTCCGCTGCTCGAGGTCAAGGATCTGGCCATCGACTTCACCACTGACACCGGCAAGCCGGTGCACGCGGTGCGCGATGCCAACTTCACCGTCTACCCTGGCCAGTGGGTGGCCATCGTGGGCGAGTCCGGTTCCGGCAAGTCCACCTCCGCCATGGCCGTGCTGGGTCTGCTGCCCGGCACCGGTCACGTGGTCAACGGCTCCATCAAGCTCGACGGCGAGGAAATCGCCGGCGCCAAGCAGAGCGAGTTCGACAAGCTGCGCGGCACCAAGATGGGTCTCGTGCCTCAGGACCCGATGAGCAACCTCAACCCGGTGTGGCGTATCGGCACCCAGGTCAAGGAAGCACTGAAGGCCAACAACATGGACGTGGCTCACGAAAAGCGCTCCGCCCTTGCCAAGGCTCTGGCCGGCGACGAGGTCGAAGTCAAGGGCAACGACGACGAGACCTTCCTCGGAGCCAAGGAACTGCCCGAGCTCATGACCGAGGCCAAGAAGGCTTTGACTGAAGCCGGCATGTCCGGCGAGGCCTTCGACAAGGCCGTCGCCCGCTTCACCAACGAATGGGTTCCGGGCTCCGAAACCCGTTGGCGCGTGGCCGACGACCTCATCAAGGCCGGCGTGGCCGACGACCAGGCCTGGTATCTGGCTAAGAAGTACGTCACCGGCTCCACAATGGATGACCGTATCGCGGGTCTGCTGTCCGAGGCCGGTCTGCCCGACGCCGCTACCCGTGCCCGTCAGTTCCCGCACGAGTTCTCCGGTGGTATGCGCCAGCGCGCGCTCATCGCCATCGGCTTGGCCTGCCGCCCCGATCTGCTGATCGCCGACGAGCCGACCTCCGCCCTCGACGTGACCGTGCAGAAGCGCATCCTCGACCACCTGCACATGCTCACCGACTCGTTGGGCACCGCCGTGCTGTTCATCACCCACGATCTGGGCCTTGCCGCTGAGCGCGCCCAGCACATTGTCGTGATGTACAAGGGTCAGGTCGTCGAATCCGGCCCATCCCTTGAAGTGCTCCAGCACCCGCAGCACCCGTACACCAAGCGACTGGTGGCCGCTGCCCCGTCGCTGGCCTCCCAGCGCATCATCTCCGCCAAGGAGCGTGGTGAGGATGCGGACGCTCTGCTCGATCACCACATCGCCGGCGAAAGCACGCTCGAAAAGAGCGAGCACATCATCACCGTCGACCACCTGACCAAGGAATTCAAGCTGCCCCGCAAGAAGGAGATGTTCAAGGCCGTCGATGACGTGTCCTTCTCCGTCAAGCGTGGCACCACACTGGCCATTGTGGGCGAATCCGGTTCCGGCAAGTCCACCGTGGCGAACATGGTGCTTCACCTCCTGAAGCCCACCTCCGGCAAAGTGTTCTATGAAGGTCGCGACACCTCCACGTTCAAGTCCAAGGACCTTCTGGGCTTCCGCCGCCACGTGCAGCCGGTGTTCCAGAACCCCTACGGTTCGCTCGACCCGATGTACTCCATCTTCCGTTCCATTGAGGAGCCGCTGCGCATCCACAAGATCGGCGACAAGAAGTGGCGTGCCAACCGTGTCAAGGAACTGCTGGACATGGTCGAGATGCCGGCTTCCGTGATGGGCCGTTACCCGAACGAGCTCTCTGGTGGCCAGCGCCAGCGCATCGCCATCGCACGAGCCATGGCTCTGGACCCGGACGTCATCGTGTGCGATGAGGCCGTGTCCGCTTTGGACGTGCTGGTGCAGGACCAGGTGTTGCGCCTGCTCAACGATCTGCAGGCCGAAAAGGGCCTGAGCTACCTGTTCATCACCCACGATCTGGCCGTGGTTCGTCAGATCGCCGACGAGGTTGTGGTGATGCAGCACGGCAAGCTGGTGGAGCATGCCACCACCGACGAGGTCTTCGACCACCCGCAGAAGCAGTACACCCGAGACCTGCTCGACGCCATCCCCGGCGGCAAGCTCCAGCTCGGTTTGGACTGATAGGACATTCTAAATTAGCTCCCTCTTATGAGGGAGCTAATTTTTTATACCTCAATGTAATCGTGAGTGCGGTACTGGTAGAGAGGCCAAAATAGTATGGCTGCATGACCATCACCATCACCACATCGAACGTCAACGGCATTCGCGCGGCAAAGCGCAAGGGCATCGAGGACTGGGCCGGCAAACATGCTCCGGATGTCTGGTGTATGCAGGAAGTGCGCGCCCCGCAAGAGGATGTCGATTCGATTTTCGGCGAATTCGGTTTCGAGTATGCCACCGCCGGCAAGATCGCCTCACCCTCTGACCTGCATTCGCTGAACGAGGTCTGCCGTGTCAAGGGTCGTGCCGGAGTCGGGCTCCTCACCGATCTTGAGGTGACCGATAAACGCTATGGACTTCCGGGCTTGAGCGAGGATGTGGATTCCGGCCGTTGGATTGAGACCGATGTCAAGACGCCGCAGGGATACACGATCACCGTGGCCTGCGTGTACGTGCACGCCGGCAACACCGATGATTCGACCAAGATGGAACAGAAGTACCGTTTTCTGGACACGATGCTCACTCGCATGGGCGAGTTGCGCGACGAGGCCGCGCACGGCGGCAAGCAGGCGGTATTGTGCGGCGATTTCAACATCGCGCACACGCCGCTCGACATCAAGAACGCCAAGGCCAACGAAAAGCACGCCGGCTTCCTGCCCGAGGAGCGCGCCTACGTGGACAAGTGGCTGGATGAATATGAGTTTGTGGATGTGATGCGTTCGCTCGCCGGTGATATTCAGGGTCCGTACACGTGGTGGAGCCAGCGCGGGCGCGCTTTCGACAACAATGTCGGCTGGCGCATCGACTACCAGTTCGCCACGCCCGAGCTGGCGGAGACCGCGCGCGGCTTTGTGATCGACAAGGCCCCCACATACGAGTTGCGTTGGTCCGACCACGCGCCACTTACCATCACATACGACGTGTGACTCAGCTTTCTCTAAGCCTGAGTGCTAGTGTTAGCAAGGTTGCAACCGTTACATGAAACGAGGAATTATGGGACTGTTCGGATTCGGCAAGAAGAAGAGCAAGAAGGAAGCCGAGCCGGCCGTTGAGCCTGTCGATGAAGACAAGGTGGCTGCCGCAGAAGCGAACGCTGCCGCAAAGGCCGAGAGCGCGGAGACCGTGCTCGCCGAACCGGCCAGCGAATACCAGGGCCGCGGAGAAGAGCGAGGCCCGTGGGACGTCAATGATGAGGACGTGCCCGATTATGACGATTATCTGGATCTGGGCGCCTACTACCTGCCCTTCCTCCAGGGCATCCAGCTGCGTATCAAGGCCAACCGCGCCACCCAGCAAGTGCTTGGCTCCACCATCACCTTCGGCTCCTCCAGCCTGGAGATTGAAGCCTTTGCCGCACCCAAGACCCTGGGACTGTGGGACGACGTTCGCGGTGACCTGCTTGAAGCCAACAAGGCCTCTTCTGAAGTGGACGGTGTGTTCGGCACCGAGCTGAAGCTGCCGGTCAATGTCAAGGGCGGCAAGACCGTGAACACGCGCATCGTTGGTGTGGACGGCCCTCGCTGGATGCTGCGTGGCATCTTCTCCGGCAAGGCTGCTATCGATCCGGACAGCCCGGAGACCGAGGCGCTGAACAAGTTCTTCGCCGGCATCGTCGTCGAGCGTGGCGAGGAGCCTTTGGCGCCGCGCGATCTGATCCCGATGCATCCGCCGGTCGCCCCCGCCGAGCGCAAGGCCGCCAAGGCCGCAGCCGAAGCCGGCGAGCAGAACGGCAAGGAACACTTCAAGGACATTCCGGACAACAAGCCGAAGGGTCCGCTGAGCCAGGACCAGCAGACCGAAGTGAAGACCACGCTGTCTCGCGGCCCGATGTTCTCCGAAGTTCGCTGATCCATAGGAAGAGACTTGGCAGACAACAAACGCACCGGTTTGTCCGCGCTGGCCGACGCCGGCAATGACGGCGAGGACTTCTCCGTCATTGATGCCATCGGCGGCCCTCGCGGCGTCATCGAATCCATGCTGCCCGGCGTGGTGTTCGTCGTACTGTTCGTGGCCACGAGCAATCTGAATCTCACCATTGCGATTTCGGCCGTGTTGGCGGTATTGCAGGTTATTGTGCGACTGATTCAGCGCCAGTCGGTAATGGGCGCGGTCTCTGGTCTGGTGGCGGTAGGCATCTGCCTGATTTGGGCATGGCAGACTCATGAGGCCCGCAACTACTACATCTTCGGATTCATTACCAATGCCGGCTATGCCGCGTTGCTTGCCGTGTCGCTGATTGCGCGCGTGCCCGGACTGGGTTTGGTCGTCGAATTCATTCGTAGCCTGCCCACCGAGCATTTCAAGGCATGGTTCCATGACTGGATGGACGACAAGGCCCTGAAACGCGCCTATATGATTGTCACCGGCCTTTGGGTCGGTCTGTTCCTGCTGCGGCTGGTGGTGCAGGTGCCGCTGTATCTGACCAACCATGTGGCCGCACTCGGCGTGACCCGCCTGCTCATGGGCATTCCGTTCTGGGCATTGGCGATTTGGGTGAGTTACCTCATTATTGCCACGCCGATGCACCGGCATAAGGTCGCGGCTAAGAAGACACAGACTGAAGTCGCTGTTGATGCCGAATCCGAGGCAAACAATGCCGAACTCGAACCGAGCGCAACCGGAAAGGACGATGATGCAAGCTGAAGTTCGTATCGAACGATACGCCGACCAAGGCCGCTGCGTGGCCCATATCGACGGTCGTGTGGTGTTCGTCCGCTTCGCCTTGCCCGACGAACTCGTGCGAGTCGAGCTTGACGAGCCCCACGACCGGGACGACCGGTTCTGGACCGGCGAAGTCGTCGAGGTTCTCGAGCCGTCTGAAGACCGAGTCACCCCGGCATGGCCACTTGCCGGTCCCTTGGCGATGGGCGGGGGAGTGGGCGGCGCGGATCTCGTGCACGTCTCTTTGCCCGGCCAGCTCAAGTGGAAGGCCATCACCGTCTCCGAACAGATGAGCCGACTCGGCCATATCGACGTGGCCGTTCCCATCGAGCGCATGCCCGGCGACAAGGCAGCCGGCGGCCTCAATTGGCGTACCCGCATCGAAATGATTGCCGACGACAACGGCATGCCATCCATGCGCCGGCGCGGCACACACAACCGCGTGGCCATCGACACCATGCCGCTTGCCACGCGCACGCTGCTGGACGTCGCCAAGCGCGAACACGTGTGGGAGGGCGGCTTTGAACCCGGCTCCCAGATTCGTCTTTCCGTGCCCGAACCGCGCGGCGAGATCGTCGATACCGCGGCAGCAGACGACAATTACGCCGTACTTGTGGACGGCGAACTGCGCGCCGGCTCCCAGCTGCTCACCGAACAGGTGACCATCAACGGCACGACCTTCGACTATCAGGTTGACGCCAACGGTTTCTGGCAAGTGCATCGCCAAGCGCCGATCGCCCTCGGTACGCACGTGATCAACCTGGTCAACGGGCAGCTGCAGTCAGCGGCGGACGCCGTAATCTGGGATCTGTATTCCGGTTCCGGCCTGTTCACCCTGCCGCTGGCCACAATGACCGGTGAACGCACCCGCATGCTCAGCGTTGAAGGCGCGCGTGTGGCCGTCAAGAACGCTCAGCGCAACCTGCGCGCCATGAACCTGAACGACGTGGACGCCCGCGCGGGTGACGTCTCGCGCACGCTGGACCATGTGCCGGCGCATCTGGCCAAGCCGAATGTCGTAGTGCTTGATCCGCCGCGTGCCGGTGCTCGTGCCAAGGTCTGCCGCCAGATTGCCGCGGCCGGCGCATCCAGCGTGGTCTACATCGCCTGTGATCCCACCAGCCTCGCACGCGACACCGCGATACTCATCGGCGAAGGCTACGAACTCAAAGACATCCGTGCCTTTGACATCTACCCGATGACCCACCATGTTGAGACGGTGGCACTGTTTACCCGCTGACAGGTGAGCATATGACACGACGAATTCTCGGATTGCTGGCCTGCATGGCGGCTGTGTTGTCCCTAGCTGCCTGCACGCCGGCCGGTAGGGCGGTCGGCGATACCCAAGACAGCATGCCGGAAGTCGCCCACGATTCCACACATCCCACGGATGTCACAGTCGGCTTTGTGGGCTCGACTGATACCGCCGCAGACAAGTCCGCCATCAATGCGCTGTCTGATGACAAACTCAATGTCTACTATGCCTCGCTCGAAACATCCGCGAGCTCGGCAAACGCAACTGATGGCGTATCCGGTGAAACCGAATCTTCTGACGCCGGCAATACCAACGAAAACGGTGCCGATAGTACGGATGCTCATACTGGCGTCGACAAGAATGCGGCCACCGCACAGCAGGGTGTTGCCGATTTCGTGGCTCGCGCGGTCAAAATCGTGATTATCAGCGGCATCGACGTTACCGACGCCAACCGGGAGAGCTGGAACCAGACGTTGACCAATGCGCGTGAAGCCGGTATTCCAGTCGCTTTCATTGATCCAAAGCATGCGCCCGAAGATGAACTGCTGTACGCCGTCATCCTTCACCTCAACACCGGCAGTGCCGATTCTGGCGACACTGCCGATACCAAGCCAATGGCTATTACTGACGCCGTGCTCACCATCACGCGCGACGAACCCCACGAACGCGAGATCAAAGTCACCGTCTCCTGAGCCGAATCAGCCCCTTGAAGCTGAGAAAGCACCCTGAATCATCCCTGAGCCTTAGTGGATTGCGAAACAAGACGCGGTAAGCTGGGGAATATGAGTGCAACAACAGCCGTGGAAATGCCTGAAATCGGAGCAACCGGTCTTACCTCCAAAGAAGTGGTGCAACGTATCGAAAGTGGCCAATCGAATGCGGTGAAAACCTCCAGCTCGCGTTCGGTTCAAGATATCGTGCGAGCCAACGTATTCACGCTGTTCAACGGCATCATCTTCGCCGCGATGGTACTGGTGCTGATCACCGGTTCCTGGAGGGACGCGGTGTTCGGTTTCGTCATCATCATCAACACGGGCATCGGCATCGTCACCGAGCTGAGGGCCAAGCGCACGCTGGATAAGCTTTCCATCCTTGTGGCCTCCGACTTCCTCGTGCATCGTGACGGCAGGGACGTGGAGGTGCCCCACAACGAGATCGTGCTCGACGACCTGCTGTGGATCCGCGCCGGCGAACAGGTGCCGGCCGACGGGCAGATCATCCAGACCTGGGGACTGGAACTCGACGAATCCATGCTCACCGGCGAATCTCGTACCGTGCGCCACAAGGTGGGGGAGCAGGTGTATTCCGGTGCCACCGCGGTCTCCGGCATGGCATTGGTCAAGGTCAATGCGGTCGGCAGCCATTCCTACGCCGCCACGCTCACCGCGCAGGCCAAGGTATACAAGAAAACCGTGTCCGACCTGAACAAGGGCATCAACACGATTCTGAAATTCATGACCTTCCTCGTGGTACCGCTGTGCATTCTGCTGATTCTTTCGCAGATCCATACGGTCGGCGGTTGGGGCACGGCACTCTCCACCGGCGAATGGCGGCAAGCCGTGGTTTCCGCGGTCGCCGGCGTAGTAGGCATGATTCCCGAAGGCTTGGTGCTGCTGACTTCGCTGAACTTCGCGGTGGCCGCCATGCGTCTCGCCCGTCACAATACGCTGGTGCAGGAGCTCGAATCCGTGGAGACACTGGCTCGCGTGGACGCGCTGAACCTCGATAAAACCGGCACGATCACCGATGGCGGTATCGCCTTCAACCGGCTCGTGATGCTCGATTCCGCCAATGCGACTGCGGAACAGGCAGCCACGCAGTCTCTCTACGACTGCTGCAACGAAGAGCAGCCCAACGGCACCGGCCAAGCCGTACTCGCCGGGCTCAAGGCCCAAGGATATGGGGCAGGTGCGGTTGAGTCTCGTGTCCCGTTCTCTTCGGCGCGCAAATGGAGTGCGGTGCGTAAATCCGGCGAGACCTGGTACATGGGAGCGCCGGAGGTTATTATTTCTGCGCTTGAGGGTGACTATTCGTCGGTGTTGCAGCAGGTTAACGAGTATGCCAATGACGGCAACCGTGTGTTGCTGGTTGCGCGGTCTACAGCGCCCCTCAGTCCGCTTCGCGGACAGCTCCCCTCGGAGCCGTGTACGCATACGGAATCCGCGCGCACGGGTATCTCCTTGCCGGATACGCCCG
>OKSA01002653.1_pt1 | contig 14233 bp, 10 predicted proteins | sample 1601181 | NCBI WGS metagenome assembly OKSA01 (sample SAMEA3541538, study PRJEB24748) | human gut metagenome | biome: human gut; feature: human-associated habitat; material: faeces | place: China | collected 2012
ACGAGGCCCGTCACCACATCTGCGGCATCGTGCCAGCGGTTAGCACGGAATTTCCAGCGGTAAGTGGTCAGATGGGCATACAATTCGGGCCAGCGCAGCGCCCAGTCGCAGGGAAAACGTACCGTATGAACCACCGTCGCTGCGTTCGAGAGGATGCGGGCTTCCTTGTTAGCGGACTGGTGAAACCACTCCACACGAACCTGCGGCGCTAAAGCCTGCACCGCGCGGGCAAATCCCCGGCCTCCGTTGTTACTCTCGATCAGTGCCGCACGCGTACCCGACTCGCGGAGCATCGTTCCCACCAGTCCTTCGGTCATCTCCATCGGTTCGCGCGAATAAACCGCATCGGTAACGTAGATCACCCCGTCCGGATCGACGACATAACAGAGCGAACAGAGGTAATCGTCGCCCGTATCGGCCGTATCGGTATAGTTCGCCCGGCGCACGATGTCGCGGGGCAGCTCCTCGTAAGTCAGGAAATTATCCCCGTAGAGCAGCCCTTCGCGCACCGAAGGACGCCCCTGATACATACACTCGAACCGCACGGGATCGAGCCGCCGCTTACCACGCAGCAATTCCGCGCCGTGAAGCTCCTCCCAGAGCGCTTCGCCCGGTTCACGGGGATCGACCGGCGACGGAGGACGCGTTTTGAGAGCTTCGAAGTTCAAATAGAGCCAGGTATCGGGCGGCAGCGTATCGAGCTGCGCCCAGTCGGTGAACTCGACGAAAGGCTCCCGGCGGCAGAGCGTGCCGATCAAATCCTCCTCGTGCCAGCGCGTGAAGACGATCAACTCGCCGGAGAAGTTGTGCATACGGGTCTTCACGACCGAGGTGTACCACTCCCAACAGTTCTCCCGCACGACGGGCGAATTGGCCTCCATCGCATCTTTGTACATATAGTAATCAATTTTGTCGCAGATTAACAAAAAAACGTTAAATTTGCGCTAAAGATTGATTGACAGCGTTATGGAAAAATCGAAAAGAGTAGTCGGTTACGCCCGTGTTTCGACGGAGGCACAAGACATTACCCGTCAAATTGAACTTATTACGGCCTATTGTAGCGACCGAAATTATCATCTAATCAAAATCATTCAAGAGAAAATTTCGGGAGCCAGAAAGGACAGGAAAAGTCTAAATGAACTTTTAGATGTGGACGATGCGGTCGCCGATATGATTATCGTGTCGGAACTCTCCCGTTTATCGCGTGAAGATGATATTTTATCCGTTCTTTCAACGATAAACGAACTTTTGAAACAAGGTGTCGATATTCTGTTTTTGGATAAGCAAGACCGCATTTATAAGGCTGGAACTATTTTATCCCTTTACGACATCATTACGCTGTCAGTAGAAGCCAAAGCAAGTGCCGACGAACGCTACAAGATTGCAGGTCGGATGCAGACGGGTTTACGCTCCAAACTGGCCGAGTTTAGCAATATGTTTGCAGGCGGTACGGTTCCTTTCGGCTACAAAGTCATTCACAATCCCGATTACAAACTGAACCAAACGCCTAAAAACCTGCTTGTCGTCGATGCCAAAGAAGCCGAAGCGGTAAAATACCTTTTTCAGCAGCTAATCGACGGCAATACGATACGGCAGACTGTAAGGGTTTACAATAAATTATACCCTTACAAACTCTCTTATTCGGGCATCTGCCGCATTATCCGCAATCCCAAATACAAAGGGGAGATATACCGACGGGGAAAATTGTACGGCCAAATTCCCGAACTGCAAATCATCACGCCCGAAGATTTCGACAAGGCCAACAAACAGATGCGTGAAAACAGCCTGTTTCAAAGCAATGCTCCGAAATACTATAATCCGCTGAAAGGTTTGCTGTTTTGCCCGTGTGGATGCGGTCTTTACATGAAACCCAACCACAACAGCTATCTAATCTATCGTTGTTCAAGTGCTTATAACGACAAACAGAAATGCGAAAATTACGGCGTCAAATGCGCTTATATCCTATCGTCCGTTTGGACTTGTGTAAAGGAAACCTTGCACACCGAGGAATACAAGCGCTTCAATACCCAGCGGGCAAATGAATTGCAGGGGATAAACAAGCAGATTCGGGAAACAATCACCCGAAAAGTCAATAGCGTCGATGAACTGAAAACGCAATCGGCATCGTTGATTGCCAAAATCAAGAAACTGAATAATGATGACCTTATCAATGAATTGGAAACCGATTATAACGTGCTTTGCAAACAAATCAAGCAAACCGAGCAGGAAATTTCCGAACTGAACGGACAGATAGCCGAAAACGATGCCGAAATAAAACGGAATGTGGAGCAGAAAGATTTTAGCAAAATGGAGCAGTCGGCCTTATACAAGGAAAAATTGCAAAAAGCCGTCTATCATTCCCTCTCTGCCATGCGTGGCATTTTGGAAATAATCTTTAAGAACGGCATGACACGTTACGTGCTGATTAAAAAGCACCGAAACGGCGGAACCTACCTTTTGCCCGATACGTTCAAAGGCGACATGGAACGGAAACAAATTATCGTTCCGTCCTTACGAACCGACAAGGATAATCCCTATTCAGCCCAGCCAATGAATTTGCGCTACACGTTCGACGAATTTTTCAAGGCCATGCCCGTCGAAGAATACGAGATCCCGATAACGGAATGAAAAAAGAGGGCGATTGCTGTAATGGCAATCGTCCCCTTTTCGGTTCGGTTAAACGACCGAACAATTAAAGATGTTCCCGTAACAGATCAAGGATTATCTGTTCTTGTGTCTGCGTAGAGGTTTTGCGGGCATTTTGGATTTTATCCGCCTGCCATTGGGTAAGATTCTTTAATTTTTCTTCCATTTCAGAAGTGTAGGCGGATGCGTCATCGGCAGCATTATAACCGTCTTGGATGAATGTAATCAAATACTTTTTGGCGAGGAATTTAGCCGTGAATTTTTCACTTGCCGCTTCAAACCATTTGCGGCTCTTGGCACACCACCCGTCAGCCTCTTGCAGACATTGGGGCATTTCACGGGTTTTAAGACTTGCCACCAAATCTTTGGCTTTGAGTTTGTTGTTGCCACACGCCCAAAACGAGATTGTCGAAAGCGGGAAATTGCGTCGTTGCAATTCCATAGCAAAATCAAAGGCCGCATTTGTTTCCTTAATGGCCATTGCGGGGGCTGCCATGTAGTCGGAACCTTTCCACGTTTTCGTGCAAATGTTCATTTCGGCAATGAGCAATGCAATGGCAACCCCTTTATTCAGCGGCTCAATGACCACCAAATCTTCAAGCGGCAAGCCTAATTCAAGGTAGGCTTTCAGACGGTGCTGACCGTCCAAAACAGCGTAATAATCCTTTGCATGTTCATCGGCAATATCGTTGCCGTCCAAATCGGTCAGGTGACCGCCCGATGCTATGATGGCTTTACCGTTCACCGCCGTAATGGGACACAACATCCCATATTCGGCAAGAGAATCCTTTTTTGCCTTAATCGCTTTTTCATCGGTAGGACGATTGCCTTTGATAAAAGCAAATTGAGAAGATTTGAAAATTTCAAAAACATTTAAGTTTTTCATAATATTTCTTACTCCTTGTTAGGGAGAGGCTTAAATTATGCTGCATCCCTTGCCCAAGTGTTTGCAGGTCGTCGGGGTTATCCCTTTCGACACTGCAAAAGTACTATTTGCCAGCGACCCTTTGCAGGGAGTAAAAAACAGCCCATTTCCTACTCCCTAAAATCCATAGATAGCGGATTCAGTATGCGGCAGCTTGTTTGCATAGGTTTTCAGCACTCCTTTCAGCGATTCATCGCTATCCTTAAAGTTTACATTTCGTGTCAGCCGCATAAAATAGAACAGACGGGAAATAAGCAACATTTTATTATAAGATACCTCTTTATCGCATCTGTGTTCATTCGCCGCACCTCGATTCGGCAATTTCAAAGCATCGAACAGATGTTTGAACTTATCCGCTGCAAAGCACATATAATAGGATGAATTTGTGAATGTCGTTGTGTAGGTAGAATGATCTATTATGCGGTAAAACTCCTTGTCTTTCCACTCTTTGAGTTTTTGCCTTAATCCATACATAACTGCTGCTTTTACATTTGGGTCTGCTTCGCGGCTCTTTTTACCCTTTACTCGGAATGTAATCTCAAAATCTTTTGAATCTCCGATATAGTCTAATATTTTGGTTAATGATTTTGGCGGGAGTTTAACCCAAAAACATTTGGTAAACTTTTCAATCGACCAATCATAAACAAACAGCACAGCCCACCAAAATTTATTTACGTCCAATCCAAAGCCTTTAATTGTCGCTATAATATCCGTTTCCTGCAAAAACATTTCTTTTGTAAACGGGGCTTTTATCTTCTCCTGACAGACCCTATCCCAAAATCTGCGTGGGAAAGTGTCTATGACTTCATCACCCATATAATTCCAAGAATCGGTAATCGCATATACATATTCCAACTCTTTTTCTTCTTGTTCGTCGGCTTCATAAAAGACAAATCCTAAATCGTCGGTTCTAATACTCATAATCCAAATTATTTTATTTCCAAATTTAGCGAATTTCGCTGAAAAGCCCTCATTTCGGCTCCCGATAAAGAATTCCCCGATTCATTTGTTTGCTGAAAATAACCTCTGTACCTTTACAGAAGCCAGCAAGAGGGATAAGGGCGATGCCTAAATCTGTCCCCTGCTTCGTGCTCAAAAGTGGCACTTATACCACTACCTACCCAACCAACACCTAATTTAGGCTCTCGGCTCTGAAGAGCCTCAAACCCGATTTTCAGACTATGCTGTACTATGTAACGCAACACAAATGATTCGACAACCGAAAAGCCGCCAAAGCCGCGTTAGGCTCCGCCTGCTTTCGGAAATTATTAAAAACAAAAGAGATACTATTTACTAATTACGTCGCTAACGATGAATTATACAACGATTCCAAAATCAATTTGCCAGCTTCAGACGGGCAACGGCAAACCGACTGACATTTACGTTTGAGCAACGATTAAATGCAAATCGGACTACAAGACACAAACAAGCCATATAACGGAAGATAGGCTGTCCCAAATAACAGGAGTAAATATCCGTACCGTCAAACGGTCTGTCCAACGATTGGAGGAGTGCGGAGCAATGCAGGTTACAACCCGCATAATCGACGGATGCAAACGCCGTAATTCCTATTATATAGCCAATCCCCAAACGGATTTCTTTTTCGTGGATAACCGATTCTTTGCAAAGAACCATCCGCCGAAAATCGCGGGCTTTCTACTCATATTAAAGGCTATATGTCTTAATAATACGAATACTATCCTTTGAAATATCGGACAGATTGCCGATGCTGTCGGAATGAACCGCAACACGGTTTCCACTCTTATTAAAGAGAGTAACGGATTAGGACTGATTAAGGCCCTACCGAACGGCTACGAAATAACGGATGATTGCTTTGTAAATCCGCCGCAGAAAGATACGGCACACGCCGTCTATAATGAAATATGTCAATTCTGCCTAACAAAGGGAACAAATCCGCCGCAATGAAATGAACGGGCAATGAATCGGATTCTTACTAAATACAACATTCCGAATCTGCCAATAGATAATCCGCTGTCGGTTACTTACGCCCTTAATGAACGCTGCAAGATGATTCCCGAATCCGTGTCGCTGGCTTATTTCGTTAAAGTGTTATGCACCCAAGACCCGATAAAGGCAAACAAGCTACATTCACAATCTTTTCTACTCACATAATATACTTTCATTCAGACGCCCCGATTTCACAGTTGGGGCGTTTGTTTATTGCATAGTCTTAATTTTAGGCTGAGTCTCTTTTACTGTCAAATAGGTTGTGTACACCTCTCTCGAATAATAATATGCAAATTGGCGACTACGAATATTCAAAATAACAATAGTAATAATGCAAATAACATAGCTCCACCAACAAAAATAAAATTTACTAATTAACAAAGCCGATAAAACAAATGATAGAGTTAGTAAACCACGAGAAAAAGCATACATTCCATTTAAATCTGAAATGCGATTAGTTTCTCCAGCCTTACGTTTAGCTATTGAAAATAAACAATCATTACTCTGTTGTTGTCCTCCATTCCCTACATCGCTTTTTAAATGATTCTTTATGACATCGGCTTGATAAAGTTTTATTCCCGTTAATCGGCTATTGCCATCTAATAACTTATTTGATGGTTTGCCTCCCCAACACCAAAAATACAACGGTTCTATCCAACTACTTAAAGTGTTAATGAAAAATCCCAGAAAGTACGCTATTGCTGTGTAAAATAGAATGGCTTTATCATTAATTTCTATACTAAACATATGAAAAACAACATACAATAGTACAAATCCATGAAGTAACGACGATAAAACATTATATAGGCTGAATTTCATGGTCTTATAATATTAATGTTCCTAAATAATATAAGCCATCCTTTCCCCACCTATGTTTGTTTTCGAGAAAATCTACACTGTAATTTTGATTTGATACATAAACATCTATTTCACCATTATTACAGTCGAATAAAATATCACCTGCCTTGTTTTGTGTAATTCTATTATAACCAGGATAATAGCATAAATGCTCTGCGGGACACTCTCCAATAACAACAATATCGGGATTCATCTGGTCTAACCATTCTCTAATAACTTTCCCTGATTTCCTACCATGATGTGGGGCAAAAAGAACATTAGCTTTGGGAAGATTAATTTCATCTTTTATTTTCTCCATGAAATCACTTTCCATATCCCCCATCCATATAATTGTAGCTCCATTTTGTAAACTATACGTTATAATCGGGGACAGATTATTATATGATTCTCCATTTTTGGCTTTCTGTAATTCTTCTTGAAAATCTTTGTTCGATGTAATTGGCCATAAGATGTTTATGCCAGATGAGCCTCTTTCCTCATCTGACATATTCATCCATTTTCGCGAACATCCTTTAAAAATATAAAATGCTTTCTTTTTTGAATCCCGTAATTCACAATATTTTATAAACCCACTTGTCTCGTCCTCTTTTATCGCTTCGTTTTGTACTACGTAAAAGTTGACAATCCCTAATTTATCATCATAATAATCCAGATTTTGAATATGGTCTTCGTCTGGATGAGTGGAAATAAACCTTGTTATCTCTTTGCCATTAGATTTCTCTCTAATTTCCTGAATTATTTTATCTTTATTATCGTCAGACAGACAACAGTCAATAGTTGTAAAATTATCAGTGTTATGACGAATATAGAACATATCGCCTTCTCCTACTGAAAAAGATTTAATTTCACTCATAGTCAGGTTAGTTAGGTTTTTTACAAAAATACGAAATAAAGATTTCACGAATGCAATTTCAAGTGTTAAAATTATCAACATTATATTTACTTATTGTACAGATACTATCCTTTTTTCACCCCGCCCCCTTTTCTGATGGAAAACCGAATTTTTATCCATTACATATAATAGGATTCCACATAAAACAGACCGCCCCCTATTCATGCCCGAAACCATCTAACAGCATAAGATTATTGATATTACATGAAGTTGGATTACTACTAATAACCGAAGAATAAAACTTAATCGCTATGTACGAAACACAAGAGAGAGCCAAACGGATTACGGACATCCATGTTTTATGGGGACAAAGCACGGTTATCGAGGAGCTGATCCAAGCGGGGAAAATCGACGAGGAATATATCTATCCCTTTAACGGGGACGAGGTGCTGGAATGGTGGCTTGTTACTCCGTGCATTCTGGGTGAAATTTCCAGTCAGCTTATTATACCAGAATCATCCTTTCCGGGCAAATCGCTCCCGTTATAGCCGCGCCGCCCGCAATACCAGCCCGCCGAACAGCCCGGCCACCCACAGCCCCGTCAGACACCACTTGGCCGCCGTAACCGCGGCCGCCATTTGCACCGTCCCCTCTTGCCTGCGGCCGGGATAGGCGCTTACGGCATGGGCAAGCAGCGCGTTTTCCAAAAGGTCCGCCACAGCCCGCAGGCAGGCCGCCGCGTCCATGGCCGTGGGCAACGGCGCCAGGCCGGCCATGCTGTTGTGCGCCGCCGCTACCATAACGGCCAGCAGCGAGAGGTCCAGCCCCGTATCAGCCCACCACAGGCGCATCAGCTGCGCGCGTCCCTTAGCGCCCAGCCGGTCCAGCCCGTCAAACAGCTCCTGCGGCGTATAGTGAAAACGCATGTCCGGGCACTGAAAGCCCGCGTCCAGCGCGCGCAGGGCGGGCATCTGCCGCCGGCTTATGTACCATCCGGCCAGCGCAGCCCCCGCCGCGCCCGCAATGCCCACCGCCATCCACAGCGCCGTGCTCATGCCTGCTTCTCCACATTCACGCCCAGGCGCGTGCAGGGCACCCGGCCCGCCAGCAGGTCCGTGATGTGGTGGCGCGCATGACCGATGATCACGTTGGTGCCGTGCTCGACCGCGCGCATCGCAAACGCCAGCTTGGCGCGCGCGCCGTTGGCTCCGGTGCGGCTGGCGCCGCTGCAATGGCCCATCAGCTCCGTCACGCGGGTCCGCACCTCGGCAAGGTCCCGGCCGCTGACCAGCTCCACCAGCGTATCGGGATCGTTGCGGTCCAGATAGATGCCGTTGGTGCTGGTGAGCAGAATCAAATTCCTGGCCCCCACCAGCTGCGCCACCACCTCGGCGGTTTCGTCGTTGTCCACGCACTCCACCACCTCCACGCCCTCGGCGCGGCGGCTGGCAAGCTCCATCTTGCGCACCTCCTCGTCGCTGACGGGGTCGTTGTAGTTGATGATGGGAATGACCTCCTGCGCGGCGGCACGCAGGAGCATCCGGTGAATATGCTCGCGGCGCAGCGGGTCGTTAAAGTGCGTATGCTCCACCAGCACCTGCCGGATGCCGTATTCGGGGCGGATAAACTGGCGGTAGGTGTTCATCAGGATGGTCTGGCCCTGCGCGGAATAATCCACCTTGTCCTGCTCGGTCACGCCGGTCAGCTCGTGGCCGGTGCGCTTGAGATAGTCCAGCCGTCCGATTTCGGTGGCGCCGCTGGTCACCAGGATCATGCCCGGCCGAAGATCGCCGCCCAGGCGCTGAAAGATGTTGTAGTCAATGGCGTTTTCATCCTTCTGAATCAGCGCCATGCTTCCGATTTTGACCACCAGGTCCAGTTTTTCCATGCCGCTCCCTTCCCTTCCGTCAGCCCTGCGGCTGCTCTGTGAGCACATTCATCCATTGTTTCTTTTTAAAATGCGGGATGCCGACCGCCATTTTGACCGCTTCCTCCAGGAAGGTGCAGGCGTACACCCATTCCAGGGGCCAGTGAAAGACCAGCGCAGCCAGGCCCGTGCTGGTCACGCCCACCAGCCACAGCGTGCCCACATCCAGGCACAGGCTGAACAGCGTATCGCCGCCGGAGCGGAGCACGCCCACAATATTGATGGTATTGAACGCGCGGAACCAGATGGTCAGCGCGCCCAGCATCAGAATGAACTGGGCCTTTTCCCGTACCGGATAGGACAGGCCGGAAAAGATGTTGACCAGCGGCCAGCGCACGGCGATGACCAGAAGGCCCAGCGCCACGCCGGCAGCCACCGCGCCCGCCATCATGCGTTTGGCATACAGATAAGCCCGTTCGCGGTCGCCCGCGCCGAGGGCCTTGCCCACGATGATGGCCGTGGCATTCATCAGGGCGAAGATGGCGACCCACACCAGATCGTTGATCGTGGTGCACACGCCCATGGCGGCCACGGCAGCGTCGCCCATGCGGCCGTAAAAGACGCTGTACATGGTCGTGCCGACGCCCCAGAGCCCCTCGTTAAAGATAACGGGCACCACCGTTTTGCTAAACCGCCCCGCAAAGCCCTTTTCCTGCCGCAGCCACTCGGAAGGCCTGGCGCCCGCAGGCAGATGCATGCCATAGGAAAAGGCCATGTTCATGCCCATGGACACGGCGGCGGAGATGACCGTCGCCAGCGCCGCGCCCTTCACCCCCATGGCCGGGCAGCCCAGCTTGCCGAAGATGAAGGCATAGTTGAGCACCGTGTTGGTCACGATGCTGGCAAAGCCGGACAGCATGGGCAGATAGGTCTTTTCCGCCGCCTTGAGGGTGGCGGCGTAGACGTTGTCCACCGCCGTGAAGAGGTAGCCAAACGCCACCACCGACAGGTATTCCACCGCCCGGTCAAAGCTCTCGCCCTGCGGCAGAAACAGCGATATGATCTGACGGGGCATCAAGAGCGACACGCTCATAAACACGGCCGCCACAATGAGCACAAACATCATCGTCAGGCCCATGGTCTGCCGCATGCGCCGGATGTCCCGCCCGCCCCAGTACTGGCTGAGGAAGATCGCTCCGCCCGTACAGGTGCCGAAGCTGAACAGGTTGAACATGAAGGTGACCCGGTTGGCCTGCGTCACGGCGGAGTATGCCGCGTCGCCCAGGCCGCTGACCATCAGCCCGTCCACAATGTGCAAGGACGCGGTCATCAGCTGCTGGATCACCATGGGCAGCGCTACCACCAATACGTTGCGGATGAAGGGCCTGTCCCAGCGCAGGCTGTCCCGCAGAAGCCGGAAGGCGCGGGCGGGCAGGGAAACGGCATTGCGTAACATGGGTCGATCCTTTCCGGATGAAGCCATTCTATTGCGGGCAAACACAGGCAGAACCGCTTCCTCCGTGCTTCGCCGCGTCTTTTTATGATACCATGACACAGGAAGCAAAGGCAAGCGAAAAGCGAGAAAAACGGGAAATGGACGGGCGCTTCCTCCCCCGAGCCGCTCCTCTGCCGGCGGCCTGTGGGCCTGCGGATGCGACGCCTCCGGCGTGATGTATTCCGAGAAGAAACCCTATGTTACCTACGGCGGCGCCGCGATCGGCTTCGCGTACACCTCCGGCCGTCTGGCGGGCGGATATGCGGTGGACTATGCGGCCGGCGTGCAGTAACCGGCAAAAGCGCTGCCCCGTGAGCTGAGGCGCGCGGCAAAGCAGCATCACCAACCCAACCTCCCGGCACGGGGACGGCCTTCGTCCTTGCGGCCGGGAGGTTTTTGGGGCGGTACGGCACGCCCCGAAAAGAAGCAGGAATTTTTCTCCGCGCTCACGAACTGTCATCGTTGAGGCGCGGGCGCGCCCCTCAATCACGAAAGGAAGGCGAAAAGCCATGGATTACCGGCAGGAATATCAGCGCTGGCTGGCGCGTGTGACCGACGAGGAACTTCTTGAGGAACTGAGGGGCATGGACGAGGCGGCCATCGAGGACGCCTTCTACCGCGACCTTGCCTTTGGTACCGGCGGCCTGCGCGGCGTGATCGGCGCCGGCTCCAACCGCATGAACGTCTATACTGTCGCCAAAGCTTCGCAGGGGTTGGCGGATTACCTCAAAAAGCGCTTCTCCGCTCCTTCCGCCGTTATCGGCTACGACAGCCGCATCAAAAGCGATGCGTTCGCCCGCGTGACCGCGGGCGTGCTGGCCGCAAACGGCGTGCAGGTTCACTTCTGGCCACAGCTCACCCCGGTGCCCACCGTGTCCTTTGCCACGCGCTGCCTCGGCGCCTCCGCGGGCGTGATGATCACCGCCTCCCACAACCCTGCCCAATACAACGGCTACAAGGTCTACGGCGCGGACGGCTGCCAGGTGACCGTTGAAGCCGCCTCTGAAATTCTCTTCGAAATCGAAAAGCTGGATCTCTTTGACGGCATCAAACGGGCTGATTTTGACGCCTGCCTGCGGGAAGGACGGATACAGCCTGTCCCGGACGCCGTTCTCACGGCCTTTCTGGAGGCGGTGAAGGCGCAGTCCGTGCTTTTCGGAGAGGAAGCCCGCAAGGATATCGCCATCGTCTACAGCCCGCTCAACGGCACCGGCTATGTGCCCGTCACTCGCGCGCTGAAGGAGCTGGGCTATACGCATCTGACCCTGGTGGAGGAGCAGCGCCTGCCGGACGGCCACTTCCCCACCTGCCCCTATCCCAACCCGGAGATCCGGGAGGCCATGGCGCTGGGCATCGCCTATGCCGGCCGATGCGGCGCGGACCTGCTGCTGGCCACCGACCCGGACTGCGACCGGGTGGGCGTGGCCGTACGGGACCCAAGCGGCGGATATGCGCTGCTCTCCGGCAACGAAACGGGCATGCTGTTGCTGGATTACATCTGTGCCCAGCGCGCAAAGCACGGCAGAATGCCCGCAGACCCGGTGATGATCAAGACCATCGTGACCACGGACATGGCCGAGCGCATCGCGGCGCACTACGGCGTGAAAACCATCAATGTGCTCACCGGCTTCAAGTTCATCGGCGAGCAGATTGGCCGCTTGGAAGCGCAGGGCCGCCGGGACAGCTTCGTGTTTGGTTTTGAAGAAAGCTATGGCTATCTCTCCGGTCCCTATGTGCGGGACAAGGACGGCGTAGGCGCGGCCTGCCTGATCTGCGAAATGTTCAGTTGCTATGCAGCCCATGGAAGCAGTATCTGGGAGAAGCTTCAGGAGCTGTTTTCCCGGTATGGATATTGCCTGAATACCCTTCATTCCTATGAATTCGACGGTCCTGCAGGTTTCGAGAAAATGAAAAACATTATGAGGCGTTTTCACGAAGAAGCTGGCCCGGGAAAGACACTTGCCAGCCTTGGAGGAAAGAAAATCCTAAAAGTCCAGGACTACAGCCAGGGTCTTTCTGGACTTCCAAAGTCCGATGTGTTGAAATACTTACTGGAAGACAACTGCTCCGCCGTTATCCGTCCCTCTGGAACAGAACCAAAGCTGAAGGTTTATATTTCTGTATCTGCTAAGACAAAGGCTGAGGCGCAGGAGGTTGAGCGGAAAGTGGTGGGGGATGTGGAACGGGTTTTGCGATAAATGTGAACTTCCATAATAAAGTGCAACTCAAGTGAATCATACGGATTGCGAATGCCCTGAAAATACTGAAAAAATAAGGAAAAACCTGCATTTTGTTGTTGCAGAAAGTGATTACCACAACTTCAAAACATTTTTTATTACTGCCAGTGGTTCGCTTATGATTTCATGGCTCACTTCTCTTTATAAAGAACGGAAAAATAGATAATTTAGAAGGAAACTGGTGCGTGAGGCCGGAGCTTGCGATGGGGCGAAAAATAGTGGCGGTACGCTGACTTATTGACTTGTTATTTGACCTGCTAAATGGTAAAATCAAAATACACTGGGGTGGATGGTGAAGAACCAGTTCTTTTGCACATTACTCCAGAAGTACAGCTTCGGAAAGGAGCGTGTAAAGTGTGCTTGGATTGAAAAAGCTGCCAGTTGGGTTTGAAAGTTTTCAAGAAATTCGAAAGTTGGGCTGCTATTATGTGGACAAAACGAAACTGATAGAGCGGCTTCTTGAGAATTGGAGTAAAGTGAACCTGTTTACAAGACCTCGCCGATTCGGAAAAACCTTAAACATGAGTATGCTTAAGAGCTTTTTTGAAATTGGAACAGATGCAACATTGTTTGATGGTCTTTATATCTCACAGAATAAAGAACTTTGCAGGGAATATATGGGAAAGTATCCGGTTGTGTGCTTGTCCCTAAAAAGCGTGGATGGGCTCACATTTGAGGAGGCACAGTACTCATTGTGTGAGCTGATTGCCAGTGAAGCTAGGCGTTTCAAGTATTTGCTGAATAGTGACAGATTGGATGACGACGAAAAGAAACTGTATCGTGATTTGATTTCGTTTCAAGAGGGACGAGAAACTGTACTTGCAGTAAAGCTTAAATTTTCGTTAAAGAAAATATCAGAGCTATTATATAAACATTATAATCAGAAAGTAATTGTTCTGATTGACGAGTATGATGTGCCGCTCGACAAAGCATTTCAGCACGGTTATTATAGAGAGATGGTATCGCTAATCCGAGGCGTGTTTGGTGAGACATTAAAGACAAATGATTATCTGCAGTTTGCTGTGTTGACAGGATGCCTTCGGGTTTTCAAGGAGAGCATCTTTACTGGTTTGAATAATTTCAAGGTTTATGCTGCTGATGATATTCAGTATGAGGAAGAATTCGGTTTCACAAAAGAAGAAGTAGCGAACCTCTTGGCTGACTACAATATGCAAGAACATTCTTCAGAAGTTAAAGAGTGGTATGACGGTTATCATTTTGGGAATGTGGACATTTACTGCCCATGGGATGTAATAAACTATGTTTTAGATCGGCTGACGGACCCGGACGCACACCCAAAATCCTACTGGATTAACAGTAGCGGAAATGACTTGGTTAAACGCTTTGTTGACAAGGCAGATACAACCACAAAAGATGAAATCGAGCAGTTGATCGCTGGGAATGC
>OKSA01002658.1_pt1 | contig 14218 bp, 10 predicted proteins | sample 1601181 | NCBI WGS metagenome assembly OKSA01 (sample SAMEA3541538, study PRJEB24748) | human gut metagenome | biome: human gut; feature: human-associated habitat; material: faeces | place: China | collected 2012
TCCAGCCCCGTGAGCTGATGCGCCAGCCATGCAATGGAATTGGACTTGCCGCTGCCCGCGCTGTGCTGGATCAGATACCGCTTGCCGACGCCATGGGCCTTGACGTCCGCCAGCAGGCTTTCCACCGCCATCAGCTGATGATAGCGCGGAAAGATCTGCTTGTACTTTGTTTTGCCGGTTTCCTCGTCCTTTTCCTCGATCAGGGCGGCGTAGTTTTCGATGATGCGGGAAAGCATCTCCTTGGTGAGAATGCGCTTCCAGAGGTAATCCGTCATCAGGCCGTCCGGGTTGGGCGGATTGCCTGCGCCGTCCTTGTATCCCTTGTTGAAGGGCAGAAACCAGCTTTCTTTTCCCTGCAAGCGTGTGCAGAACTTCACCTGCGCATCGTCCACCGCAAAGTGAACCATGCAGCGCGTGAACTGGAACAAGAGCTCCTTGGGGCTGCGGTCATGCTGATACTGATAGACCGCGTCATCCACGTTCTGTTTGGTGAGCTGGTTTTTCAGCTCGAAGGTGATCACCGGCAGGCCGTTGATGAAAATGCACAGGTCCAGCGACAGCTTGGTTGCGTCGGGGGAGAAGTGCAGCTGGCGCGTGACGCTGAATATGTTCTTGGCATGCAGCTGCGCGGCGGCGGGGTTGTTCACGCTGGGCGTCATGTAGAACAGCACAAGGCTGGCCGGGTAGACCTTTACGCCCCTGCGCAGCACATCGATGATGCCGCGCTTGGTGATCTCATCGCGCACACGGGAGAAAAATTGCGCACGCTTGAGCGGCTGGGTTTCCAGCTGCAGCTTTTCCACGGCGTCCGGCTGCGTGTCCTTCAAAAAGCGGAGGAGGCGCACGGTGTCCAGCGCGTATTCCATGTTGTAGTCATGGCTGTGCCCCTGCTCGTAATGATTCTGCTCGACAAGCCACTTCACAATCAGACTTTCGAGGCCGGATTCTTTGGTATTGGTGAAAGGCAAGGTCACTCCTCCTTTGTAGGTCGACTATTCAACCTATCCGAATCATCAATGTACATTTCCCGAATATCAGAAATGCCCGCAACTTTTGCGGCAGAACGTACCAATCTGCGCTGGTATTCAGGCATGCGCAAGCCGGTAATGACTGTGCATGGTCTCATTTTAACATGGGTTCTGTCGGGTGCAATTTGAGGACGAATCATGCGCCATTCCTGGTCATATTTATGGCATTTTTTCTTGATCAGCGAGATTCTTTCGACTTCCCAAGCTACATTGTTCATAATGCACTGCTGTGCAATTGGGGGGAGTGTTTTCCAGTTGTCGTTTTGGATTAGCCAACAGATCAAGGCAAATCTACTTGCGTCATAGCGTTCATCTGAATAAAATACAGGGTAGAACTGCGGTGGATGCTGACCTGAAGGACAATTGCGGCAGATTTCTTCTTTTCCGCACAAAAAAGTTGTCTCGCACGACAGATCATATATCTGTACGAATCCTCTGTGGTTATCCGCGTATTTCAACCACAGCGTTTCATTGAATGGATTTTCGCAAAAACATATTGAGAACAGCTGCTTCTGAATATTATTTCTGATCACCTCTAACTGCCCTCGGAGTTCTGAATAGTCGGGAGCAGTATGGGGCAGCGATTGAACAAGCAATTCCGAAGAAACATTTAGTAACGGTGCCACTGCTTCCAAATCTTTCATGACCGATTCATCCTTACTCGCCAACAACAGTTTTAGTGTTTCAACAAACTGTTTCAGGTTCGTCAAATCAATATAGAAGTACGTGTCAAACGGGTCATCGTAATAGTCGGCGGAGGAATAGTAAAGTTTATTTTCCTGTAACTGCAAAAGTGAATTTTCACTCACAGGGCGAAAACGGCATAGCAAGCGGGGCGGTGTCGCCGCCTGACGCAAGGCTTCCATGCTTTGAGGATTATCCAGTTTTGCGTTTAGCAGGGCATCCCAAAATGCTTTCCTGCCTTTTTCGTCCATGCAATTCACTCCTCTGTATCGTAGTCTGAATCGGAAGATTCTTCTGTCGCGTTTTCAGGCGCTTCGTCATAGTGCTCGTAATTCGGCACTTCAATGCCCCGCACGTCGATCTGCCCCGTGACCACATCGGAGATCAGGCGAGTGCGGAGGGCTTGGAGGGTTGATATCGTTTGTTCATATAACTGACATGCGGTGTCGCGTTCATCAGTGATCTTGCTTATACTTTTAATTATTCGCCGCTGCATATCTGAAGGAACATTGGGTATCAAAACCGCCTTAAATTGCGGTTTTGTGATATTTTTCATTGTGTTGCTTGAACCTGTCGCTATTGTGGCAAACCATGCTTGAGCGCGTGGTCTCGATAGATAGCGCCACACAAATTCCGGCATAAGGGTATCGTCAAAATAACCCTGCCATAAACGATCTGGCAAAAAAACATTATCAATATCTTTATCTGAGAACCCACACGCACCAACCAAAGCGGGTGTGTTCATGCGGCTAACAATCACCGTATTTTTTCTTACAGGACATGATACGCGTTCATAGTCCGCTGGTTCGACCCGCTTGTTTTGCGATGCGTCAAAATGATTCCCATAAACGCATGAAGTCGAAAGTACTCCAGGCGTTTCTTTGTCAGCAGTACCTATGATGGAATTGACGCTTGTTCCGCTTTCAATTTTGCGAATGTGACGACCAATAGGTATGTTATCACTGTCTGTTCCAATCGTGGTATTGAAGACATCTTCTATTTTCGCTAATGCATATTCCCTGGTAAGTTCTATCTGCTTCTGCTTCGCCGCGATCAGCCGGTTGATTTTCGACACCTGCCAGTCGAGGTAGCGCACAATCTGGTCTTGCTTGTCGCGGGGAGGGACGGGAAGTAGAATGTTTTTCATCTCGCTATATCGCGTCGTCCATAAATCTGCCACAATACCGCGCCCATTTCGATAAAATTCTTCGGAGAATGGTTGACTGCGTAACAAATAATGGGCATAACGACCATTCAACTCTTGACGAGGCTGCAATACAATATTGATGAGCGATACAGACCCATCAAATGAGGAAACGCCACAGGAACCTTTTCTGTCAGAACGGCTATTTATAACAAAATCACCAACGCAGACCTTTTTGCGATTGTCACCGTCATCTGTTTTGGCAGCAGTCTCCAATTGAGGCATGATACCATTTTTTGTGACCGAAATAGGCGCAAAGTCCTTATCGGAAACCTTCTCCTTGCGTTGCGAAAACAATGCATTGATCTTTAAAATATTCCATGGTTCTGGTACGGATGTGAACCATGCTGTTCCACTTGGTTTATACGCTTCATACCGCTTCATCCCTGAATCCCCCCGAGGATCTCCGCCAACATGCCGTCCGTCTCCTGCTCCAGCGCACGCAGGTCTGCCACGATCTCCTCCATGGAGCGCAGCTGCACGGGCTTGTAGAAGTACTTGGTGAAGCTCAGCTCATAACCGATTTTCGTGGCCTTGGGGTCAATGTATGCGCTGGGGGCGTAGGGACAGACCTCGTTTTCCATGAAGCCCTCGATGCCGCCCGCGTAACCAAAGGGGATGATTTCGGTATCGCTCTTTTCCTTGTCCGGCTGGATGCGGCCCTTCTTGTCGAGCACGGTGTTGCCCTGCGCGTCGAGCAGCGGCTGCTGCACGGACACCTTCCAATAGCCAAATTCGCTGTTGGGGAAGATGCGGCTGACCTCGCTCTCCTCAAAATCCATGAAGATGCGCACGATCTCCCGGCGCTGCTCCGGGGAAAGCTCGCAGTTCTTTTCGCCCATGTTCTTGCGCAGCGGCGTCTTGATGCCGGTAGCGTCGATAAGCTGAATCTTGCCCTGGCGGCGCGCCTCCTTGCGGTTGCTCAGCACCCAGATATAGGTGCCGATGCCCGTGTTGTAAAACATCTTCTCCGGCAGGGCGATGATCGCCTCCACCAGGTCGTTTTCGATCATGTAGCGGCGGGCGTTGCTCTCGCCACTGCCCGCGTCGCCGGTGAACAGGCTGGAACCGTTGTGTACCTCCACAATGCGGCTGCCCAGCGGGGTATCCTGCTTCATCTTGCTGATGTTGTTGAGCAGGAAGAGCAGCTGGCCGTCTGAAGAACGCGGGATCATGGACAGCGGCGCGCCATCCTGCGTGGCAGCGTTGAAACGGGTATCCACGATTTCCTTTTTCTTGCCTGTGGCCATTCTGTCGGCGTCGGTCTTCCAGCTCTTTCCGTACGGCGGATTGGCCAGCATGAAGTCAAAGGTACGGGTAGCGTGCTGGTCGGAGGAGAGCGTGGAGCCGAAGGCGATATGCAGCGCCTCCTCGCCGTCGCCCTTGAGCATCATGTCCGCCTTGGCGATGGCGTAGGTCTCGGGGTTGATCTCCTGCCCGAACAGGTGGATGGACACCTTTTTGCCGGACTGCGCGGCGATGGCGTTCAGGCGGTCCTGTGCCACCGTGAGCATTCCACCCGTTCCACAGGCTCCGTCTAAGACCCTTTCGACTTTGATACAAAAAAGCCCCGGAAATCCCTTGAAAATAAGGGGTTCCCGAGGCTTCTGATGTCTGCGTAGGCGTTTGGGATGAACCTGTGAGGCAGATGCCATTCAGGTGGTTTCACTCCCAAATGATACAGGGAGTATCGTTGGAAAGTGGACGCATCGTTGGAGAGTGCTCATGGTTCGGATATATACCAAGGCAAATCCACTTAGCAAGAATCAGGCTATCCCTTATCTGTTACATCACACCATAAGCCATTATTCATTGAACGCAGATAAATTTCATCTGCCTGTTTGTTTTCTAATCGTCTTTTGCTAATAACTTCCCTCGTTACTGTAACCGAGAATCCGTTCTTGGCTGTAATATCATAAAACTGGTAATGCAAAACCTCAAAAACAATGTTGGCCACCAACAAATTATGTTTTAATACCAGATATGAAAGAACTATAAAGTACAGAATGAAAAGAATTACATTCTCCCATTGCGTGAATTCGAATGCGAACATTGGCAATACGAAAGATAACACATATTCCAAAGATGCCGTTTTCTGCTCATGAACTGTTTCAAGAGTTAGGTGTTCAGCGTTCTCTTTGTTCAGAGCTTTCATCGTAAATACTATGTTAGGGATCGAAATCAAATAACCTATAACAATACAGGCGACACTCAATATCTCTGTCCAGCGATTTGGCGTTTGGTGATAGAACACATTCATCAAGTCAATGTATGCGATAGATAACCACAGGGGTGTATATGAAGCAAAGAACGTGCTGAACTTGAATATTTTTTTCATACTTACCACCTGCTTACCGCTGATACCTCAACAGGAACATCTTCAAATGGATCGACCATTCCTTTGTTGCAAAGAACTTTTATGAGCTTTTCGGAAATATCTGATGATGATGTATCAATTTTCCCAGAATCATCTAATTTCAAATGGAATTTGGCTGCCATCTCTTTACGCTTTGTGATGTCTTTCATACTAGCATATCTTTGCGAATTAAATGCAACAAAGCGTCTAGGGTTATGACCACGCGTAGCAATCTGTTGAAATGCCTCTGCATCGGAGATAATGCCAGACTGGCATATGTCCTCTGTCTTTTTTTGGCAAACGGCTTTATATGAGCGCTCCATATTAAATAGCTTTTCACCATTCAGCGTAAGCAAATATACCGCATCATCTAGAATAATAACGTCAATGTTTCGTCTTAAATTCAATACCTTCTTATTGATTTCCGAAAAAGTACTACCATCATATAGAAACCTATTTTCCAATACGCAGATAGGATTTTGAAGAGAAAACAATACAACATTTTTCTCTTCGCCTTCTATTTCGAGTGTAGCCTTCAATGCATAAGCAGTCGCAGCAAAATCAAAAGGGTCCCCAGTCATTTCAGGGGTAGATATAGCCTGAATCAATCGAGAATACTCATCTGAGATCAATTCACTATTCGATGGAATCCTATATATTCTATTTGACTCTGCAGATCCATCATATTCCTTAACCGATATGTATTTATTAAGATGCACGGAATCGCCCTCTGTATACACCTTGGAAAGATCAGCAATAACTCTTATAAGAGCGCCTTTGGGGGCTAAAGTTATTCCTCTAGCTGCATATGTGGTGCCATTTCGCTTTGAGTTGTGAATTTTAATAAGCGAAACCATCCAAGCTTGCGTTGTATTTAAGGAACTCAGAATAGAGCGCACTATAGACAGAGACATGGACTTTTCCTCCTTAGTAATATACATAGACCTTTCAGCTTATAGTAAGACCATACAGCTAATGCCCACCGATGACATGGCTTTTATTCGAATACAAACGTATCTTTCCATGGATTATTGAAGTAGCTTCAATTTTTCCTCTAATATTGCCTGATTCTTCTTTTTTAGTTCGCATTCCCATATTCGCACAACTGTCCACCCTCTTTCTTGAAAGAGAGCTGTCACCGCTCTATCATGAGCTATATTTCGGTTCCGTTTTACCATCCAATATTCGGAATTATCTTTCGGGCGTGTATTTCTACAATCGTGTCCATGCCAAAAACATCCATCGACAAATATTGCCACGCGTCTCTTAAGGAAAACGAAATCTGGATGTCCTTTAACATTGTATTTTCGTCTCCAACCGGTTATATGGTGGGTGTTAAAGTAACTGATAAGTCGTATCTCCGTGCTCTTATTGCCCGAGGATTTCACATGCTGCATTATTTCCGATCTCTTTGCTCTTGAAAAGACATCTGCCATAAACCCACCTTCCTTCTGTCAATACATTCCATAAATCACAGGAATCCTGCTTTTTCAGTAAGGCAAAAGAGAGATTTCTTTGTTGATGATCCCATGCATTATATCATCAACCTCGGAAACATACTGCATTTGTTGCGCGATCTTATTGAATAGATCCAGAAGTTCTTTAAAATCTGCTCTTGTAAATTCACAATGCGTGAATCTGTAGGAGTGAAATTTCAACCAGCAGTCTTTAATCACATTATATCCTGCCACAGTAAATTTTTGAATTGCAACAGGACAATAAATTCCTATTTCAGCATCGGAATTTTCACTCCGGAGTATAAACAGTTCATGCTCTTCGTCGTAAGGATTTCTTGACGATGCCCTACTATGTTCCAATTGAAACCCTGCAGGCAGTTGATCAATGAGCGCAGCATAATCTAATCCCAGAAGATTTTCTACGGTTGCTCCATTTTTTTCTAGGTTAGCAAGTTGCTCTCCAAGTTCAGCTAGCTTCAAAAAAACATCTCTATTGGCTACAATTGGAATTCGTGCGCGACTCTCAGATTGATTCACAACATAAAGAGCGCCATAAAACTCATCCAAATATACCTGAGAGCAAAAAATAGCATATGAGTAGAAAACCATTTTGCGGGCGCACTCTCTTGCGTTCAAACCAGTAAGAGAGATTAGATGCACAACAATTTCTTCTTGCACATTATTAATTACCTCATTTGTTCTAGGATCCCGAATATACTGATTCAAATAAATATGTCCATTGCCTCTTCGGCAAAGATCATTATCGGGGAAATACCAGCAAAATGATACAAACTGCCCTAGGGATTCATTAAGGTCTTTAGGCGCATGAGCTAGGGCGAATCCAATCGTATCTGTTTGCTCATAAACAGCTTTAATTTCTGGCCGTATTCTAGCGCCGCCACCGCCAACACCAGACTGATATTCGAATACAGTATCCCATAAAAATGCATTCGAATTGACAAAGGGTCTAAATGAGCAGGGGCATATATTGTCATTCAGCACCACATCCAATTGCTGCCTATTGACACTATTTAAGGCTTTTTGAAAAGCGATTATTTTTTCATCTGCAACCGGTTTGTCCTGACGCCCAATCCATTCATTCGCGCGGTCGATGCCCCCGGTAGCTATTTCCCGACTACGTCTTTTTAGCATGGGCTGTTTTACATGCGTTAATAGTGCTGTCGGAGCCATTTTTGCACCAGAGCATTGATTAAGGAATACGGATTTACCGCTATCATTGCTAATTGGCCAGAACATGGAATATAATTCCTGATTGAAGGGCCTTGATGGCATAAATGAATACATGGAATCTGAAACAGGAAAAGTTTCGAATAGCGTCATAATAGTATGTACATCAGCTTCAAGAGCAGTGATCTTTTCATTTCGTCCTTTCTTGGTCATATCGATATAGTTGATTTCTTTGATGCCTGTGTTGTCGTCATATTTCTGTGTCAGCAAAATAACTGCCCGTCCTTGTAGAGTGTTGAAGAGGCTATCTCCACGAATTCCTGTTCTAGCATCTGAATCAATAGCCACAGCCCATATATGTGAAAAACGTTCAACTAGGTATTTACGGGCATATTTGTACGACTCCGCTTCCAAAAAAGACAGCGGAACAATAAAGGCTAAAACGGAGTGACATCTGGAATTCGCCAGTTTTTCACACCCCCAACGCAAGAACTGCATAAATGGGTTGTTTATTTGCTTTTGGATATTTTGACGACCTTGACGTCTCTCAATCGGGGGGCGAAAATCCTCCATTAATGATAATATGCGAGAAAAATCATCAGATACGCTATTCCTTGCAGAGTCAGAGCACGGAGGATTACCAATAATCAATTTTATCGGTCGAGATGATAGTTCTTTCGCGCGGATAAGTTCTCTACCTTCAATTGATGCTGAGTTTGCGGTTTCTCCAAGAAGGCAATTGTTTAAAGTATTCGCCAATAAAACACTAGTATGTAAATTTTTCCTGTCATATTGACGTTCTACAATAGACATTCGATAGTTGGCAAGCATATATGGCGCGGGTAATATTTCAAATCCGCACAGGTTATATGCCCCATCACCGTCATCATGTGCGATAATTTGCTCTAAAAACGATCCTGTGCCACAGCATGGATCAATGATGGTATTTCCAGAATCATAGATAGTGGCCCCCTCAAAATTATCATTTACCACTTGGTTTGTAAGCCTTACAATAAAGTCTGCAAGAACCTTCGGCGTATAGTACGCGCCATAGTCAAATCGGGATTGTTTGTCAAATTTTTTCAAAAACATTTCAAACAGATGGTGATAATCCGGATTCATAAGTTGATGCTCCGTCATTTGTACAAAAGACAAGAAGGATATGCATTCATCAACCCATTGCCCTATGAAAGAGTTTTCTCCCTCGTTATCTCTCAGATACACCATTAAATTGCGAAAAGGAAGCAAAGCTTCTCCTTCGACAACATCATTGAATGCATATTCTCTGATTTTTTCTGCCTTTTCAGCAGGAGAATCAGCGGTTGAACAAAGCACACGATGTGCATATAACAAGCAGAACATAATTACTTGAGCCGTAAAATCAGCAAAAATCGCACTGGTTCGAAGCGATGGATCATTATGATTATAAACCAGCTCCTTTAATCCACCAAGCAAAATTATGATTTTACGCTCATCGTCATTTAGAGCCTCTTCTTCCGTTAAATCTGCCTGTGCCAGAATATCATTGGCAAGATTTCTGGTCCGAATTGCAACCATCTCTACCAGTTTCTCTTCATCCACTCTTTGCGCTGTTGGATTCGAAAAAAACTGATCCATATAAAAGCGGAAACAGGGATTTACAGGCAACCGAGACCAGTCTGCTGTATTCAATTTTCCCTTATCGATAAGAGAGACGACTGTAGTGGTATCGGCAAAACAGAAGACAAAGTCTATGCCATCAGTTATTACCAACTTATGCCCCAAAGTCAAATACCGATCAATCTGATTTTGATATGGCGAAATATCAAACGGTTCTGCAGATGGCCCCTTGCCTTCAATATATCCATATACACCAAGAGAAACCGAATCTTGTATTATCCAGTCTGGTCTCCCCATGCGTCCCTGGTTTTTAGGCTCAAGAACAATAGAAAAATGTCCTTGGGGATTTAGATCTTTCGCGATACGGGTAAACAATGTGTGCATGGGTACACGAAACGACATTTCGGCAGTATGTTGCCCGCCGCGAACAGCATTATTATATTCTCTCTGATATTCGCGCAGATAATTTTTCACGTCAGCATCAAATGCCACTACCTTCACCCACCTTATCGTAAGACTCAATAATGCTTCTACCGATATATTCTGCCATAATTGGGGGAACGGCATTGCCTATTTGCCTAGCAATTTCAACTTTATTCCCTACGAATTCAAAGTCAAGCGGGAATGTCTGTAGCAGGGCCCCCTCACGGAGGGAAATACTTCTATCCTGAACGGGATGTCCGAACTTCCCTCGGGTAAAACTATCGAATCTAGCCGTTATTGTTGGTGCAACATCATCCCAGGCCATACGCCCATATACGTTACGAAAACCAATTACAGAGCTGTCGATCTTATGACAATCAGCTAACAAGTTCTCGGGAAGATCATCTCGCCCTTGTCCCTCTTTAATAGCGCGAATCCTCTGTAAATTCCGGTCAGATAAATGATCCCGTCTATGAAGCGTGATGCCTGGATAATCTGACCCATCTTCTGGTGGAACGGGGAGATAACCAATCGTATCCCGAACAGTATGGTGTATTCCGTTAGGGACAGGATAAGTATAATTCTTCCCTATGTCTTTTCTCTCGCCGACAACTATGTATCTTTTTCTTCTCTGTGGAACACCATAGTCTTGGGCATCCAACAACTTTATATGTACGTTGTACCCAATTTTCTCAACGCTCTCAATCAGATGTTCCAATATTGTTTTTCCCCGCTTCCCAGCGATTCCAGATACATTTTCCATTACAAAGTACTTAGGATATATTTCATTGATTAGCTTCCCATACATAAGCACTAATTCATTCCTAGCGTCAATATCGCTGCCTCTTCTCTGAATTGAAAACCCCTGGCATGGCGGCCCTCCTGCCAATAAAAATAATTCCCCCCGTTTAAGTTCGCAACGTTTAAGAAGTTCTCCATTGAGCATATTAGCAATATCGGCCCTCACTGCAGGATGGTTAAAATACTTCTTATTGCTATTGATCGTCTCAATGCAGCGTTGATCAATATCAAAGCTTAGTAAGATTTCGAATCCTGCACGTTTGAGGCCGAGGCCAAGGCCGCCTGCACCGCAAAAACTGTCAATACATGTATACTGTTCCATCCTTTATGACCTCCCGCGAGTTTTGATGCCTGCGATGACGCTGGAATATGAACTACTTACCGGAGCGGTAATCGACTTTGGACTCTCTGCTAATTCAGCATCCGTAGGCATCATGGACAGCAATTCAGTTATAACGCTTGCGGCAATAGCTGAAGAAAGCATAGGGGGAACCGCCTCTCCAATCTGCCTATATATATCGTCGGATTTGCCGCAAAACTCAAAGCCATAAGGAAAACTTTGAAGGATTGCCGCTTCTCGCGCAGTAAGTCCACGATCTTGTTCTGGGTGAATGTATCGTCCGCTGGCCGGATTCCTTGCATAATGGGTGATAGTGATTGACGGCTTGTCCCAGAAAAGGCGACCATACACATCAGAAAACCCTTTTATTTTGTCTAGACACTTTGGACCTACTCCGGCCGGTCTATTTCCACCATCGTGTGGAACCTGCTTGATAACATCGATCGTGCTTTGCTTATGTGAAGCACTTTTATGCAGTGGGTCATCTGGAGATGCAACTCCTGCTGCAACAGCCGGCAAATACGCAATAGCCTCCCGCACTGTTCTATAATCAGAAGACTGCAAATAACCTTCAGGCAACAAGAATTCTTTTTTCATTCCAATTACGATGGAGCGAAAGCGCTCTTGTGGAACTCCAAAAGCAGCAGCATTGTAAATATTTGCTTTTATTGTATATCCATTTTCCTCATAACATGTTTTTGCGGCAGCAAAGTATTTCCAATATCGAGAAGATAGAAATTCAGGAACATTTTCCATGATAATTACATCCGGCTGGACTTTTTTTACAATTTCTGCAAAAGCCATAATCAGGCTGTTTCTAACATCATCTTCTTCATTCCAATTTTTTTTTCGATGAGAAGAAAAACCCTGACAAGGAGCACAACCTATCATGATCGTTGGCTTGCTGCTATCATATCCGATTTTTGTCAAAAATTCATCAAGTTTTCCGTTTTCAAAAGCCAAAGTAGTAATATCTTCGTGAATAATGGGCGTGCCGAAGTTATGACTGTATGTTGTTGCAGATATTTCGTTAATATCGCAACCTCCAAGCATTTTTATTGCTGGAAGCACTCCATTGAGAGCAGCAAATCCCAAAGAAGTCCCACCGGCGCCAGAGAAAAAGTCAATTAGTTGAATAGGATTATTTTTATATGACGCGCTATCCATTGGGTGAAAGTCTTTCAACGAGTTTTGCACCATCAAAGTTAGTTCCCTAATATATTTTCTAAAATCATTAGACTTATCGTAGCTATGCAAAGCGTTTATCATAAGCTCAATCCACATCGCAAAAGTCTCCTTACTTATCGACCGTTTCCATAATATCGTCTAAATGGCAGTTTAGAGCTTCACATATTTTCATCAATACGTCCGTAGTGATGTTATCGCCCTTACCAAGCTTGGCAATAGAAGCAGAACTAATACCCGCTAGATCGCGAAGATCACTTTTTTTCATGTTTTTATCGATTAGCATTTTCCACAATTTGTTGTAGCTGATACGCATAACCATATCCTCCTTAATGAATCCCCATCATCATGTCATAGTGCTGTTTCTGATTCATGGATTCAAAAATCATCTTGAATATATTCCGGCACTCCTCGGCATCGATGCAATCCTCCACAAAATCCATTCCATCGTGCATCCCCATGGAGCTGGCGTTTATATAGGCAAGCATGGCGGCGGCCAGCTGGAATTTTTCTTCGTCGTCATTACCGTCCGCATCCTTGAATTTTCCCTCAGCTTTGCCCTGAACCAGAATGGTCTGCCGCAGGCTCATGCTTTCGTAGCCGCAAAGCTGCAAGAAATAATACTCCAGAATCCGTCGGATGACGTTCATCAGTAATACTGCGGATTGCGCCGTTTTGTACTCGTCCCACAGGGCGGCATAGAAGTTTTTGACCGGGTTGACGTTCATGCGCTCTGTTGGGATATTCGGATTAACGGCATCGCACAGCTTGATCGTGGACCGGGAGTCCAGCTTCCGAATCAGATAGCACGAAACATACTCGTACTTGGTGAGATAACTGTAAGTAATTTCCCGGTGGAAATAGGTGTTGTGTGTCAGAATGAATATCTGCTTGATAAAGTTCCCGGCTATTTTTCTGTCCCTGTTATCGGCGTTGTTCCGGCAAACCTCAATCATCTCCCGAGCAAGGGAGCTGACAATGAACAAGGAGCCGCTGTCCATGCTGGAAACAGGGTCATCGATGACCACGATTTTATCTCGTGTTTCGCCTTCTGCAGAATCGCTTCCGTATACCAGATGATAAAAGTACAGGAAAGCAATGAAGTTCTTTTCGCCCTCGCTCAAATTGTCGGCAATGGACCCATCAGGGCGGCGCACCTCATACGCATGATCAGCACCGGCTTTCGGCTGGAGACTAAAGCCCTGCATTCCCGAATCGCGCAGCATGGTATTGATGCTATCCTTGGCAGTCTCTGTTTCGACCGTCTGCCCCCGCAAACTCTTAAGGTCAGCTTTGATGCGATCAAGAGCCGCTCGGTATGTTGCGATTTCCCCATCAAGAGCAACCAATTCCGCTCCGCTTTGTTCATCGCTCTTCCGATACGCATCGATCACGTCTTTGAGACGGAAAGCCAGCAGGGAAAAAGCCTGTTCAATGCATTCTGCTTTTTTCTTGGGGCCAGCATCGACAACGGCGTTATTCTCATCAATCAAGGCGTTAAAGCCATTGATGATCACTGCTAGTTCCTCCAAAACCGGCGCAATGCGAGAGAGACTCATGGAACTTGCCGGGTTATCGCGTTTTTCCTTGATCGCATCAAGATTGCTTTGAATGGCGGCTTTGAGTACCTCGAGCTTATCCGTGTATGGTTTCACATCAATTTGCGGATAGACCTCGCTCGGAATCTTCTGAAGCGGCGCAACCAGGGCATTTGCTGCATTCCTGTAATCGGTATGGAACTGTGCCAGCCTTTGGAGATTGGTTTGATAGCGGGTATCAAAACTGGCAATAACCGTCTGCTCAAAATCTTCTGGGAGCGTTCTGCCGCAGTAGGGGCACTTCCCATCAGCATCGTGGGTATAGGCGTCATGCCCCTGGCGCATCCATTCTGTTGCGCCGATGTCCCGCAAAAATCCCGCGAGCTCGGTCTCTGCGCTATTTACGATGGCAACA
>OKSA01002693.1_pt1 | contig 14060 bp, 13 predicted proteins | sample 1601181 | NCBI WGS metagenome assembly OKSA01 (sample SAMEA3541538, study PRJEB24748) | human gut metagenome | biome: human gut; feature: human-associated habitat; material: faeces | place: China | collected 2012
CCCGCACATTATGATGGGGATACCGGACGAAAATACGATCTCCGCAGCGTCCGGGTCGGCGTGGATGTTGAATTCCGAGCAGGGCGTGCGGTTGCCGCCCACGGCCGCGCCGCCCATGAGGGCGATGCCGCGCAGCAGGGACCGGAGGGCTGGGTGGGCCGTCAGCGCGATGGCCGCGTTCGTCAGCGGGCCGGTGGCCACGAGCGTCAGTTCGCCGGGCATACGCGCCGCCGCCTCATACAGGGCGTCCCACGCGGGCGTCTGCTCCGGAGCACGGCGCGGGGCAGGGAGCACGGCTCCGCCGAGGCCGTCGGCCCCGTGGAAGCTGCTGGCATCCTCGCGCTCACGGCGCAGCGGGCCGGGAGCGCCGGGGTAAACGGGGTAGTCCGCGCCCATAAGGCCGCAGATTTTCAGGGTATTTTCCGTTGTGTGGCCGAGTGTGACGTTGCCCGCCACGGTGCTCAGCCCGACGATCTCCAGCCCGGGCTGGCGGTGGGCCGTCAGCAGGGCAATGGCGTCGTCCACGCCGGTGTCGCAGTCAAACCAGATCCGATGTTCAGCCATAGGTACGCACCGCCTCCGTCAGAAGTTCCGCGAAGCCCTCGCGGTCGATGCCCGTGATGACGCGGGCGTTCGGCGCAGTGCGCCGGTCGCCGACGGTTGCGCCGCGGCAGAACGCGCCCTGCGTCTCCACCGTGACGTGCCAGTCCTCAAAGTGCAGCAGGTCAGGCCGCAGCAGGGCGCACACGGCCACGGCGTCGTGCACGGGTGCTCCGGCGTAGCCCTTTGTGCGGTGGAAGGCAAAGAAGAAGTCCAGCCAGCCCGCGACGGTCTCCGCCACGGGGTTGCCGACGGCGCGGATGCGCGCAAAGTCCTCAGGGTAGAGCAGGGCCTGCTCCGTGACATCCAGCCCGGCCATGGTGATGGGCAGGCCGGAGCGGAACACGACGTCCGCCGCCTCGGGGTCCGCGAGAATGTTGAACTCGGCTGCAGGCGTCCAGTTTCCGTGGGCAAGGCCGCCGCCCATCAGGCTGATGCCCGCGATGTTCGCCTTCAGCTCCGGGTGAGCCAGCAGCAGGGCGGCAACGTTCGTCAGCGGGGCCGTGGCCACGATGGTCAGCGGCTCGGCGCTTTCGCGCAGTAGGCGGGCCATCTGCTCCGGCGCGCGCTCGGGTGCGGCCTCGCGGTCCGGCTCCGGCAGGGCGGGGCCGTCCAGCCCGCTCACGCCGTGCACGCTCGGGGCGGTGAGCGCCTCGGACAGCAGCGGCCGGGCAAGGCCCATGGCCACCGGCGCCCGGATGCCGAGCAGCGTGCAGATGCGCAGGGCGTTGCGCGTTGTTTTTTCAATGGTCTGGTTCCCGGCGGCGGAGCTGACGCCGCGGATGTCTAAGCCGGTCGCGGCCAGCATCCAGGCAATGGCGTCGTCATGGCCGGGGTCTCCGTCCAGCAGGACGGGAATGCGATGGTTCATGCGGATTTTCCTTTCTGTGCAAGCGCCGAGCGTGCGCGGTGCTTTTTGCGCTGCTGCGCTCGCACGACGACATAGACCATCATCACAACGGTGATGACATAGGGGATGAGATTCGTGAGGTCCGCGCTCAGGTATTCCTGCAGGCGCAGGCCGATGGCGTCAAAGAAGCCGAACATCAGCGCGGCAAGATAGGCCTTCGGCGGGTTGGCCGCGCCGAAAATGACGCAGGCAAAGGCGATGTAGCCGCGGTTGTTGCTCATATTCTCGGCAAACGTGCCCTGCAGCTGGCCGAGCGACAGGTGCGCGCCCGCGAGCGCGCAGAACACGCCGCACAGGATGCTTGCCAGCCACTTGAGCTTTGCGGGATCAATACCGGCCGTGCGCAGCGTCTCGGGCTTTTCGCCGGAGGCCCGCAGCCAGAAGCCGTAGGGCGTCTTATAGAGGAACAGCCACAGCAGCAGCACGAACAGCAGCGTCAGATAGACGAACAGCGAGTTGCCGCTGAGAATTTTGCCGAGGAAGGGGATGCTCTCGATGCCCGGAAGGCGCAGGCTGGGCAGGAAGGGGTTGCCCTTTGTGCCGCTCGCGCCGAAAATGGAGCGCGACAGGAAGCCCGTCAGGCCGAGCGCGAATGTGTTGAGCGCGCAGCCGATGATGAATTCATCGGAGCGGAGCTTCACGACGAACAGTGCGAAGAACAGGCCGACGAGAAGGCCGACGCCGACGGCCAGCGCCACACCGGCTGCCGCCGAGGCGAACAGCCAGCTGCCGAGCACGCCGAAGAACGCGCCCATCAGGATCATGCCGTCCATGCCGATGTTCATGATGCCCGCATGCTCCGTCAGCGAGCCGCCGAGGGCGGCCAGCGCTACGGGCGTGGCGCTGCGGAGCATCTGCTGGAACGTTCCGGCGGAGAAAATGCTCTTCAGAATGGACTCAAGCATGCTTGCCCGCCTCCTTTCCCTTGCTGACGCGGTTCTGCAGCGCGCCGAACAGGCCGCTCTCTGCAGCCATGAGGAAGATGACGACCGTTTGGATGATGAGATAGATCTGGTTCGGCACGCCTGCGGCCAGCTCCATGCCCTGCGCGCCGATCTTCAGCGCGGCAAAGAACAGGGACAGGAACACGACGGCCAGCGGCTGGTAGCGGGCGATCATGGCAACCATGAGGCCCTCAAAATAATAGTCGCGGCTGATGCTGTCGCGGAACAGATGCTCCGCGCCGTACACGCGGAACATGCCGACCAGGCCGCACAGCGCGCCGGACAGCAGCATGCACACAAGCACAAGACGGTCGGTGCGGATGCCGATGAAGCGCGCAAAGCGCTCGTTCTGCCCCGTGAGCTTCATTTCATAGCCGCGCGACGTCTTCTGCATAACATACCAGATGACGAGCGCAAGAACGGCCGCGGCCAGAATGGCCGTCGAGAGGTTCGAGCCGCTGATGAGGCCGCCGAACCAGTAGCGGGCGTTCAGCTGCTCCGTCGCGGCGACCATGTTCTTGTTCGCGTGCTTCCACGGCCCCTTGGCGAGGTACTGGCAGAAGCTGGCGGCGACGGTGTTGAGCATGATGGTCGTGATGACCTCGTTGACCTTGACCTTGACCTTCAGCACGCCGGGGATGAGGGCGTAAAGCCCGCCGGCGGCCATGGCGGCCAGCGCGGCCAGCGGCAGCACGAGCCACGGCGTCAGGCCGTCGAGCCACACGCCGACCTGACAGGCGACGATGGCGCCGAGCAGGAGCTGGCCCTCACCGCCGACATTGAAGATGCCGACGCGCGCGCCGAGCACGCAGGCCAGACCGCACAGGCACAGCACCATGGCGTATTCCAGCAGGTCGCCGATGTGGCGGGCGCTGGAGAACGCGCCGTTCAGCATGGCAAGGTAGGCCTTGCCGGGCGAGAAGCCCGCAATGGCGAGGATGACCGCGCCGATGACGAACGCGAGTACCACGCTCAGCAGCAGCGAGATGAGATAGCCGGGATCGATCCGTTTTTTCATGCCTGCGCCTCCTCCCGGCGTCCGCCGGTCATGCAATAGCCGATCTCCTCGCGGGAAATTTCCGCGGCGGAGAATTCGCCCGTGATCCTGCCCTCATACATCGTGATGACGCGGTCGGACAGGCGGAACACCTCGTCCAGATCGGCCGAGCACAGCAGGATGGCACAGCCCTCGTTGCGCTTTTCGAGGATGCGGGCGTGGATGAACTCGATCGCGCCCACGTCGACGCCGCGCGTCGGCTGCGCGATGAGCAGCACCGGCGCGTCGAACGAGAATTCGCGCGCGATGACGACCTTCTGCATGTTGCCGCCGGACATGGACCCGGCCTTTGCGCCGGTGCCTGCGCCGCGGATGTCAAATTTTTCATACAGCTCCGAGGCATAGCGCTCGATGCTGCTTGTGCGCTGGCAGAAGGCGAAGCCGCTGAAGCGCGGCTCGCGCTGCTTGCCCGCCAGCAGGTTCTCCGTCACACTCGCCTCGGCGCTCAGGCCGGTGGCAAGACGGTCCTCCGGCGCATGGGCAAGGCCCGCGGCGCGAATTTCACCGGGCGTTTTGCCGGTGACGTCCTGTTCGTGCACGAAGATTTTCCCGTGCTCGACGGGGCGCATACCTGCAATGGCCTCGAGCAGCTCGCTCTGGCCGTTGCCCTCGATGGCGGCGATGCCGAGAATTTCGCCCGCGCGCACGGACAGCGACAGGCCGTCCACCGCCGTCAGGCCGCGGTTATCCTGCACGGTCAGGTTTTCCACGCGGATCTCCTCCGCGCCGGGCGTGCCGGTCTTTTCCAGCTGGTCATAGAGCACGGGGCGGCCGACCATCATGGAGGCCAGCATGCGCTCATTGACGTTTTTCGTCTCCTCCACGCCGACGAGTTTTCCCTTGCGCATCACGCCGACGCGGTCGGAGATGGCCATGACCTCATAGAGCTTGTGCGTGATAAGGATGACGGTCATGCCGCGCTCACGGACGATGCGCCGGATGACGGAGAACAGCTCGTCCGTCTCCTGCGGGGTGAGCACGGCGGTCGGCTCGTCGAGGATCAGAATTTCCGCGCCGCGGTACAGCGTTTTCAGAATTTCCACGCGCTGCTGCAGGCCGACGCCCGTCTCGGCGACGACGGCGTTCGGGTCGACCGTCAGGCCGTATTCCGCCACAAGGCGGCGCGTTTCGCGCTCGGCCGCGCGCTGGTCGAAGAAAATGCCGAACCGGCGCGGCTCACGGCTCATGACGATGTTCTGCGCCACGGTAAACGACGGCACGAGCATGAAGTGCTGGTGCACCATGCCGACGCCGTGGTCGATGGCGTTGCGCGGGCTGAAGCGGCTGACCTCCTCACCGCGGATGGAGACGCTGCCGCCCGTCGGGGTGTGGATGCCGTAGAGAATGTTCATCAGCGTTGATTTCCCCGCGCCGTTTTCGCCGACGAGGGCGAAGACCTCACCCTTTCGGATGTCCAGCGAGACGTCGTCATTCGCCAGAACGCCGGGGAACGCCATGCTGACATGGCGGAACTGCACGGCGATGTCGTTCAAATCGGGTTCCCCCTTCCTCCCGGCAGCAGCCGGGATCATAGTGCAAAGGCGTGGCGCAGCGCCACGCCGCAGACTGTCAAAAAACCTGCCCAGCCGAAAGTTTCGGAGGGAAGAAAAGTGTGAAAGGAAACCGTCAGGGTTTCCTTTCGCGTGAAATCACCCGCCGCAGCGGCAGAATTGCAAAATTATGCTACAAAAATTACATTTTGCAATTCTGAAAGCAGCTTGGTAAAAATTCCAAAGGGACTTTTACCAAGCTGGAAACGGATGCGGAGATGTTCCGCATCCGTGAATTATTCGTCGATGATGCTCCAGTGCGGGCGTGTGATGCGCTCGAACGTGGCATCCGAGAGGATGGGCCGCGCCAGCCGCGCCGCCGTGTCATCCGCGATGCGGCCAGTCTGCGCGACCTCGCGCCCCGCCTGCGCCGCATCGGCCAGATAGGCGTTGACCTGACGGTGGCAGGCATCGATGGCGAACAGCTCGCCCTGCGGGCAGAAGATCGCCTGATAGCCGGGCGCATATTCGGCATAGGCCGTGCGCACCGCCGCATACAGGCGGTCGATTCCCGTGTGCCAGCAGGTGGAGATGAGCACAAGGCGCTTTTCGAGCATGGCGGGGTCGCGCAGCTCGTGCACGGCCCGGCTGCTCCATCCATAGGCCTTGGTATAGGGCAGGCAGCGGTCCGTCAGCGTCTTGAGCGTGCCCGGAATGCCATAAAAATACAGCGGGAAGCTCTCGACGATAACGTCAGCCGCCGCAATGGCCGCATAGACCCGGTCCATGTCGTCGCGCTGCACGCAGCGGCCGGGCGTTTTCGTCCAGCAGCCGAGGCAGCCCGTGCAGGGCCGGATATTCAGATGGCGCAGCTCGAGCAGCTCCGTCTGCGTTCCCTCCGGGAAGCCGGAGAGAAACGCACGGGTGATGGCCATGGTGTGGCTCTGCTCGCCCTTCGGGCTGGCGTTGAGGACAAGGACTCTCATGCGTAGATGGAATCCTGCGCCACGGCCGTGAACATCAGCTCGCCCTTGGCGCGCACGCCGCCGTCGCAGGAGATCGTCACGTCGAACGTGTAGACCCCCGCGCCGCCGCGCACCATCTCGGCATGGATCTCCAGCCGGTCTCCGGGCACGACGGGACGGACGAATTTGAAATCGCGCACCTTCAGCAGCACATAGACCTTGCTGTCATCGCTGCCGTCTGCCTCGATGACGAGGGAGCACAGCTGCGCGGCGCTCTCGATGAGCAGGACGCCCGGCATGATGGGCAGGCCGGGCATATGGCCCTGAAAATACGGCTCGTTGACGGAAACACACTTGATGCCGTCGGCACTCTTCCCGGGCTCCAGCGCCGTCACGCGTTCGATCATCTGGAACGGCGGGCGCTGACGGATGCGCGCATTGATCTCCAGCAGATTCACAGGCTCAGCCCTCCATCGAGGATGAGCGTCTGGCCCGTCAGGTAGGACAGCGTCGGGTCGCACAGGGTGCAGACGGCGTCGCCGACCTCTTCCGGCTTGGCAAAGCGGCCCATCGGCACGGACTTGAGATAGCCCTCGCGCTGCTCCTGCGGGATATGGTCGAGCATCTCCGTCTCGACGAAGCCGGGGGCGACGGCGTTGACGCGGATGCCGTAGGGCGCAAGCTCCTTGGCAAGCGTCGCCGTGAGCGCATTGACCGCGCCCTTCGTCGCGCTGTAGACGCTCTGGCCGGGGATGGCCAGCACGGAGCTGACGGAGGAGATGTTGACGATCACGCCGGACTTCTTCTTGAACATCTTGAGCGCCGCCTGCTGCGCGCAGTGGAAATAGCCCTTGATATTGATATCGAGGCTGCGGGTCAGGGAATCCTCCGTGAGCATCATGAGATAGCGGTCGTCCACGACGCCCGCATTGTTCACGAGGACATCGAGACCGCCCATCTCACGCACGACGGTGCGGAACATATCCTTGACCTCCGGCAGCTCTGCCGTGTTGGCGCGGACGGCCAGGCTGCGCACGCCGAGCGCCTCGATCTCCGCGACGACCGCCTGCGCGGCAGCCTCGTTCGAGACATAGTTCACCGCGACATCATAGCCGCGTTTGGCAAGCGCCAGCGCGCAGGCTCTGCCGATGCCGCGCGACGCGCCGGTCACAAGTGCAATGCTCATGCTTCTTTCCTCCCAACGATCACGCAGCTGACGCTGCCGGTCCAGCCGGTGGCCAGCGCAGCAGCCGTGCGGCACTCGCCGGACGACACAGCGCGGCAGGCCTCTGCCAACGCCAGAGCGGCGGAGGCCGCGCGGGCGTCGCCGGTGCGGGCCTTCATCTCCTGTGCGGTAAACAGACGGTCGACGGCGGTCAGGCCCGCGTCCTGCAGGGCCCCTGCCAGCGTGCGGTCGACCTGCTCCTGCGCAGGCTCCGAGCCGTAGCGGGCCGCCTGATGCGTCCCGGCATAGCCGAGAATTTCGGCGTAGATCCTTGCGCCGCGCGCCTGTGCGGCAGCGGAATCCTCGAGGAGCATCGTCACGCAGCCCTCGCCGACGACATGGCCGGGCAGCGGCAGGTGCGAATAGACCTCGGTGATATTTTCGGAATTTTCGTCCGTTCCGGCGGCAAGTACGGCGTCGACCGCGTCGGAGCGCAGCTCATCGCAGGCACAGATGACGCTCTGCAGGCCGGCCTGCGTGCCGTTGGCGATCGTGGCGCAGAAGCCCTTCAGGCCGGTGAAGATGGACAGGTAGCCGCCCGCCGCGTTATACACGGTATGCGGAAAGCTGAAGGCGCTGCCCGCTGCCGGGCCCTTTTCGCAGACGGTCTTCTGGAACGACGTGATCTCGGCCATGGGGCCGTCTGCCGTGCCGATCGTACTGCCGACGCGGGAGGCGTTGTCCGCATCGATGGTGAAGTCCGCGTCGCGCAGGGCGTCCACGCCGCTGAGGACCTGCATCTGGCTGAAACGGTCGAGCTTGCGGTAGAAGCCGAGCTTCACATCGCGCGCGCCGAAATCCTCCGGCATCAGCTCGCGCTGAACGCTCGCCGTGCCGTCCGCCTCGGACAGCAGCTCGCCGATGCCCGTCACGCAGATGCGGCGCTTGCCGGTCTGCTCCGCCGGGTGCGGCTTTTTCGAAAAAATGATGCTGGCGTTCGTGCCGCCGAATGCGAACGAGTTCGACATGACGTTCTCCAGCTCGCGCTCGTGGGCGACGTTCACAACACAGTCGAGGTTCCCGGCCTTTTCGGCCAGCGGAGCCAGATCCTCCGGGGCATAGCCCGTCGTCGGAAGAACCGTATTCTCCGTCAGCGCCTTGACGCTGAGGACGGCTTCGATCGCGCCCGCCGCGCCGAGGCAGTGGCCCGTCATGGACTTCGTCGAGCTGACGGACGGAGCCGCGCCCTCGAAAAGCGTGTGCAGCGACAGGAACTCCGCCGCGTCGTTCTTGGCCGTGCCGGTGCCGTGGGCATTGATGTAGCCGATGTCGCCCGCTTCCGTTCCGGCGTTGACCATGGCGCGGTGCAGCGCAGCCATCTGCCCCTCGCCCTGCGGCTGCGGTGCAGTGATATGGAAGGCATCAGAGCTGACGCCCCAGCCCGCCACCTCGCAGTAGATCTTTGCGCCGCGGCGGATGGCGTGCTCATACTCCTCCACGACCAGAACACCGGCGCCCTCGCCGAGGGAGATGCCGTTGCTGTGGTTCAGAGGAGAGCAGGGGCCGGCCGAGAGCGCATGCAGCGCATTGAAGCCCGCATAGGCAAGGGATGAGAAGGCATCCGTGCCGCCCGCGAGAAAAATTTCGCCGCGGCCGAGGCGGATGAGGTCGCACGCATACGAAACGCTCATCGTGCCCGCCGCGCAGGCGTTGACGATGTTCGCCGTTTCGCCGTTCGCGCCGAGCGCGAATGCAGTGTTCGCCGCAATGGCGGAGGCGGACATCTTCAGAACATCCTGCTCCTCCGTGCGGCCCTGCAGCAGACCGGTGTAATAGTGGTCGATGCTCGCAGCGCCGCCGACGCAGCTGCCGAGGATGACACCCGCCTCGCGGACGGCGCTGTCCGTCAGCCTGCCGTCGCGCACGGCCTCGTGGGCCGCATGCAGGCAAAGGCGGACGGAGCGGTCATATTCGGGCGCGGGGAGGTCCTCACAGTGCACCTCCGCTCCCACATGGGAGACGCAGCCCTCCGTCGAGACGGACTTGACCTCGTCGATCCCGGTTTTTCCGGCGCAGATATTCTGCCAGCAGGTATCCACGTCGTTACCGGCGGCACAGATCAGGCCAAGGCCGGTGATGACACAACGCTTTTCCATTTACTGCTCCACATGCTCCTCAACATAGGAGGCCAGCGCGTTGATGGTCTGGAAGTGCTCGCGGTCCACGCCGGTCATGTCGACGCCGAACAGGTCGTCGATGCCGGAAATGATCTCGAGGGAATCCACGGAGTCCAGGCCGATGTCGCCGCCGAACAGCTCGGCATCGTCGTCCAGCATGTTTTCGGGGATGCGCAGGTTCTCGCTGATCATGTTCTTGATCTTCGCTGCAATTTCAGTCTTCGTCATGGTAATCTATCTCCTTATTTCGGTATTTCATAATATGATACTCCGGCGTATCGGCCGGAATGTCTCGCGTTAATGCTCCGTAAAGCGGACAATACTGCCGTTTTCCTCATACACGCCGATGCGGCGGTAGCGGCGGTAGCGCTGCTCGAGCAGCTCCTCGGGCGTGAGGGCGCACAGCTCGTCGAGGTCCATCGTGAGCTGCACCGTCATGGCGGCGCACATCTGCTGGAAGTCGGCAAAATTCTCCGGAATGATCCCCTCGGCCACATGCAGGTCGACCATATCGGCCGCCGTGATGTGCAGGCACTGCGCGGCATCCGCCACGCGGCCGGAGTCCTTCCAGAGGATGCTGGCACAGCCCTCCGGCGAAATGACGGAGTAAACGGCGTTTTCCAGCATATACACACGGTCGGCCGCAGCCAGAGCCAGCGCGCCGCCGCTGCCGCCCTCGCCGATGACGACGGAGACGACCGGCGTGCGGAGGCCCATCATTTCCAGAATGTTCTCGGCAATGGCCTCGCCCTGCCCGCGCTCCTCGGCCTCCGCGCCGCAGTAGGCGCCGAGCGTGTCAACAAGGCAAATAACGGGGCGGTGGAATTTTTCGGCCTGCTTCATCAGGCGCAGAGCCTTGCGATAGCCCTCCGGCATGGGGCATCCGAAGTGGTTGCGCATGCGGCTGTCGAGGTCCGCGCCCTTGTCGATGGCGATATAGGTCACGGGACGGCCGCTGAGCGTGCCAATGCCGGAAATGATGGCCGGGTCCTCGCCGAAGCGGCGGTCGCCGCACAGGTCGAGGCGGTTTTCAAACAGCGCGGCAACATAGGCCGCGCCCGTCGGACGCCCGGCGTGCCGGGCCTCTTTCAAGCGTTCAAAAGCATTCATTTTCGCTCATCCTCCGTGCAGATAGAGCAGGTTGCCCAGCGTGACCGGCAGGGCGCGCCGCTCGATCACCGCGTCGACAAAGCCATGCTCGCGCAGGAACTCCGCGCGTTGGAAATTGCCGGGCAGCTGCGAGCCGGTCGTCTGCTCCACGACGCGGCGGCCGGCAAAGCCGATGAGCGCGTTCGGCTCGGCGAGAATGATATCCGCCTGCATGGCAAACGAAGCCGTGACGCCGCCGGTCGTCGGATCGGTCAGCACGGCGATGTACAGAAGCCCCGCCTCGCTGTGGCGCTTGACCGCGCCGGAGCACTTCGCCATCTGCATGAGGGACACGACGCCCTCCTGCATCCGCGCGCCGCCGGAGGCCGTGAAGCCGATGACAGGCAGGCGCTGGGCCAGTGCGAACTCAAACAGGCGGGTGATCTTCTCGCCCACGGCAGAGCCCATGGAGGCCATGATAAAGCTGGAATCCATGACGAATGTCGCGCAGAACATGCCGCCGATGGCGGCCGTTCCGCACAGGACGGCCTCGTTCTCGCCCGTCGTTTTGCGGGCCTTTTCCAGCTTTTCGGCATAACCGGGGAAGCTCAGAAAATCGACGCTCGTCACATCGGCATCCAGCTCCTGGAAGCTCCCGGCATCGAACGTATGCGTGATGCGCTCCCGCGCATTCATGCGGAAATACGCACCGCAGGCCGGGCAGATCATCGCGCCCTGCTCCACGGCCGTGCGGCCGCTCTCCATCTTGCACTTCGGACAGACATGCGTCTGCGGCACCGGGCGCGCCGGAGGCGCGGGGGGCAGCTCCGTGCGGCTCTGCGTATATTCGCGGATCAGGTCGCGGAGCAGCACAGCAGTCCCTCCTCCTGCAGCTTTGCCAGACCGGCAAGGCTGTCGACCGCAAAGCTGCGGCATTCCGGCAGATTCTTGCGCACGAGCTTGCACAGCACCATGCCCGCGCCGCACTCGACAAACGTGTCAAAGCCCTGCTCGTTCAGATGGCGCAGCGTCTCCTTCCAGCGGACCGGATGGTTGATCTGCTGCGTGAGCAGCTCGCGGACGTTCTCGCCGTAGGGCTCGGCCGTGCGGTTGGCATAGGCCGGAAGCACGGGCTTCTGCAGGACCGTGTCCGCGAGGATCGCGCCGAACTCCGCCGAAGCGGGGTCCATATACGGCGAGTGGAAGCCGCCGCTGACATTCAGCGGCATGCTGCGGCCGCCTGCGGCCGCGACATCGGCATACAGGCGCTCCAGCTCATCCCGGTCGCCCGAGACGGCGATCTGCCCGTCGCAGTTGTAATTGACCGGCCAGACATGGTCATAGGCGGCGCAGAGGCGCTCGACCGTCTCGTCCGGCAGCTTGACAATGGCCGCCATGGAGGCGTTGACGTTTCTCCCGGCCCGCGCCATGCTCGCACCGCGCGCGCAGGCAAGGCGGAAGCCCGTCATGCCGTCATAGGCCCCGGCAAAGGCCAGCGCAGGGATTTCGCCGAGCGAGAAGCCCGCAACAGCCTCCGGCTGCAGGCCGCTGTCGCGCAGGGCGTAGGCGGCGGCAAGATCGGCCAGGTACAGGCAGGGCTGCGTGTTTTCGGTCTGGCGCAGCTCGTCATCGCTCCCGGCGAACATCTGCTGCAGCGTGCCGGGGCGAAGCTCCTCCGCAGCGTCAAACAACGCGCGGACGGAGGCAAAATGTTCATAGAATTCCTTCCCCATGCCGGCGCGCTGCGCGCCCTGCCCGGAGAACAGAAAAGCGGTCTTTCCCATAGTCGACCCTCATTTCTCGACAGTTTTCGTTTGTAGCCACTATAGCAAAACCCCATTGCTTTCGCAATGTGCATTCCCCGAAAGCTGCGCTATTTTCATACGCCGCCGTCGAAATGTCCAAAGAAATATCCTGTTACAGTTTCATCCCGAGCTGTCACTTCGCGTCGGGTGCAATATTTAACACGTCGATCTGACAGCACTGCATCGCAGAGAGCGCATTGCGGTGGTTCTCGGGCGTCACGCCCGCGCAGCAGGCCGCATCCACGGAAACGGGAAGCTCCGGGCAGAAGGCCTTGCACAGCAGGGCGTTCGAAATGACGCAGATATCCGTGCACAGGCCGACGAGCTCCACGCGGTCGATTTCGCCCGCCGCGAAGCGGCTGCGCACCAGCTCGCCGAGGGCAGTGGAGCCGAACGTCGGCTTTTCGATCCGCCCTGCCTCCGCCCGGACGGTCAGGCCGTCGGCCAGCGCGTGGCCCCAGGTGCCGCGGATGCAGTGCGGCACGGGCAGCCTCTTGCCCTCCTGCGTGGCAAGGTAGTCCTCGCCGTGGGTGTCGAGCGTATAGACGACGGCATCCGCCGCTGCGATCTTCGCATTCACGCGCGGCACGATCGCCTGCGCCTCCGCCGTGCCCAGCGCACCGGTCACGAAGTCATTCTGCATATCGATAACGACAAGTAAGGTCATTTTGTCTCTTCCTTTCCGTATCCGGCCGTCAGGCCGAAAAATTCCAGAACTGCGCCCAGGAACGCCGCCAATCCGGCATTTCCGGCGTTGTACAGCTCGTGCTTTTCGTCGGGGAATTCCAGCAGCCGCCCCTGCGGCAGGCGCGCGGCCAACAGGCGCTGCTCTCGCAGGCTGACCTGCGTGTCCCGCCCGGCGCTGCACACCAGGACCGGGACCTGCACCCTGCGGCAGGCGCGCGGGCTGAGGACCCGGCTGCGCAGGGCAAGCGATTCATAGACCCAGCGGTTCGACGCGCCCATCGTCTGATAGGCAGGACACTCTGCGCGGCAGTCCATGGCGGCGCGGAAACGGGCGCGGCTCGTGCAGCCGCTGCACGAAAATTCGGCGTTGGGATCATAAGCGCCGGAAAACAGCGGGCTTTTCTCCCGCTCGCCCCGCCGCAGCAGCATGCGCGCACAGCCGAGCGCCAGCCAGTGCGGCGCGCGGCCCGTCTGCGGGCAGAGCATGGGCGAGCACAAAACGGCGCGTGCAGCGCAGTCCGGCAGCTCCTGCAGAAGCCGGACCGTACAGCGCATGGTCTCCGTCAATTGACCGATCAGTGCGGCGGCGCCTGTTTCCGCTCCCTGCTCGCATTTCAATCTGGCATATTCCCGCAGGGGTGTGCTCAGCGCGTCCAGCTGTGTGAAATCAGGGTATTTTACAATGGGGTCCATATCAAAACACCTTTCGCAGTAAATAGCCGGGCAGCCGACAGAAAAAGGCTGTTTTCCCTTAGTCGGGAATGCCCGGTTCTTCCTTCAGTACAATAAATATACAATAATAAACAGCCCAAATCTATGCAAAAAAAGGATAAAAGCATGCAGTTTCGCGCAAGTCCCGCCCCCACTGCGCGCCTTGCAGAAAATTCCGCCGGAACGGATAAAAAAGCCCTTTATGCCAACGCCGCGGCATAAAGGGCACGGGAGCGGCAGCCTGCCAATCGGACGGAGATGAACCGGGCGCGCACTCAGGCAAGCGGTGCTTCCGGCTGCCGAACGCGCTTGTACAGCAGCTGCATGCGCTTTGTCAGAGCCTGCAGATCGGTCTCGTGAAAATTCCCCATTGTCGTGTGTATCGTATTATTGAACTGCGCATACCAGTGCTCAGGCAGGCCATCGGCGAAATAAGCGCCCAAAATGGAACCGCAGCTGC
>OKSA01002702.1_pt1 | contig 14037 bp, 4 predicted proteins | sample 1601181 | NCBI WGS metagenome assembly OKSA01 (sample SAMEA3541538, study PRJEB24748) | human gut metagenome | biome: human gut; feature: human-associated habitat; material: faeces | place: China | collected 2012
GGCGCGGCACACCGGATCGTGGAGCAGGATCACATTGCAGTCGGCGGAGAACACCACCAGCGGGATACCGGGCACGTCGGTGATAAGGGCATCGGCACTGTCGTAGTCCTGGGGGACCCAGAGGCCCTTGCCGCAGTCTGCCGCCGTCACCAGACGCACATCGTCGCGGTGGATCTGGCGGCTCAGCACGGCGCGGCGGACATCCATGTCCAGCGCGGCGCACAGGCGGCGGAAGTTCTCCTGCACGTTGGCGATGTCGTCGCCCCGCCGGTCGTCCAGATTCAGGCTGTCCCACGGGGCGGGGGACACGCCGCCCAGACGGGTGGAGAAGCCGTGGCGGATGCCGTCCGATGCCAGTGCGCCGGCGGTGAGGAACGTGACGCCGTTTTTCATTTGGGTGTGGAACATGGCGGCTCCTTTCGGAAAGCAAGGCGGGCGGCGGCATCAGCCGCCGCCCGCCGGTCAGTTGGGATAGGGTGTCTCACACGATAGCCCAGCGGAGCGGGTATCGTTTGAAATCATTTAAGAGTGGTACTCCTTGCAGGTACACTTCTTCCACTTCAGACCGCTGCCGCAGGGGCAGAGGTCATTGCGGCCCACCTTTACCACGCGGGTGGGGCGCTTCTTCACGGTGCCATCGCCGCCCACATTCTCGGTGATGCCGGAGGCCACGCGCTCGCGCTTGACCTCCTGGTTCTGGCGCAGGCGCACGGAGTACAGACGGCGCACCGTCTCCTCCTTCATGGCATTGACCATCTCCTCGAACATCTCCAGAGACTCTTTCTTGTAGGCGTCCACCGGATTGGTCTGGGCGTAGGCCCGCAGGCGGATGCCCTGGCGCAGATCCTGCATGGCGTCGATGTGCTCCATCCAGTACTCGTCCACCACACGCAGCAGGATGACACGCTCCAGCTCGCGCATGACGGGGGGCGTGATCTCCGCCTCCTTCTTGGCATAGTAGTCGGCGGCGGCGGCGGTGAACAGGTCGGTGAAGTCCTGCTGGGTCATGGTCTTGAGCTGCTCCTCGTCGATCTTCACGGTATACTTGGGGAAGTAGACGCCCTCCACGCTGCGCAGCAGGTCGCGGCAGGCGGCCATGTCCAGATGCTCGCTGCCCAGGAAGGCGGCGTGGACCAGATCGGAGATGGCGCCGTTCATCATGTTCATGATGATGTTCTTGACATCCATGCCGTCCAGCACCTGCTTGCGCTGGCCGTAGATGATCTCGCGCTGCTTGTTCATGACATCGTCGTACTCCAGCACGGACTTACGGGTCTGGAAGTTGCGGCTCTCCACGGTGGTCTGCGCCTGCTCAATGGCGCGGGAGAGCATCTTGCTCTCAATGGGAGTGTCCTCATCAATGTCCATGCGCTCCATCAGAGAGGTGACGCGGTCACCGCCGAACAGGCGCATCAGATCGTCCTCCAGAGAGATATAGAAGCGGGTCTCGCCGGGGTCGCCCTGACGGCCGGCACGGCCTCGGAGCTGGTTGTCGATGCGGCGGGAGTCGTGACGCTCCGTGCCGATGATGAACAGGCCGCCGGCGGCACGGACCTTCTCGGCCTCGCCGGCGATCTCCGCCTTGTGCTGCGCCAGCTTTTCGGCAAACAGCTTGCGGGCGTTGAGGATCTCCTCGTTGTCCGTCTCGGCGTAGCCGGTGGCCTCGGCGATCAGCTCGTCGGTGAGTCCAGCCTTGCGCAGGTCGTTCTTGGCCATGTACTCGGCGTTGCCGCCCAGCATGATATCCGTACCACGGCCGGCCATATTGGTGGCCACGGTGACGGCGCCGAACTGGCCGGCCTGGGCCACGATCTCGGCCTCGCGCTCGTGGTTCTTGGCGTTCAGCAGGTTGTGTTTGATACCTTCGCGGGTCAGCATCTTGCCCAGCAGCTCGTTCTTCTCAATGGAGACGGTGCCCACCAGCACAGGCTGGCCCTTGGCGTGGCACTCCTTCACCTGCCGGATGACGGCGTGGTACTTGCCGTTCTCGGTCTTGTAGACGGAGTCCTCATTGTCGATACGGGCGATGGGGCGGTTGGTGGGGATCTCGATGATGTCCAGAGCGTAGATGGTGGCGAATTCCTCCTCCTCCGTCAGAGCCGTACCGGTCATGCCGGACAGCTTGCGGTACAGGCGGAAGTAGTTCTGGAACGTGATGGTGGCCAGCGTCTTGCTCTCGCGCTGGACGGACAGGTGCTCCTTGGCCTCGATGGCCTGATGCAGACCCTCGGAGTAGCGGCGGCCAAACATGAGACGGCCGGTGAACTCGTCCACGATGACGACCTCGCCGTCCTTCACCACGTAGTCCACATCCCGCTTCATGATGCCGTGGGCCTTGATGGCCTGGTTGATGTGGTGGGCAGTGGTGCTGTTCTCGGGGTCGCTGAGGTTGTCCAGATGGAAGAACTCCTCCGCCTTCTTGATGCCGCGGGCTGTGAGGGAGCAGGTGCGGGCCTTCTCGTCCACGATGTAGTCGGCGTCGATGTTGACGTCCTCTTCCTCCTTATCGTCCGTCTCCGCCACCACGTACTTCTTCAGGCGGGCGGCGAAGGACTCGGCCATGTCGTACATCTGGGTGGACTTCTCGCCCATGCCGGAGATGATCAGGGGGGTGCGGGCCTCGTCGATGAGGATGGAGTCCACCTCGTCCACAATGGCGAAGGCGTGGCCCCGCTGGACCTGCTCATTGGCGTAGATGGCCATATTGTCGCGGAGGTAGTCGAAGCCCATCTCGTTGTTGGTGCCGTAGGTGATGTCGGCCTGATAGGCTTTCTGGCGCTGCTCCTTGGTCATGTCGTGGATAATGAGGCCCACGGTGAGACCCATGAAGCGGTGGACCTTGCCCATCCACTCGGAGTCGCGCTTGGCCAGATAGTCGTTGACGGTGACGATGTGGACGCCATCGCCGGTCAGCGCGTTCAGATAGGCGGGCAGCGTGGCCACCAGCGTCTTGCCTTCACCGGTCTTCATCTCGGCGATGCGGCCCTGGTGCAGGACGATGCCGCCCACCAGCTGGACGGGGTAGGGGCGCATGCCCAGCACGCGGTCCGCGGCTTCACGGACGGCGGCAAACGCCTCCGGCAGGATGTCATCCAGCGTCTCGCCGTTGGTAAGGCGCTCCTTGAACTCCGGCGTCTTGGCCTGCAGCTGGGCATCGGTCAGGGCCTTGTACTCCGGCTCCAGTGCGGTGATCTTATCCACGATGGGATAGATGCTCTTCAGCTCACGCTGGCTGTATGTGCCAAAAAGTTTGGTGATAAGTCCCATATATTCGTATCCTTTCCGTATAAAAGAATATGCGCATACAATAGCAATAATATAGTATAGCACAGGATATTGTCTAATGCAAAAGAATTTCTGTGAACAATCTGCGATGGACAGAATGCGCGGTTTGCGGTTGATGAAACTGTAAAGATGTGGTATACTTGTCCATATATAATATGAAAAGGAGTTTCTGCCATGAAGCTGAGCTTTTACGGCGCTGACCAGTGCGTCACCGGCAGCTGCCATTGTCTGGAGGTCAACGGAAAGAAGATCCTGGTGGACTGCGGCCTGCAGCAGGGCCGCGATGAGATCGACAACGCCGCTCTGCCCTTCCACCCGGGCAGCATCGACGTGGTGCTGGTGACCCACGCCCACATCGACCACTCCGGCCGCATCCCCATGCTCATCAAAAACGGGTTTCAGGGCCGCATCATCACCACGCGGCTGACAGCAGACCTGCTGGACATCATGCTGCAGGACTCCGCCCACATCCAGGAGCAGGACGCGGAGTACCAGAACCGCAAGAACAAGCGGGCCGGCCGTCCGGAGGTGCAGCCCATCTACACCGTAGCCGACGCCATGCAGGTGCGGGAGTATATCCAGCCCTGCGAGTACGGCCAGAAGGTGCAGGTCACAGATGACGTGACGGCGGAGTTCATCGATGCGGGACACCTGCTGGGCTCCGCCAGCATCAAGCTGACGTGCCATGAGGGCGGCGAAACCCGCACCGTGGTGTTCTCCGGCGATATCGGCAACGTGGACCAGCCCATCATCCGCGACCCCCAGTTCTACGCCGATGCCGACTATGTGCTGATGGAGTCCACCTACGGCGACCGCAACCACACCGAGGTGTGGAGCTACACCGATCAGCTGGCTCAGATCATCGACGAGACTCTGGCCAAGGGCGGCAACGTGGTCATCCCCGCCTTTGCCGTGGGCCGCACCCAGGAGCTGCTGTACTTCATCCGCGAGATCAAGGACCGCGGGCTGGTGACCTCCGTGAAGGATTTTCCCGTGTACGTGGACAGCCCGCTGGCCAAGAAGGCCACCACCATCTTCTGCGGCGACCTGCGGGGTTATCTGGACGAGGAGGCTCTGGCCCTGGTGCAGGACGGCACGCATATGTTCAACTTCCCGGGCCTGCACCTGACGGAGACGGTGGAGGAGTCCAAGCTGCTGAACATGGACAAGACCCCCAAGGTCATCATCTCCGCCAGCGGCATGTGCGATGCCGGACGTATCCGCCACCACCTGAAGTACAACCTCTGGCGGGGCGACAGCGCCGTGGTGTTCGTGGGCTTCCAGTCTCCGGGTACGCTGGGCCGGCACCTGCTGGACGGCGCGCCCAGCGTGAAGCTGTTTGGCGAGGACATCGCCGTGCGGGCCAAGATCGTGAACTTCCAGGGCCTCAGCTCCCACGCCGACCACGATCATCTGGTGGACTGGATCAAGCACTTTGATCCGGCAAAGACCACCCATGTGTTCATCGTACACGGCGACCGCGAGGTGGCGCCGGTGTTCGCCGAGACCGTGTCCAAGCTGGGCTTCGCGGCTCACGCGCCCCAGTATACCGAGGAGTACGACCTCATCGCCGACAAGAAGCTGGCGGTGGGCTATCTGCCGGAGCGCAAGACCCGTGCCTACGAGGGCGCGCCCAAGGCTACGCCCGCCTATCAGAAGCTGGTGCAGATGGGCGATATGCTCATCGGCCTTATCCGCCGCAGCAGGGGGCGGGACAACAAGACGCTGGCGGCCTTTGCCGAGGCCATCAGCAAGATCATCAGCAAGTTCGAGTTCTGAGCTGTGCTGGAGAAGAACAAGGTATACCGCGCCCGCATTCAGGGGTACACCTCCGAGGGGCTGGGCGTAGCCCGTATCGACGGGCAGGCGGTGTTTGTGCATCAGGCACTGCGGGGCGAGGAGTGCGACATCCTCGTTCTGAAGGTGCTGAAAAACGCCGCCTTCGGCAAGGCGGTGCGGGTATACGAGCCATCGCCCCACCGCGTGGAGCCGGACTGCCCGTACTACGGACGGTGCGGCGGCTGCGACTTCCGCCATATGGACCGCGCCGAGGAGCTGGCCGCCAAGCGGCAGCGGGTGCAGGATGCGCTGGCCCGCATCGGCGGCAGCGCCGTGACGGTGGAGGGCATCGATGGCGGAGAACCCCTGCACTACCGCAACAAGAGCCAGTACCCCGTGGCGGCGGATGGCAGCGTGGGGTTCTACAAGGCGCGGAGTCATCAGGTCATCCCCGTGGAGCGGTGCCGCATCCAGAAGCCCCAGGCCGACGCGGCGGCCCAGGCCCTGCGGACGTACCTCCGGCTCTACGGCGTCAGCTGCTACGACGAGAAAACGCGGCGGGGGCTGGTGCGGTACCTGTACGTCCGCACCAACGGCGCGGGGCAGTCGCTGCTGTGCGTGCTGGTGAACGGGAAGAAGCTGCCCCATGAACGGGAGCTGGTGGACCTGCTGCGGCAGGCGGTGCCGGAGGCTGTGGGTGTGGTGCTGGGGGTGAACACCCGGCCCACCGGTGCGGTGCTGGGACAGGAATACCGGACGCTGTGGGGCGCGGATGTGCTGACCGACACCCTGTGCGGCCTGACGTTTCGGCTCAGCGTGCCGTCGTTCTATCAGGTGAACCGCGAAATGGCGGAGGTGCTGTACCGGCGCGCTGTGGAATTCGCGGGACTCACCGGCACGGAGACGGTGCTGGACCTGTACTGCGGCGCAGGCACCATCACCCAGGTGATGGCCCGCCACGCGGGCCGCGTCATCGGCGCGGAGATCGTGCCGGAGGCCATCGAGGACGCCAGGGCCAACGCGCAGCGCAACGGCGTGGAGAATGTGGAGTTCTTCTGCGGCGATGCGGCGGCAGCGGCGGCGGATTTCGCCCGGCGCGGACTGCGGCCCGATGTCATCTGCGTGGACCCGCCCCGCAAGGGGCTGGCACCGGAGGTGATACACGCCGCAGCTCAGATGGCGCCCAAGCGCATCGTATACGTCTCCTGCGATCCCGCCACGCTGGCCCGGGACGTGAAGCTGCTGGCCCGGGAGGGCTACCGGGCCATCCGCGCCGCGGCGGTGGACATGTTCCCGGGGACCGCCAACGTCGAGACGGTTGTTCTGCTGGAACCGGAACAGACATGCTGACGGCGGAGCCGGACGGGCGCAGAAGCCGGACGCAGCGGAGCGGCAGAGATACATGGCGAAGGCCCTGCTCCCCATCATTGACGGGGGGCGGGGCTTTTCTTGCACTGAGAGACGCATCTTTGACGGGTATCTGTATCAGCGGTGCGCGCTGCGGTGTGATAAGCAGACGGGACCTCCCGCAAGAGAGCTCTTGCGGGAGGCTTTGTGCGGCAGGGGGCGTTAAGAAAGCGTAAAGAAATTATTTACAACAGCGATAGAATGTTCTTGACAAATGCTTAGCCGCGTGGTAAAGTGGGAACAACCGAAGAACGTTGGGCAAACCGGTCGAAAGATCGGGACGCAAAGCCAGGTGTCCAAACGGAGTTATCCGCATGATCGACCGGCTGCAATCGACACGATGTGTGTTGCTTTGCAGCTGGTTTTTTTGCACCCATCACGGCGTTTTTTGGCTGTCTGACTCTATTTCCCCCCCTTTTAATAGAGACGTACACACCCCTCTCCGGAGGGACGCCTGCGTATGCTGGCGACCCTCCGGCGTGTACGCAGACCCTCCGGCGAGGCGGAGGTCCTGCGTATGCGCCGGAGCAGTCCCGGAGGGGATGGCACGGACATAGTCTGACAAAAAACAGGGTACACCTGAGCGGTGTACCCTGTTTTTCACGCGTTTTACCGATGGGACACCGGCTTTGAGCAGAAAAAAAGCGCCCTGGGGCGCGATACAGGCTTGACAGTCCATCCAAATTTTGATATAATAAGGCGCTTATATTGGGAAGATGGGCGCAAACACCCCCACTTTCATCTGACCATAGTATACCATCTCTGGCGGCGGAATACAAGGGCAGCGATGTAAAAATCGCCAACAAGCCCGTGCGTGTCGCCGCAGAGCCGCCCCTCAGAGGCCCTGAACGGCTTTGGCGAGGCCGGACGGGGTCGGAAATGAAGAAACAATAGAAAGGCGTGATCGTTGAATGGCCAAGGACAAATACTACGGCAAGACCCTGCGCAAGAATTTTGCCCGACACGAAGAAGTCATGGCGATGCCCAACCTGCTGGAGATCCAGAAGAAGTCCTACAAGTGGTTCCTGGAGACCGGCCTGCGTGAGGTGTTCGCCGACGTGGCTTCCATCACGGACTATGCCGGCAATCTGGAGCTGAGCTTCATTGATTACAGCATGGATGAGAAGCCCAAGTACGATGTGGAGGAGTGCAAAGCGCGGGACGCCACGTATGCCGCTCCCGTGAAGGTGCGGGTGCGCCTGCACAACAAGGAGACCGGCGAGATCAAGGAGCAGGAGATCTTCATGGGTGATTTCCCGCTGATGACCCATGGCGGCACCTTCGTCATCAACGGCGCTGAGCGCGTGGTGGTCAGCCAGATCGTCCGCTCCCCCGGCGTGTACTACGGCAAGGAGATCGATCTCAAGACCGACCTGCCCCTGCTGACCAGCACCGTCATCCCCTACCGCGGCGCGTGGCTGGAGTACGAGACCGACACCAGCGAGGTGTTCTGGGTCCGTATCGACAAGAACCGCAAGCTGCCCATCACCTGCCTGATCCGCGCGCTGGGGCTCAAGACCGATGGCGAGATCCTGGAGCGCTTCGGCGATGACCGCCGCATCGTGGCCACCCTGGAGAAGGACACCTGCAAGACCTATGAGGAAGCGCTGCTGGAGATCTACCGCAAGCTGCGCCCCGGCGAGCCTCCCACGGTGGATTCCGCCGAGACCCTGCTGCAGGGCCTGTTCTTCGATCCCCGCCGGTACGACCTGTCCATGGTGGGCCGGTACAAGTTCAACAAGAAGCTGACCATCTGGTCCCGCGCCAAGGGCCAGAAGCTGGCCATGCCGGTGGCAGATCCCACCACCGGCGAGATCGTCTTTGAGGACGGCCACGTGCTGACCGCCGCCGACTGCGCCGAGCTGGACGCCATCGGCGTGTACGAGATCACCGTGGCGCTGGAGTCCGGCGAGACACTGAAGATCTTTACCAATAAGATGTGCGATATGTCCCGCTACGTGGACTTCGATCCCCGTGAGAAGTGCGGCATCAAGGAGCGCGTCCGCTTCGACGTGCTGCAGGAGCTGCTGAGCCAGTACAGCGGCGACGAGCTCATCACCCAGTGCCGTCTGCACGCCGACGATCTGGTGCCCAAGCACATCATCGTGGAGGATATCTTCGCGTCCATCAACTATATGAACGCACTGGCCCACGGTCTGGTCACCAAGGACGATATCGACCATCTGGGCAACCGCCGCCTGCGCTGCGTGGGCGAGCTGCTGCAGAACCAGTTCCGCATCGGCTTTTCCCGCATGGAGCGCGTCATCCGCGAGCGTATGACCATTCAGGATCTGGACGTGGTGACGCCCCAGAGCCTTATCAACATCCGGCCTGTCACCGCGGCCATTAAGGAGTTCTTTGGCTCCAGCCCCCTGAGCCAGTTCATGGACCAGACCAACCCTCTGGCCGAGCTGACCCACAAGCGCCGTCTGTCCGCTCTGGGCCCCGGCGGTCTGAGCCGCGAGCGCGCCAACATGGAGGTCCGAGACGTACACTACAGCCACTACGGCCGTATGTGCCCCATCGAGACGCCTGAAGGCCCCAACATCGGCCTGATCTCCTATCTGGCCACCTATGCGCGCATCAATGAGTACGGCTTTATCGAGGCGCCGTTCCGCGCCGTGGATCACGAGACGTGCAAGGTCTCCAACGACATCACCTATATGACCGCCGACGTGGAGGATCAGTATGTGGTGGGTCAGGCGGCGGAGCCGGTGGACGAGAATGGGTGCCTCACCCGCGAGCGTATCACCTGCCGCCACCGCGACGAGATCGTGGAGGTCCCCCGCGACAGCGTGGACTTCATCGATGTGTCTCCCCGCATGATGGTGTCCATCGCCACGGCCATGATCCCCTTCCTGCCCAACGACGATGCCAACCGTGCCCTGATGGGCGCCAACATGCAGCGTCAGGCCGTGCCCCTGCTGAAGCCGGAGGCTCCCATCGTGGGTACCGGTATGGAGCACAAGATCTGCCTGGACTCCGAGGTAGCCGTGCTGGCCGAGGGAGACGGTGTGGTGACCAAGGTGGACGCCACCAACGTCTCCGTCCGCTACGACAGCGGTGAGACCAAGGACTACAAGCTCATCAAGTTCCTGCGCTCCAACCACGGCACCTGCGTCAACCAGAAGCCTATTGTCTCCGTGGGCGAGCGGGTCCACGGCGGCGATGATCCCACCGTGCTGGCCGATGGCCCCGCCACCGAGCAGGGCGAGATCGCTCTGGGCCGCAACATCCTGGTGGGCTTTATGACGTGGGAAGGCTACAACTATGAGGACGCCGTGCTGCTGAACGAGCGGCTGGTGAAGGAGGACGTGTACACGTCCATCCATATCGAGGAGTATGAGATCGACGCCCGCGATACCAAGCTGGGACCCGAGGAGATCACCCGCGACATCTCCAACGTGGGCGAGGACGCTCTGAAGGATCTGGACGAGCGCGGCATCATCCGCGTGGGCGCCGAGGTCCACGCCGGCGACATCCTGGTGGGCAAGGTCACGCCCAAGGGCGAGACCGACCTCACCGCCGAGGAGCGCCTGCTGCGCGCCATCTTCGGCGAGAAGGCCCGCGAGGTCCGCGACACCTCCCTGAAGGTGCCCCACGGAGAGAGCGGCATCGTTATTGATACCAAGGTATTCACCCGCGAGAACGGCGACGAGCTGGGGCCGGGCGTGAACGAGGTGGTCCGCGTCTATATCGCCCAGCGCCGTAAGATCCAGCCCGGCGACAAGATGGCCGGCCGTCACGGCAACAAGGGCGTTGTGTCCCGTGTGCTGCCCCAGGAGGATATGCCCTTCCTGCCCGACGGCACCCCGCTGGACATTGTGCTGAACCCCCTGGGCGTGCCCAGCCGTATGAACATCGGTCAGGTACTGGAGGTCCATCTGGGCTACGCCGCCAAGACCCTTGGCTGGAAGGTGGCCACCCCCATCTTCGACGGCGCCACCGACAAGGATATTTCCGAGGCGCTGCAGCTGGCCGGCCTCGATCCCGAGGGCAAGAGCTGGCTGTATGATGGCCGCACCGGCGAGCGCTTCGACAATAAGGTCACGGTGGGCTATGTGTACTTCCTGAAGCTCCACCATCTGGTGGATGATAAGATCCACGCCCGTTCCACCGGCCCCTACTCTCTGGTGACGCAGCAGCCCCTGGGCGGCAAGGCCCAGTTCGGCGGCCAGCGCTTCGGCGAGATGGAAGTGTGGGCGCTGGAGGCCTACGGCGCGGCGTACACCCTGCAGGAGATCCTGACCGTCAAGTCCGATGACGTGACGGGCCGTGTCCGCACCTATGAGTCCATCGTCAAGGGCCACAACGTGCCTACCCCGGGCGTACCGGAATCCTTCAAGGTGCTGGTCAAGGAGCTGCAGTCCCTGTGCCTGGATATTCAGGTGCTGGATGCCGACGGCAACCAGATCGAGCTGAAGGAGGACGAGGACGCGCTGGATACCTTCAATCTGGCCCGTATGGACGCCGAGGACGAGCGGCAGAAGCGGTTCGCCGACGAGGACGAGCTGGCCGATGCCGGTTTTGACTACGTCGCCGACGAGGAAGTGGACGCTTCCTTCGATGACGACGGGGACGATGAGTTTTAAGGAAAAGGAGGAGCTGCATTATGAGTTACGCAACATTTGACGCCATTAAGATCGGCATCGCTTCTCCGGAGATGATCCGTGAGTGGTCCTACGGCGAGGTCAAGAAGCCGGAGACCATCAACTACCGCACGCTGAAGCCGGAACGGGACGGCCTGTTCTGCGAGCGCATTTTCGGGCCGACGAAGGACTGGGAGTGCCACTGCGGTAAGTATAAGAAGATCCGCTACAAGGGCAAGATCTGTGACCGCTGCGGCGTGGAGGTCACCCGGGCCAAGGTGCGCCGTGAGCGCATGGGCCATATCGAGCTGGCCACCCCCGTCAGCCATATCTGGTATTTCAAAGGCATTCCCTCCCGCATGGGCCTGCTGCTGGACATCAGCCCCCGCATTCTGGAGAAGGTGCTGTACTTCGCCGCCTATATCGTTACCGATCCCGGCGAGACGCCCCTCATCAAGAACCAGATCCTGTCCGAGAAGGAATACCGCGACATGCGGGAAAAGTACGAGGACGATTTCGACGCCGGCATGGGCGCCGAGGCCGTGAAGAAGCTGCTGCAGCAAATTGATCTGGAGCAGCTGAGCGAGCAGCTCCATGCGGAGCTGAAGACCACCTCCGGTCAGAAGAAGGCGCGTATCGTCAAGCGTCTGGAGGTGGTGGACGCCTTCCGCCTCAGCGGCAACAAGCCGGAGTGGATGATCATTGACGTCCTGCCGGTCATCCCACCGGAGATCCGGCCCATGGTCCAGCTGGACGGCGGCCGTTTCGCCACATCCGACCTGAACGACCTGTACCGCCGCGTCATCAACCGCAACAACCGCCTCAAGCGCCTGATGGAGCTGAATGCCCCCGACATCATCGTCCGCAACGAGAAGCGCATGCTGCAGGAGGCGGTGGACGCCCTCATCGACAACGGCCGCCGCGGCCGCCCCGTCACCGGCGCTAACAACCGCGCCCTCAAGTCCCTCAGCGATATGCTGAAGGGCAAGCAGGGACGCTTCCGCCAGAACCTGCTGGGCAAGCGCGTGGACTACTCCGGCCGTTCCGTTATCTGTGTCGGCCCCGAGCTGAAGATCTACCAGTGCGGTGTGCCCAAGGAGATGGCACTGGAGCTGTTCCGGCCCTTCATCATGAAGAAGCTGGTGGAGGACGGCTCAGCCAACAACATCAAGTCCGCCAAGAAGATGGTGGACAAGGGCCGCACCGAGGTGTGGGACGCGCTGGACGAGATCATCAAGGACCATCCCGTCATGCTGAACCGTGCGCCTACGCTGCACCGTCTGGGCATTCAGGCCTTTGAGCCGGTGCTGGTGGAGGGCCGCGCCCTGAAGCTGCACCCCCTGAACTGCACGGCCTTCAACGCCGACTTCGATGGCGACCAGATGGCTATCCATGTTCCCCTGTCCGCCGAGGCCCAGGCCGAGGCCCGTCTGCTGATGCTGTCGGCCAACAACCTGCTGCGTCCCCAGGACGGCGGCCCCGTCACCGTGCCTACCCAGGATATGGTGCTGGGCTCCTACTACCTGACCTTTGAGCGCTTCGAAAACGGCGTGTCCCAGATGGACAACGACGAGTACTGGCCGGAGGGTATCGACTTTGCTCTGGCCGGCAGGACCTACGACGAGCTCACCGACGAGGAGAGGGCCAATGTCCATCTGAACATCTACCGCGATGAGGACGAGGTGCTGATGGCTCATAACGAGCACATCATCGGCATCCACCAGCCCGTCTGGGTCCGCGTCACCAAGGAGCTGGGCGGCGAAAAAGTGACCCATGTGGTGCGTGCCACTGCGGGCCGCATCATCTTCAACCGCAACATCCCTCAGGATCTGGGCTTTGTGAAGCGCCTCGACGAGGACGGCAAGCCTACCGACAAGTTCTTCGACTACGAGATCACCGAGACCTGCGGCAAGAAGCTGCTGGGCAAGATCGTGGACCGCACCATCAACCAGTACGGCTTCACCATCGCCGCCGAGGTGCTGGACAACATCAAGGCCACCGGCTACAAGTACTCTACCCGCGGCTCCATCACCATCTCCATCGCGGACATGACGGTGCCCAAGGCCAAGTATGAGCTGATCGCCGAGACGGAGCAGCGCGTGGTGGACATCGAGGACCAGTACAACATGGGCTTCATCACCGATGAGGAGCGCTACAAGCTGGTGGTCCGCGAGTGGGAAAAGACCACCGCCGATGTCACCGATGCCCTGACGGCCAACATGAACAAGTACAACCCCATCTTCATGATGGCGGATTCCGGCGCCCGCGGCTCCATGAAGCAGATCCGTCAGCTTACCGGTATGCGCGGCCTGATGGCCAACACCGCCGGTAAGACCATCGAGATCCCCATCAAGGCCAACTTCCGTGAGGGCCTGAGCGTGCTGGAATACTTTACCTCCAGCCGAGGCGCCCGCAAGGGTCTGGCCGATACGGCTCTGCGTACCGCCGACTCCGGTTATCTGACCCGCCGCATGGTGGACGTCTGCCAGGACGTCATCATCCGTGAGGCCGACTGCGGCGCTGCCAAGGGCATCCTGGTGTCCGAGATCAGCGAGGGCGGTCAGGTCATCGAGAAGTTCTCCGAGCGCATCAAGGGCCGCTTCCCGGTCAACGACATCCTGAAGCCCGGCACCGACGAGGTGCTAATCTCCAAGGATCACATGATGACCGAGAGCGACGCGGCGCTGCTGGAATCCTTCGATATCCACTCCGCCGAGATCCGCACCGTGCTGACCTGCCGCGCTCACAGCGGTATCTGCGCCAAATGCTACGGCATGAACCTGGCTACCAGCAAGCCTGTTGGCCCCGGCGAGGCCGTCGGCATCATCGCGGCGCAGTCCATCGGCGAGCCCGGTACCCAGCTGACCATGCGTACCTTCCATACCGGCGGCGTGGCCGGCGGCGACATCACCCAGGGTCTTCCCCGAGTGGAGGAGCTGTTCGAGGCCCGCAAGCCCAAGAAGATGGCCACCCTGTC
>OKSA01002708.1_pt1 | contig 13997 bp, 9 predicted proteins | sample 1601181 | NCBI WGS metagenome assembly OKSA01 (sample SAMEA3541538, study PRJEB24748) | human gut metagenome | biome: human gut; feature: human-associated habitat; material: faeces | place: China | collected 2012
GGTATAGCCGCTGTTCGGTTGGATGGCAAAGGCTTGATCCGCGCCGGCCTTGACGGTGACGCTGCCGGAGGGCGTGATTGTGCCGTTGGCACCTGCCTTGGCCGTGATAACGGGATCCTCCTGCACGGGGTTGCCCTCGGCGGTCATGGTTTCAGTCCAGAAGAACTTATTCTCCCAGTCCAGCTTGCACGGCGTGTCGTTGAGGTAGAACTTGGCGCCCTTCGCGACCCCGACGCCGCTAAGGTCATAGGAGACATAGATAAAGCACTGGTATTCGCAGTTCTCACCGTCCGACGTTTTTCCTGCCTGGAAGGTAAAGGGCTTATCGGAATAGTACCTCCAGTCGTCATAGCACTTCAGCCAATCGACGCGCTCGAGCTTCATGTACGGCGGCAGGCCGTCGATCTTGCAGTAGTCACTGCCCGGTGCGGGGCTTTCGCCTGCGACAGGTGCCTTCACGGACAGATTCAGGTTGGTCAGCTCGAGCCGGTTCAGCCAAAGGCCGCCCAGATTGGTGTCTGACTCGTCGTGCAGCTTATAGCATGCGCCGGCGCTGATGTTGTCCATGTCCATCCAGTCGTCGTTCCAAATGGCCTCCGCCCATTTTCCGGGCTTCCACTCCTCATTGGCAAATTTCAGCGTTCCGGTGCCGCTGCGGAACACATAGCCGGGCTTTGCCTCGACTATGCAGTAGAGATAATAGGGGGCGCCGGTCTCGTCGAGCAGCTCATCCGGCCACAGGAAGCTGTCATAGATGGTAGAGCCGGAGGAGCGGATGTATTCGCTGACCTTCTTAACGGTGATGGTGTATTTGCTCGGCTCATACGACTCCACATAGATGTCATTGACGCGATTATAATAGACCAGGCCGCGCACGATGCCCTTTGCCTCGGTGATCAGCTCGCACTCCTGTGCCTCCACGCCGACGACGCAGGTCTGACCGCCGTCCGTGCTGTAGAGCCACGTCGCCGTGATCTTGTTCGCGCCGACGACGTTGAATTTCGTGTCCTTCGTCAGATAGAAGCCTTGCTTCGCCTTCAGAACCACGCTCTTGTTGCGCACGGCTCCGTTGTCCGCCCAGTACACCTGACTGGAAACGGTGCAGTCTTCGCCCTCGGAGACGGTAATCGGGCTGTCGGTCGCGGCGGAGGTGGCGGTCAGGTCGCCGTCCTTCACCGTCAGCGTGACCTCGGGAATGGCGACATCGGTCTCCGACATCATCCGGTAGCGCATCAGGAACGCATTGGAAGCGCCGCTCAGTCTCAGCGGCTCGCCGTCCTTATAAAGCTCAACGGTGATCCCCAGCTTCTGCACCTCCGTCTGGTAGCTATAGCTATTCACAGGGATAGTCTGAAACAAGAGATTGTTATTGTAGCTGCTGGCGGTGACGGGATAATCCGTACCGTTGAGCGTGTACTTGATCTTATAGCTGTAGCCCGCGTCCCTCATCGCCTCCGGCAGGGGGTTCCAGTAGAACCGGAGTTGCTTTTTCGGATTGAGCGCGTACAGCGGAGCGCCGCTGTAGCCGCCCGTCACGTCCATCTGGTGCGGCACATAGGCCGGCGCACCGTTGACCTCCACCTTGACCAGACCGAAGGCGTTGGTGCAGACGTCGGTGTAGGCCGTGCCGCTGTAGGACGAGAAGGCGACGCGCTTATAGTCATCAAGATTCTTGGTTGACAGGGCAATGATATACTCCTTCGAGATGGAGTTGGCCATGTATTCGCTCTTGATGTCCTTCTGACGGTAGATCAGGCGGGTCCGCTCGTCGGGGCGAAGCAGAGCGGTCCTCTCCGGGAACATTGCGGCAAAGGCAAAGTTTTCCAGGGTCTGCTCGCTGCTGCTGAGCGCGAAATTCTCCGTGAAGAGGCCGCGGCCGAAGCTGCCGCCGCGGATGCTGATGGGGAAAGACCGCCCCTCCGTGATGGTCTCGCTGCCCTTTTTAACGACGATACCGCCCTTGAACTTGCCGCCGTTGATCACGGCTTTCGGCTTGCTTATCCCGTCCGTCCGGGTGGCGTAGGTGAAGCCGACCAGCCCCTCGAACTCGCCGCCGTTGAATTCGGCCTTGCAGTTGGACGACAGCAGGGCGGAATAGACATAGGGGATGCCGACCTTCGGGGAGATGGCGTCGACCTTGCCGCCGTTAAAGACGACCTTCGCGTCGCCCTTGCCCTCGACGACCACAATGCTGTTTTTGGCAAGACCGTTATCGACGCCGATCCGCCCGCTGTTGAGCGTGAAGCTTCCGGTCTCGGCGAGGATCAGCACCTGCTTGCTGCTGGCCGTATTGGGATTGGCGTCGATGTAGAGCTTGCCGCCGCCGCGGCTGTCCTTGACCGACAGGTCGCCCGTGACGCGGATGGCAGCCGGGAGCGGAGAGGTTCTGCTGAAAAAGGTCACGGAATAGCCGTCAAGATCCAGTTGAACCGTTCCAGTCTGTTGGATGGACTTGTTATATCCCGCGCCGTCATTGAAATCCTTGGTGTTAATGTTGGCACCGAGCTTGACATAGGTGACGCCGGAGCTCAGGGCAGAGCTGAGCTCCGCATAGGTGGTTACGATTCTTGGGTCGCCTTCGGTGGTGCCGCTGCCTGCGGCAGAGGCGATGCTCCCCAAGGCGGGGAGGAGGCCGATCAGCATTGCCAATGAAAGCAGTAAGCTGAATATCCTGCGTTGGGTGATTGATTTCATCTTGATTCCTCCTTTTACATTGTGTATTGTATAAATTGAGTCCATCAGGTGGTGTTACAGAGACGTTTTCGGCGATTGCCCTGCAACGGAAATGCGTTGTAGGCCGGCCGACACGCCTCCGGCTGCGCCCAATGCTGTTTTCCTTCGTCCCGCTTTTATGTACTCTCTTCCTCACTTTGCTATGCACAAAGCATTCTCATTTCTCACCCATCCTTTCCTCAAAGCGTGTCGATTACGCCTGCAAGGTAGGTTGGCGATACCGACGCATAGATAAAACCATCGGCCAGCTGATCCTTCACCGTCTGCCGCACCTCAGAAGCAAGCAGTTCGTCTGTGCTCTCATCTACCAGAAGCAGGACCTTGCAGGCCCAACCGAGCCGCCTTACAGCACTGCAGAGCCTGAGTCTCTCGCTCAGCTTCCAGAGGCCCTGTCGGATGACCTCCATCACCAACACGTTGGCACGGCAGGTACGGCACAGAGCAAGCGTTTCCTCCGGCTTTGGAGAACGGTAGATAAGGAAATCCATGTCGCATCCCGAAAGCGACTGCGTGACCGCCTCCGCCAGGAGTCCGTTCTTCATATCCAACACAATTCTTCGCATCTGTGCTTTTCACCGCCTTTTTTCCTTTTGCAGTTTCCGTTTTTATTTTATCCGTTATCGCTCTTTTTTGCCCCCACCGATTGGATAGGGTTTGCAATTATTTTTTTCAAAGGCCATTGCCTGACTCGTTTCTCTCAGCAAAGGGTGCAAAACTGTGTTGCCTTTTTCCATCCGCATGATATACTATCAATACGGATGTGCAGAATGGAGAGGTATGCGGCATGAGCAAAGTGACAAAAAAGAGATTTTTGTATGTGCTGGGCGTGTTGGCGCTCATTGCGTTTGCCATGTGGCTCCGCTACGCCAGCCGGCATATTTTTCATTCTCCGGCTGTCAATCACCTGCGAAGCGGGATCTATGTGTTTTTGTTCAGCGCGTGGTGCTACTCCATCTGGATGCGCATCGTGCAGACGCAGGTGCGGCGCTATCTGTTGGCAATCTCAGTGCTGATGGTGCTGTGGATCCTGCTGCGCTCAATCAAATTTTCCATTGATAACATGGATGCCGGGCGCTGGCTGTGGTACTTCTACTATCTCCCGATGCTGCTTATCCCCATGCTGTCGGTCTTTGTTTCCCTGTCTCTGGGCAAGGGAGAGGATTTTCAGCTGCCGCGATGGACCAAGCTTCTGTATTTTCCAACGCTGCTGCTTCTTTTGCTCGTTCTGACCAATGATCTGCACCAGCAGGTGTTTTCCTTCCCGTCCGGCGTTTTATCGGATCAGGAGTATCGGTATGAAGGCGGCTATTTCTTCGTGCTGGGTTGGGTGGCTCTATGCGCGGGGTTCGCGTTGCTTTCGATGGTGAAAAACTGCCGCATCCCGCGCAGCAGGAGAATTCGCTGGCTGCCGCTGGTTCCGCTTGCGCTTTCGTTGGTCTATGCTTGCATGTATATTAAAAAGGTCTATTGGGTCTGGGTTCTCGCGGGTGATATGACGGTGTCGCAGTGCCTGATCTTTGCGAGCATCTTTGAATGCTGCATTCAATGCGGGCTGATTCAGTCTAACCTCGGATACGACGAACTTTTTGAGGCAACGAGTTTGCCTGTCCAGATCACGGATCCTGCATTTTGCCCCCAATATGCGTCTGTTTCCATGCAGGAGGCTTTGCCGCAAAGCGAGCTGCAGCAGATCCGGCAGGATACCGTCCATCTGAGCGACGATACGCTTTTGAAGCGGCACAAGCTGCGCCGCGGCTGGGTGTTCTGGAAGGAGGACATCTCCGCGCTGAATCAGGTCCAAAAGGAGCTGGAGCTGACAAGAGATGAGCTGCGAGATACCGGCGACGTTCTGGCAGCGGAGAAAGCACAGCACGCAAGATGGCTGAAGCTGACAGAAGAAAACCGCCTGTATGACATGATGGAGGCGCAGACCGCCCGGCAGATCGCAATGCTGCGGGATCTGTTGGCTGAATTACAGAAGACGGAGGATCCAGACAGAGCCAGACACCTGCTTGGGCAGGTCATCATCATCGGGACCTATATCAAGCGGAGAAGCAACCTGATTTTTGTCGGCGAGCAGCGCGGTGCGATCAGCGTGCAGGAACTTCGGCTGTGCCTCAATGAATCTTCCGAGAATATCAGTATCTATGGCGCCGACTGCAAGACGGTCATCAAGGGAGAAGGACGGCTTACCGTCGGGCAGGCAACGCAGGTCTACGACCTGTTTGAGGCGGTCGTGGAGGCGGAGATGGAATCGCTGCGTGCGCTGCTGATCTCCATCGAGGTTGGTAAGTGGGTAGAGATTGCTCTCTGTGTTTCAGGAGCGGAGCCGCTCTGCGGGCTGCGCACGCGGTTTCCAGATCTGGAATGGGAGCAGGATGAGGACGGGCTGCAATATGTGACGCGGAAGCTGGAAAGATCGAGAGGGGTATAGGCGCATGGACAGAATTAAAGAAAGCTTCGACAGTCTGCCCATCGCGGCCTGCTTCTTCGATAAAAACGGCGTGGTGCGGCTCATCAACCGCCGGATGCTTGCCATTGCAAACTGGCTGCAAAAAGGCGGTATACAGTCGCTGGCAGAGATGCAGAGCGCTCTGCAGGCGCCGCCGGCAAGCGTGTGCTGTCTGGATCCGCGCCTTCGGATTTACCGTTTTCCGGACGGAACAGCGCTGCGCTTTGCACAGGAGCAGATCACAACAAAAGCGGGCGTCCGATATACGCAGATCACTGCCGCAGACGTTACGGAGCTGATCCGGAAGCAGAACCAGCTGAAAGCGGAAAATGCGAAGCTGGAGAAGACAAATAAGCGGCTTAAGCGGCTGCTTGCGCAGATGCCGGAGATCATCCGAGAGGAAGAGACGCTGGCCATGAAGCTGCGTGTGCACGATGACATTGGGCACAGTATTCTTGCGGCACGCCGCGTGCTGCTCCAACACACGGACCTGAAGGAAATTCGTGCAAACGCGGCGCTGTGGGAACGGTCAATTTCAGTGCTTTATCGCTCCCACCAGATAACGGCGCGATCCGAATCGCTGGAGGCGGCGAAAAAACGAGCGGAAGAATTGGGCGTTAGAGTTCTGCTGGCAGGAGATGAGCCACAATCGCAGCATATGCGCGCACTGAGCGCACTGGCGATCTGCGAATGTGCGGCAAACTGTGTCCGTCACGCAGATGGCACAGAATTGTATGTGCGCTTTTGGCAGAAGCCGGACTGCATGGAGGTCTCCCTGACCAACAACGGCGCGGCGCCGAAGGAAAAAATCACGGAGGGCGGAGGCCTTTCCATGCTGCGTCAACGCATAAAAGAAGCAGACGGCAAAATGGAGGTTCAGAGCATCCCCCGCTTTAAGCTGATGCTCAGTCTGCCGGAACAGGAGGAAGCAGTATATGAGAGTGATGATCGTTGAAGACCAGACCATGATCCGCAGTCTGCTGGAAAGCTATTTCCGTGCCGAGGACGGATACCGGATCACGGCGTCCATCCCCGGCGCAAAGCAGGCGGTTGAGGTGTGCCGGACAAGCTCTGTCGATCTGATTTTGATGGATGTGCAAACGGAGAACCGCGAGAATGGTCTGACCGCCGTTCGCCAGATCAAAGCGATACAGCCGAAGAGCAAAATCATTGTTGTGACCTCGCTGATCGACTGCGCAGTTCTGGACGAGGCTAAGAGGGCCGGTGCCGACAGCCTGTGGTACAAGGACTCGACGCAGAAGCGTTTGATGGATGTCGTCCGGCAAACGCTGGCAGGTGAACATATTTTTCCGGACGCACCTCCGACTGTTGAGATCGGCATGGCAAAAAGCACGGAATTTACAAAGACGGAACTGAAGGTTCTGCGGCATCTGCTGCGGGGATTGTCTTACACGCGCATCGCGGCAGAGATGGGCTGCGAGATGTCAACGGTCAAATTCCATGTGGCGAACATGCTGCAAAAAACCGGGCTGGAAAACAAGCTCCAGCTTGCTCTGGCGGTCAGCGACGTCAAGCTGGTTGCCGATTTGGCGGAAGAATGATGGGATTTGATTTTCTGCTTGTACAGCCACAGGCATTTATTGAAAAGAAGAAGCCGCGTCTGAGCCGTTACACTTGGCAAGCAATGCCTGCGTTTATACAAACTTGACGAACAGGGAGATTTCCGGCATCCGGAAATCTCCCTTTGCTTGTTGGGGAAATTCTCCCCAAACCCCCGATTGAACGAACGGTTCCCGTTCGGCTGCGTCCTGCAAAGCAGTGCTATTTTTCCTGCTGACACTCTCTTGTCTGCCGCTGTTCCTCGGCATCCGTAGATAACAGACAGCAGAAATTCAACAAACGGTGTTGCGTCTGCCTATATATCTGCTTGCCCAAGTGCGGCATAGTAAGCGTCCCGCCTCTCCCGAATCAGCGTTTCTATCGGAAGCCATGCAAATATGGGTTTCCATTTATATAATAACAAAGTATTCCACATGCGCCCCATTCTACCATTGAAAGTTACTGCTTTTTTGCACTAAGTTTCAAACGAATGTTGCTTTTGAATGGATATGGCGGTATAATTCTGTTGAAAGTTGGCCATAATAAGCACTAAGTTTCAAGTGAATGGAGGGCTGCTATTTGAATCAAATAATCCAAAGAAATCATTATCTGCAAAAGCTCATCGACCGAAGAGAAAACGGTCTGGTGAAGGTCATCACTGGTATTCGCCGCTGCGGCAAGAGCTTTCTTCTTTTTAACCTGTTCTATGATTATCTGATTGAGAGTGGCGTCAAGGAGGAACAGATCATCTCGATTGCATTGGATGACGATACCTTCATCAAGTACCGCGACCCTGAGGAACTGTCTAAATTCATCCGCTCAAAAATCACCTCAAAAGAAACATATTACATTCTCATTGATGAGGTGCAGTATGCCATTGCCAAGGATGAACTGAAAAATCCTGATTCCATCCGGCTGTATAACGTGCTGAACGGCCTTCTGCGGCTTCGCAACGTGGATATATATGTGACCGGCAGCAACTCAAAGATGCTGACAAAGGATGTTCTGACCGTTTTCCGTGGACGTGGTGATGAAGTTCGTGTCTATCCAATCTCGTTCAAGGAATACTATGCCGCCATTGGCGGAGACAAGCTTGATGCATACGAAGAGTACGCTTTGTATGGCGGGATGCCGCTGGTTTTATCAAGAAAAACAGACGCTGATAAGATGGCATATCTGCAAAGCCTTTTTACGGAGGTATACTTCAAGGATATTACTGAACGATATGACATCGCTCTTCAGGATGTGCTTGCGGAATTGACTGACGATTTATGTTCGTCCATCGGTTCGCTTACCAATGCCAGGAAGATTGCTAATACCTTGGGAACGGTAAAGAATATCTCCGTTTCAAGCACGACAATTTCCAACTATTTGAATTACTTGTTGGAATCCTTCCTGTTCAGCAACGCCAAACGCTATGATGTAAAGGAAAGGAAATACTTTGAATACCCATCAAAGTATTACTGCACCGACATCGGGCTCCGCAATGCCAGGCTGAACTTCCGTCAGCAGGAGGAAACGCACATCATGGAAAACATCATATACAACGAACTTCTATGCAGAGATTACTCCGTAGACGTTGGTGTGGTGGAAATATCGGAGTATTCCGAAAACAAGCACTCCAGGAAACAGTGTGAGATTGATTTTGTTGTTAATTGCGGCCCTAAAAAATACTATATTCAATCCGCTTTGAACGTGAGTGATCCGGCCAAAATGGAGACAGAACTTCGACCCTTGAAGAATACAAAGGATTTCTTCAAAAAGATTATCATCAGCAAATCTTCCATGAAGCCTTGGACGGATGATTATGGTATCCTGCATCTTGGCTTATATGAGTTCCTTCTGAATGAAAATTCGCTGGAACTGTAAACACCTCTGCGATAATCGGGAAAGTGTTTGTAACCTGAAATAGCAATACAGCAAAGAGGCAATTCCATTCCGAGTTGCCTCTTTCTATATGATTCTCCCACGACTTTGCTCTTCCTGTTTGTTCTTGGTTTCCTCCCGCTGAAGCTGCGCTATTTCACCATATTTTTTTACTATGCTTTAATGTACTTTGTCATCCGTCCCGCGCCGATTATTTTTATCGAGCCTGTTTTGACCATTACTCCGAGAACGGCTTCAACGGTCGTGGGGCTGACATCGGGGAGAATCTTGCAAATCTCTGCTTTGGAAAGCGGGGTTAGGCTGTTCAGAACAGTTGCTTCAATGCGGGCTTTCTTCGTAATCTTCTTGCCATGCACCACCGCAAACCGCTTATCCAGTTCCTTATAGCACATATAAAGTGTGGATAGGAAATTCTCAATAAAGGGGAAATAAGAGTTCTCATTCGTTTCCCACCCAGCCGAGGACTGCCGCAGTGCTTCGTAATAATACGTCTTATAGTTGTTGATTTGCTCCTCAAAGGACACATATTTACCGGCATCAAAGCCATTTTTGTACAGCAACAGCAGCGACAGCAGACGGGACATCCTGCCATTGCCGTCCCGGAACGGATGAATGCAGAGAAAGTCTAAAATTACGCAGGGTATCAAAAGAAGCTGGTTGATATTTGCGTTGCCTCTGGCATCCAAATAGGCAAGCTCCAACTGCTCCATTGCTTTCGGTGTTTCGCTTGCAGACGTTGGACGGAAGCGGACACGACGGTTTCCGTCGGCATCTATCTCTAAAATCACATTATCGTCTGTCTTGTACCGCCCGCCGTACTCATAGCCCGCAAAGCTCATCATTATTTCATGCAGCCGCAGGATGTCGCTCTGTCGGAAATCGATATGCGTATATCCTAAATGAATTTCGTTCAGGGCGTCTCTGTATCCGGCAATCTCTGCTTCGTTATGGTTTAGCGGAGCGCTGTTCTGATTGACAATGGCGGCAATACGTTCGTCGCTGGTCACAATACCCTCTATAGCATTGGAGCTTTTGATAGACTGCACCTTTGCGATGGCTTCCAACTCCGTGAAAATCTGCGTGTATTCTTCCTTGCGCACGCCCGCCATGGTTTTTAGTGCCGCAATATTAGAAGTAAGGTTTACAAGGTTTGCCGGCAGCAAGCCGTTATTCAAAAATGAGTAATCGATTTTCCTCATATAACACCACCCTTTCTGCACATGATTATAGCATATTATGTGTAGAAAAACGAGCAATTATGCGAATTATCTGCATATATTCTTTTGAAATATGTGCAGATAGAGCCTTGAAATAGGCAGTAATATGAGAAATGCCACCGAAGCCTTATGCCGCACAAGCCTTATGCCAAGATAGATGGTGGCTGCAATATTACCACATCGCTTTTGGGGTTAGTTAAGTTGATGGCTTTGGCTGTGCGGTTGTTCTCCTTTGCTTTCTATACGGGCGAAGCCGAGGAGGATGAAATAGTGATGGAAAAAAGGCTGAGGTAAAAGAGCTGCTACGCAACGGTGTACAGCCCCCTTGGCTCTCCCTTTGGGAGAGCTGTCACCGCAGGTGACTGAGAGGGTCTTGCAGTCTTTCTTGATTAATTGGTATGGTCATTGTTTGCCCTCTCCGTCCTTGCTACGCTCGGCCACCTCTCCCAAGGGGAGAGACAAGGGATGCCTGCGCGGTACACCGAAAGGTGTACAGGAGTGCGCCCTTAAACCGGTTAGACAAATTCTATATAAAGTCCTGAAAATCAAATGATACAAAAACCTCCCCAACATCTGTCGGGGAGGATATATGCGTATTTTTATCAGCTGTCCAGATAGTATTCGCCGCGGCGGTAATCGTATACCGCGCCGCGCGTAAAGTCGTCTATGCTTTCAAGCACCTTGCCCGTGCCTATTGCCACGCAGGAGATGGGATCTTCCGCAATGTAGCAGGGCACCTTGGTGTGCTCGGCAATGAACTTGTCTATGCCGTAAAGCAGCGCGCCGCCGCCGGTTATGCATATGCCGTTTTCCGCAACGTCGCTGGCAAGCTCGGGCGGGGTGCGCTCAAACATGCTCCTTACGCTTTCAAGTATGGCCTGGAGCGGCTCCTCGAGCGCGTCTATCATTTCGTTGCTGCTGACTACTATCGTCTGCGGCAGGCCGGATATAAGGTTGCGGCCCTTAACGTCTATGAAAAGCTGTTCCTTGCGCGGATAGGCCGAGCCTATGCGTATCTTCATTTCCTCCGCCGTGCGTTCGCCTATCAGCAGGTTGTGCTTTTTGCGCATGTAGCGCACTATGGCCTCGTCAAACTTATCGCCCGCTATCTTTATTGAGGTGGACAGCACCGCGCCGCCTAAGGATATTAGGGCAATGTCGCTCGTGCCGCCGCCTATGTCCAGCACCATGTTGCCGCGCGGCTCCGCAATGTCTATGCCCGCGCCTATTGCCGCGGCAATGGGCTCCTCTATCAGATACGTATGGCGTGCGCCGGCTTCCTCGGTGGCGTCTATAACGCTGCGCTTTTCAACCTCGGTAACGCCGCTCGGTACGCAGACAACAACGCGCGGCTTGAAGAACACATGCGTACCGACCACCTTTTTAAGGAAGTGGTGCAGCAGCCTTTCGGTAATGTCGTAATTGGATATTACGCCGTCCCTCAGCGGGCGTATTGCGGTTATGTTGCCCGGCGTGCGGCCAAGCATCCTGCGCGCCTCTTCACCTATTGCCAGTATGCGTCCCGTGATTTTTTCCACGGCGACCACGCTCGGCTCCCTCAACACAATGCCCTTGCCGCGAACGTATACCAAAATGCTCGCCGTGCCAAGGTCTATGCCTACGTCGTTAAACTCAAACAGGCCCATATAATTAACTCCCTCCGGCGGGAAAACTAACCGTATCCCAATAATAATAGTATTCTACCACAATACGGCCAAGCGTGCATCAGCAATTTTTGAACAAATTATAAAAATTGCGCGAAAGGTGCGCCATATTCGCCTTTTGGGCGCCAAGAAGCTTGTTTGGAAGGCCGTGTTAGGCTATAATTTAGGCATTACAGATGCGCAGGGAGGAACTTTTCTATGCGGAATAAAATTACGGCGGCCATTATGCTTGCGGCGGTGCTGCTGCTTGGCGGCTGCTCGCTCACGGGAAACGTTCTTTCGCCCGCGCCTACCGATGCGCTGCCCGTTGTTACGGTCACCCTGCCCGGAAACGATACCGCGGCCCGGCCCGAGCGTACACCCGCGCCGGGAGTGGACAACGCCATAAATTCCGGCACGGACTATTCCTCGCTGGACGGCGTGGCGGAGCCGGGGGATGTGCTGCCCATTTTGACATACGACGAAGCGCGGCAGCAGAACCGCGACGTTATCGGCTGGATAAGCATACCCGGCACCAGCATAGAATACCCCGTTGTGCGCACGGACGACAACGAATTTTACCTTAACCACAACATACTTAAAGAGGAGAGCAAGCACGGCGCAATATTCATGGACTTCCGCAATGCCGACCGCGGCCAGCAGAAGCACATAATACTTTACGGGCACGACATGAAGAACGGCACCATGTTCCACGGCCTACTAAATTTCAAGCAGAAAAGCTTCTTTTCCGAGAATCGCATAATTTCCTTCAACTGGGACGGGACGGACACCATGTGGGAAATATACCTTGCGGCGGTGATACCGCTTGTTGATGGCCACATGATAAACTATGTCGAAACGCGCTTTGCCGACAACGCCGCCTTTGAAAGCTACATGGCGGACATGGCGGCCTATGCCCGCACAGCGCCCAGCTCCAACGTATCGGATGCCATATCCATCGGCCAGGCCGACCAGGTGCTCACCCTTACCACCTGCACCGAGGAGGAGGACGGCTCCCGCTTCGTTGTCCAGGCAAGAAGGGTGAGGTAAGCGGGCTTTCACTGCATTGCAATCGCGCTCCTATACAGCCTAACAAGCTCCTCTATGCTCAGCGCCTCGGCACGGGCGGCCTGGGCTATGTTTGCGCGGGCAAGGGCTTCTGCCGCGGCGTCCGCCGCGGGCAGCAGGGGCTTTAGGTTGTTGTATACGGTCTTACGGCGCATGGCGAATATGCTCTCCGTAAAGCGGCAGAATGCCGCGGGATCCATGTCCGTTGGCATATCGGCGCGGCGCGTGAGGAGCACCACCTCCGAATCCACATCCGGCTGCGGATAATAGCTTGCGGGCGTGAGCGAAACAAGGCTTTCGCATTCGTAGTAAAGCTGCGCCATTATGGCAAGCGGGCCGTAAAGCTTGTCCTTGGGCTTTGCGAAAAAGCGGCGCGCGGCCTCCTTCTGAACCATCAGCACCATGCGCGGTATCCTTTTTGCATTGCGAAGGAGCATAAGCACAATGGGCGTTGTTATATAATAGGGCAGGTTGCCGGCCGCGGCAAATTCGCCTTCCATGCAGCTTATGTCGAACTTCAATATGTCGCTGTGTATAAGCGTTAGTTCCCCGCGCCTTATTTCCGCGGCAAACTCCGCGTTGAGCGCGGCAAGCATGTTTTTGTCTATCTCAACCGCCGTAACGCGCGGCACGCGACCCACAAGCGCGCCCGTCAGCGCGCCAAGACCGGGGCCAATCTCAAGTATGTCCGTTTTGCCGTCTCCCACGGCGGCGGAGGCTATTTTTTCGATCATTGCATCATCGCAAAGGAAGTTCTGCCCCAGCGCCGCGTTTGCGCGTATGTTAAGCCGTTCAAGCTTTTGTTTAATGTCCGCCGCGCTCATCCAAGCTTTACCAATACCGTCACGTTGCGCTTGCGCCCCCAGCGGCGGCCTTCCTTTTTGGTATTCATCCAAAGGTCAAGCTGATTAACCGGCGTGCCGTCCGCGCGCCGCCAGACGCGGGCGTCGTGGTAGGCGTAGAAGAAGTTGCCGTAGAAGGCGTTGGCGGCGCCGGGCACGTCGTAGCCCTTCCCATGGACGTAGGCCTCGACTTCCTCGAGCGTGGGCCTCACCGGCCTCGCCTGCGCTTGCGTGTCGTTCATCTCGGTTCTCCCTCCGTCTGAGCTAGTCGTCGTTGAATTCGCTGAAATCGCTATCGGCGGCCACGCGCTCGGCGACGCTCATGGCCCTCTTCGGCCCGGACGGGCCGAACTTACGGGCGGAGCGCGGCGCGGGCTTGCGGCGCCAGGTGTTCACGACGTTCTTCCATCGGACGATCGGCACGCCGCCCGCCCGGACCCAGCCGGTCGCCTCGTAGTAGTCGAAGAACTCATCGGGGTCGATCACGCGGTAGGCGGGATTGTCCGGGTCGGGGGCGTCATAGCCCTTCTCGTGCACGTAATTTCGGACCTGCTCGCGGGTCGGCGCCTTCGACGGGGCGGCCTTCTCCTCGGCC
>OKSA01002722.1_pt1 | contig 13937 bp, 9 predicted proteins | sample 1601181 | NCBI WGS metagenome assembly OKSA01 (sample SAMEA3541538, study PRJEB24748) | human gut metagenome | biome: human gut; feature: human-associated habitat; material: faeces | place: China | collected 2012
TGCGGAACTTCGCCGAGATGGTGGGCGTAGCCAAGCGCGACAACGTGATCGACCTGGGCAAGCTCGAATACTGCGTGCGCGAAGACCTGAACAAGATCGCAGAGCGCCGCATGGCAGTGCTCAACCCGCTGAAGGTGGTCATCACCAACTACGAGGAAGGCAAGACCGAGCTCTTCACGGCGATCAACAACCCCGAGGACGAATCGGCCGGCACGCGGCAGGTGCCCTTCTCGAAGGTCATCTACATCGAGCGCGACGATTTCATGGAGGAGCCTCCCAAAAAGTTCTTCCGCCTGGCACCCGGCGGCGAAGTGCGCCTGCGCTATTCGTACCTGATCAGGTGCGAGGAGGTCATCAAGGATGCCGCGGGCAACATCACCGAGCTGCGCTGCACCTATGACCCGATGTCGGGCGGAGGGTCGTCGAGCGACGGCCGCCGCGTGAAGGGTGTCATCCACTGGGTATCGGCCAAAGATGCTGTGGAGGCCGAAATCCGCTTGTTCAACCCGCTCTTCACGAAGGAGAACCCCGACGACGTGGAGGAAGGACAGACCTGGGAGGACAACCTCAACCCCGAATCCATGGTCAAGGTCACGGGCTACCTGGAGCCGTCGCTGCGCGACATACCCATAGGGCAGGCCGTGCAGTTCGAGCGCGTAGGCTACTTCTGTCCCGACACCGACTCGACACCCGAACACCCCGTGTTCAACCGCACGGTGACGCTCAAGGATTCGTGGGCGAAAATCAACAAGTAGGAAAACACCGAATACTGTTAAAATAAGACCTCCCGGTTTTGCCGGGAGGTCTTATTTTAGGTTATTCCGCCGGAAGGCAAATCTCCGTCCTGAGTTTTTCCGCCGGGTCACATCATCCGCCCGAAGGTCTTTCGCCCCAAAAGGTAACGCAGGACTACGGAACCGCGGTAAACCTTCCCGGCGACCGTCCCCCTGCACTGCTGCCGAATCTCCTTCCGCTTGCGCGACAGGCTGGCGTGCCAGCGGAGGAAATCGCGCCAGGCGCGGAATACGGCACGGAAATTATCGCCCCGCCCCTGTGCCAGATACGACAATGCCGCCATCAGGTCGAGCACGGGGCGTACGATGGCCACGACGGCACGCTGTACGGGAGAAGCACACTTGTAGAGCATCGCCAGGTTATTGCGATGGTTGTAGAACACCTTGGTCGGGGAATCGGTCGTCAGCGTCCCGCCGCCGAGGTGGTAGACCGTACTCCCGGGCACGACCCGCACGCGGTAACCCGCGAGCTGCATGCGCCAGCAGAGGTCGATCTCCTCCATGTGGGCGAAGAAATCGTCGTCGAAGCCCCCTAATGCGCGGAACACGTCGGCACGGCAGCAAAAAGCCGCTCCGCTGACCCAGAATACGTCGCGGGCATCGTCGTACTGCCCCTCGTCGGCCTCGACCCGCTTGAGGATACGCCCCCGGCAGAAGGGATAGCCCAGGAAGTCGATAAAGCCCCCGGAAGCCCCTGCGTACTCGAATCTCGTACGGTCGAGCCACGAAACCAGCTTGGGCGAAACGACCGCCACGTCGGGCTCACGCTCCAGAACGCCGAGGATCGGCTCCAGCCATCCCCGGGGTGTCTCGACATCGGAATTGAGCAACAGGTAATAATCCGCCTCGACCTGCGCCAAAGCGCGGTTGTAACCACCCGCAAAACCGTAATTCCGGTCGAGGCGCACCACGGCGACGGTCGGGAACTCCTCCGCCAGCACCGCCAGCGACCCGTCCGTCGAACCGTTGTCGGCGACGACGACCCCGACCCCGGCGGGAGCCGCGGCCACGACGCTCGGCAGGAAGCGGCGCAGGTGCTCCGCGCCGTTCCAGTTGAGTATGACGATTTTAACGATTGGCATTCGTGCGTTTGTGTTTCCAGCGGCGGTGCGACCACATCCAGAGCTCGGGATGCTCGCGGATCATGGCTTCCAAACGTCTAACGTAGCGTTCCGTGATTTCGTATTCGGCGACCTCCTCCACACCGTCGTAGATCGGTTCGAACGACATCTGGTAACGTCCCCGCTGCAAGCGCTCCATCCGGACGAAATAGACCGGCAGGTTACAGCGCAGCGCCAGTTTCTCCCCGCCGTCGAAGAAGATCGTATCCTGGTTGAGAAAGCGGAACCAATGGCTGTCGGGGCGGCGCGGCGGGTTCTGGTCGGCGATAAGCCCCATCACGAGGTTCTTGCCCTCGATGCCGCGTTCCCGGTTGCGCAGGTAGAAGCGCAGCGAATCCTTCATCGCCACGGTCATCGAATTCTCGTAGTTGCGCAGGCGCTGGTAAAGGCATTCCATCACTTTGCTGCGCAGCGGGTGGTAAACGGCCACGAGCATCTGCGAGCGTTCGTAAAGCCCCCAGTAGGAGCAATACTCCCAGCAGCCGAAATGGGCCGTCATGGCGATCCAGTCGCGGCCGTGCACCTTCGCATAATGTTCCTCGAACCCTTTTACGGTGAGAACCGTACGGCCTTTTTCCTCGCCCATGTGGGCCATATTGACCGTATCGACGAAAATCTCGGCAAGCGTACGGTAAAAACTGCGGCAGACGGCCGCCCGTTCCTGCTCGCTTTTTTCGGGGAACGAGTTCCGCAAATTGGCCTTCACGACCTTCATGCGGTAGCGCAGGCAATAATATATGATGAAAAAGAGCAGGTTTTCAACAATGTAGTATTTGAACCAGTAGGGCATCATGGCAAACACCCGCGCCCCGAGCCACAGGGACTCCAACCATACCTTTTGTACGAAATTCAGCTCTGTACGTTTCATCCGGCAAATCAGCGGTTACGGTTCGACGAAAAGTTTTACGTTGGCGACCTTGGTGCGGATTCTCAGCCAGTTCGCAAGTGTCGTCCGGTCGATGGAGTCGGAAGGGACTTTCGGCGTGACCACGCAGACGAGCGTCGTATCGAGCGGCGTGCCCGAAACGTCGAACGTAATGCCCTTCATCAGCGATATGGCCCTGACGTTCGTGGTCATGGCGCCCACCTCGCGCGAAATGTCGTCCACCTCGACATTCGTGACACGGTAGCGTTTCAGCTGCGCAGCCATCTCGCCGATGCGCCTGTTCTTCTCTTCCAGGAGTTCGAGGTAACTCTGTTGCAGCGACGCCACGTCGATCTTGTCTGTGGTGTTCGCCTGGCGGACGACCAGCTCGGCCTTGTCGAGCCCGAAGCTGCGCATCTGGGTGCGGGCGTTCTCGATCGTCCCGTCGTCGAGCGGCTCCCCCAGGAGCAGCAGTTCGATCTGCGACGGATGCCCGCGGTGCGCGTAACGCTTATTACACTCGATCACGCGCGTATGGGGGAAATTGAATACCTGCGAGACATATTTGTCGGCCGCCGCTTCGAAAAGCGACACCCTGACCATGTGGAACCCGATGACGACGCTCGGGATGAAGGTCACCAGCGTGATGACCATCATCAGCCGCTTCACGTTGCGCTCGCGCACCTTGTCGATGAACGCCTTTTTCTCGTATTTCAGGAACCGCACCATGGCATAGGTCGCCAGGGCGATGAATACCGAGTTGATGAAAAAGAGGTAGAACGCCCCGAAGAAGAAGCGCATCTGCCCCGTGGCAAGGCCGAAGCCCGCGGTACAGAGGGGCGGGATCAGCGCCGTAGCGATCGCCACGCCCGGGATCACGGTCGACGTGCGATCCTGCCGCGTCTGCGCCACGATGCCCGCCAGACCGCCGAACAATGCGATCAGCACGTCGTAGGTCGTCGGCACGGTGCGTGCCAGCAACTCGCTGCTGTTCGACGACAGGGGCGACACCAGGAAATAGACCGTCGAGGTGACGATCGCCACGACGAACATCAGCGCATAATTGCGCAGCGACTTTTTGAGCAGTTCGAAATCGTTGATACCCAGCGAAAGGCCGATGCCCATGATCGGCCCCATGATGGGCGAGATGAGCATGGCGCCGATGATCACGGCGGCCGAGTTGACATTCAGGCCCAGCGACGCGATCATCGTCGCAAAGATCAGTACCCACAGGTTGACCCCGCGAAATACCACCCCCTTGGAAATCGACGCCACGACCTCGTCGCGCTGCGCCTTGTCCTCATCGAGGCTGAAACGCCCCCGGAGGAATTCGCGCATCTCCCCCAGCCATGCCGAGAAAGAGCGTTTGACCCGATGCGTATCGTTGTTATTCATCATATCCGATCTTTTGTTCGTCGCCGTCCCCCTGCGTTTCCCGTCCGGGCTTGGGTTTTCCGGCCAGCACGATCACGAATTCGCCTTTGGGTTCGGTCGTGCGGAAATGCTCCAGCACCTCGGCGACAGTGCCCCGCACGGTCTGCTCGAACTTCTTGGTCAGTTCGCGCGATACGGACACCCGGCGCCCGGGGCCGAACACTTCGGCAAACTGTTCGAGGCATTTCACCACCCGGTAGGGCGATTCATAAAATATCATCGTACGCTCCTCGTCGGCGAGCGCCTGCAACTGCTTCGTCCGCCCCTTTTTCTGGGGCAGGAACCCCTCGAAACAAAACCGGTCGCACGGGAAGCCGCTCTGCACAAGGGCGGGGATGAGCGCCGTGGCACCGGGCAGGGTCTCGACCTCGATGCCGGCCTCGACACAAGTCCTGACGAGCAGGAACCCCGGGTCGGAGATACCGGGTGTCCCGGCGTCCGAAACCAACGCGGCATTGCGTCCGGCGGCAATCGACCCGGCCACCATCTTGACCGTGGCGTGTTCGTTGAACTTGTGGTGCGAATGGAGTTTTTTCTCGATACCGAGGTGTCTGAGCAGGAACGACGTAGTACGCGTATCCTCGGCGAGGATGAAATCCACCTCGCGCAGCACATTGACCGCCCGCAGCGTGATATCGTCGAGGTTACCGATCGGCGTAGGTACGATATAGAGCTTGGCCATGGGGCTATGCGAATTTACGTTCGAGCAGTTCCATCAGGAACTTCGCGCCGTCGGAATTGGCATTCCAGGCATAATTCTCGGCAATGAAAATCATGCAGTCGTCGAAATCGCCGAAGGCATCGAGCTTGTCGAGCGCCGCTTCGTAAGCCCGGGCATCGCCGTCGAACAGGTCGCGTATCATCAGGAACTTGTCGTTGATGCCGATGGCACGCCTCAGGTCGGTGACGGGCTCGCTGCGGCGCAGTTCCGAGGCCATGTCGCGCGGCGGCACAATCGTATCGGCCAGCGTCTGTTTGTCATGGTTGATCACTTCGCCCAGTACGGCCCCGTTATTCGGCGCCCCGTTCCCTGCAAGGGTAATCTCCTCGAAATCGGGCTCTTCGTCGTCATCCCCGGTGTCGGACACGGGCGCCGGACGCTGCGGCACGGACGCCGCATACGCACCTTCGGCAGGGGCCTCATCCCCGGCGAACATACGCGGAGCCCCGGGAGCCGAAGCGCCAGGGCCGGATGCCGGTTCCGGGCTGTCGGTTGCCGGACTGTCGGTTGCCGGACTGTCGGTAGGAAGCTGCGGCCGCCCTGCCACGGGTTTTGCGGCGTCCCCCGCGGCAGGTGACGGAGCAGGCTTTTCGGCCGTCGGCCGTGCAGCCGTGGGTTCGGGATTGTAAAGCGACATGATTACCCGCTGTTTATGGCGGTGGCGCTGGGTCTCCTCTTCGATGCCGAACAAGGTCGGCGCGATCGGCTGCTGCGCTGCCGCAGGATGCGCCCCCGCTCCGGGAGCCAGGAGGGTAACGCCCGTTTCCGCCCCTGATCCGGCAATTGCTTCCGGTTCGGGCATCCCCGAGGGTGCTTCCCGGTGTGCGGGCTCGTCCCGGGGGTCGGTTACCCCTTGCGGCCCGGATGCCCCCGGCACACGGGCAAACTCCTGCGAGCCGGAATCCCCATGCGATTCGGATGCCGCCGCAATATTTTCAGCCGGCACTTCCTTGCCAGCGCTATTTCCAGTTGATTCGGGCGCAGGGATTTCTTCCGCAGCCGGGGTTTCAGGATCGGGAACCAGCCCGGCAACCGGGAGTTCAGCCTCCGCAGTTCGCCCCGCAGCCGGTTCCGCCGGGATTTCGGCAGGTTCCGCAACACCCCCGGCCGGCTCTTGTCCGTCCGCCGGCACGGAATCCTGCACGGATTCGGCCACCGTTTCCGCCGCCGCGGTATCGCAATCGGAGAAAGCTGCCCCGGGCTCCGCCACGGGCAGGCCGGCCTGGGGCGCAATGAACCCGGATTCGGGTTCCGGCCCGGATCCGGAGAGCGACGGCAATTCGGGTTCCGCCACGGGCAGCGGCTCGATCGAAAGCACTTCGCCCAGGTCAAGGCTGACCGGGATCTCCGTCGGGAAGGGTTCCTGCCGGACGGCATCGGCCGCAGCGGGTGCCTCCTCCGTACCGAAACGCACGGCCTCGTAGAGTGTCCGCAATTTATCGAGTGCGAGATCCCGCTCGAGGGAGCCGATCTCCTGGGTCTCATTCCAGCCTTCAACAATTTCCGAGAGCTTGCGCAATTCGCTCCGCACGTATTTCAAATCCATAATCCGCACACTTTTTGCCTCCAAAGATAGCAAAAATTTACGAACACACCGTGCAAAACCCGAGATAATATCCCCGAGGGCCTGCGGTGCCGCTGCGGGGCACAAAAAACGGGGATCGACACTCAGCCGATCCCCGTCCGTATGCGGGCGTCGCCCTACTCTCCGAAAATGTGCCGCGCATAATTATACCCGCAGGCATCGTAGATCCGCGCCAGGCGGCGGACACGGTGCAGATAGCCGGCATAATCCTTCCGGTCGAGGCTCCACCCCACTTCGGCCAGCGCGCTCAGGCGCGGCAGAAGCATATATTCGGCATGGGGCCATGTCGCGATATACTCCGTCCACAGGTTGGCCTGCACGCCCAGAATACAAGCCTGCTCGGCAGGCGTGAGCTGCTCGTAAGGATCGAGTTCGTAGACCTTCTCCACGGGTACGTACCCGCCGATGGCAAGGGGTTCGCGGGCCGTATCTCGCGTCTGGTAGTAATCCAGGTAGCAGTTCGTGGTCGGCGCCATGATGGCATGGTTGCCCTGCCTGGCGGCTTCGATGCCCCCTTTCGCACCGCGCCACGACATGATGGTCGCCGTCGGGGTGACATCGCCTTCGAGTATCTCGTCCCAGCCGATCAGGCGGCGTTTGCGGGCATTCAGGAACTTCTCGACGCGCGCCGTGGCGTAATTCTGCAACTGGCGCGGACGCCTCAGCCCTTCGGCCTTCATGCGCGCCTTGCAATGCGGGCACTTCTCCCACATCACCGTCGGGCATTCGTCGCCGCCGATATGGATGTATTCCGACGGGAAAAGGCCGACGACCTCTTCCAGCACCCCCTCGATGAATTCGAAGGTCGTCTCCTTGCCGATGCAGAACACCCTATCGTCGATGTCCCAGGTCTGGCGCACCTCGTATTGCTCGCCCGTGCAGCCGAGCCACGGATAGGAGGCCAGCGCACCCACGGCATGTCCGGGGAATTCGATCTCGGGGATCACCGTGATAAAACGCTTCGCGGCGTAGTCCACGATGTCGCGGATCTCGTCCTGCGTATAGTAACCGCCATAGGGCGTTTCGTCGAACTTGCAGTTTTCGTCGTACTCGCCGCCCGGGTCGCGGCCGATCAGCGTACGGCTGCGTACGGAACCCACCTCGGTCAGCTTCGGGTATTTCTTAATCTCGATACGCCACCCCTGGTCGTCGGTAAGGTGCCAGTGGAACACGTTGAGCTTATGCAGGGCCATGATGTCGAGCGCCTCCTTCACTTCGTCGACCGTGAAGAAATGGCGGCAGACGTCGAGCATCATGCCCCGGTAGCCCAGGCACGGTTTGTCCTCGATCGTCACGACGGGCAGCTCCACGGCCCGCACGTTGGCCGCACCGTAAGCCGCAGCGGGGATCAGCTGGCGGAGGGTCTGCACCGCATAGAACGCCCCGGCTGCGCTTCCGGCAACAATCTCCGCACGCCCGGGCGTAATCTCCAGGCGGTAGCCATCCGCCGGCATCGCCGCGTCGCACGAGATATTCAGCGCCCCGTCGAGGGGCACGTCGGCATGCCGCACCCGCAACCCTTTGCCGAACACCGGTTCCAGCACTTCGTCGAGCGCCCCGGTCACACAGGCCAGACTGTCGTCGCCGGACAGCAGCACCGCTTCGGTCGAAGCGGTCAGCAAAAAGGTTCCCTGCCCTTTCACGACACGTTCGGGGAGCGGCACCACCGCGACTTCATCGTCGGCGGGGATTACCTTACCGCAGCCGCAGAGGGCCGCACAGAGGACAACGAGGGGTATAAGTCTCTTCATATCGGGCTTGTTTTAAATGGGGTTGCTCAGGAACACAAGGTAAAAATAAGGCAAAAAACGGACAAATCAAAACCCCGGCCCGTTATTCGCACGCCGAAGCCCCCAGCAGCCCCACGTGTTCGACCGACGAACAGCAGATATGGAGCCGTTCGACCGTCTTGGCATACGGGAACTGTTTGAGCTGCTCGTACATCGCCTCCCGGAAAAACCCGTAGGCATGGGCGATGCTCCCGCCGAAAACGATCGCTTCGGGGTCGTAGGCATAGAGAATCATCATCACCAGCCGCCCGATGTGCCCGCCGAATTCGTGCCACAGCGCCAGCGCCGCGGGATCGCCCGCCAGGGCACGCTCGTAGGCTTCCTTGCCCGTCGTGCCGCGGCCTACGAAGAAACGGCTGCTGCAATAGTATTCGTAGTCGCGGTCGAGGTACGGGATGCTCCCGATCTCCCCGGCGCCCGTATCGTGCCCGCAATAGAGTTCGCCGCCGATCACGATCCCCGCGCCGACACCCGTGCCGAGCGCCACGCACACCACGTCGCTGTATGCGCTCGCCTCGCCGAAGCGACTGACGCCCAGAGCAAAGCAATTGCAGTCGTTGTTGACATATACCGGGACGCCGAACCGTTTTTCGAGCAGATCCTTCAGGTACACCTCGCGCCACGACGGGATGCCTACGACATTGTAGACGATCCCGCGCGCCGCATCCACGACCGACGGCACGCCGATGCCGATGCGGGCGACGTCGGGGGTGATGAGCTTCCCGATGAGCGAGGCAATATGATCCACGACCTCCCCTTCGGGGCGGTCGGCTTTGCAGGGTTCGGAGAGCAACCGCACGATGCGGCCATCCTTCACCAGGCCGGCGCGCACGTTCGTGCCGCCCAAATCCACACCAATCCTCATCGCGCAATCAGTTGTTATTTCCGACTTTCGCGACTTTCCCGCCGCGGAATTTCACATGGTCTGCGATCCGGCCGTCGCGCTCGTGTATCCACGTCTCGAAGCCTCGCTCGCCCTCGGTCAGCACGAGGATGCGCACCCCCGGCCGCAGGTTGTTGTAGGTCGTATCGTCGCCCGAAAAACGGCCGTAACCCAGAGCGATGCCCTTCTCGGCCACCACATAGTCGATGTCGTGGTCGTGTCCCACGAAGGTGCCCATCACATCGCCGCACTCGACCATCGCGGCGAACATGCCGGGGTTCAGCGCCCCGGGGCATTCATCCTCGGCGGCACGGCCGACATGCGTATTGTCGGGGTTCCGCCATGCAGCGACGTATTCGGGCAGGGCGATATGGAAAAACGCCAGCGCCGGCAGCGGCTTCCCGCCGTTGGCCGCGGTATAGGCGGCGCTGCGGGCGCGGTACCAGCCCACCTGCTCCTGAGTAAACCAACCGTAGCCGTCGATAGACGGGATTGTTGAATAATCGTGCGAATCGAGGCAGTAGAGCAACGCCGCAGGTTTCTTCGTCCCGGCGACCTCCAGCACCACGTCGGCCAGTTCGCCCCCGGCGCCGAGCGTATTGAGCGTGCCGGCATACGAGGTGACGATGCGGCCGATCTCCGCGCGTGTGAGATCCTGCTCGGCGTCGTGGTTCCCCAGCACCACGCAAAACGGCAGGTTGCGTTCCGCGACGGGCTCCAACACGCGGTGCCACGCTTGGGCGGCGGGCTTGCCCGTCACCACGTCGCCCGTGAAGACCACCAGGTCGGGATGCTCCGCATCGAGGATGTAGCGCATCTGAGCGATGGTTTTTTCCGCCTGCGCCCGGCGGTAAGGCGTACCGAGGTCGAGATGCACGTCGGTGAACTGTGCGATCCGGAATTTGCCGTCCCGGCCGAAATGCAGGGCGGGCGCCTGTGCCTGTGCCGAACACCACAAGGCGACGGCACACATAAGAGTCGTTATCTTTTTCATAGGTAGGTTAGGTTCCTTAGTTCAGTTTCACAGTGCCGCTTTTCTCCACGCGGACGGTGCGGCTCTGCCCGTCGCCCCACGTCACCGTCAGGTCGAACGGCACGTTGGTCGTAACGCTCACCGCAGGCACGTCCCCGGCTGAATTGCGGCCTTTGACCTTCAGCCCCACGACACCCTCGGGGCCATAGGGATAGCGGTCGATGCCGTGGGCCTCGGTATGGTTGATGTCCCACACGATACGCCCCTCGGAATAGTCGGATTTGATGCCGAGGATATACTCGATGAACACCGCGATCGGCGGCAGCCCCGCCCAGCCCACGAAGTCCTTGCGGGCCATGAACCCGGGTTCGATCTTCTCGGGGGCATAGTACTCCCAGAAAGTCCCGGTATTCTTCCACACTTCGAATACGGCGTTGAAATGGTTTTCGGCCACCTCCAGCGCAAGGTCATGGTAGCCCTTGCGGTAGAGGCCGTCGATGACCATGTAATTGGCACCCGGCCATACGCCGCCCTGCCAGTAACGGCCCGTCGGGTTGTATTTCGGGTGGTCGGCCGAGAGCGACGGCACGCGGTGCGGACGGTCGAATTCGGCCGTGTCCGCCAGGTGCGCCACCATGCGGTCCATCCGCCCCTTGTCCAGCGCGTCGGCCTGCAGGGCCCAGAAGGCGCCGATCCCCTTGGTCGTGCAGAGCGACCCGTCGCCGTAGCGGTCGTAGAGGAAACCCGTCGCGTCGTCCCACAGGTGCTCGTTGACATAGGCGCGCAGCCGTTTCATCTCGTCCTCCATGTCCTCGATCTCCTGCCAGCGTTCGATGTGGAAACCGATGTTGAGCAGCGACTCGTCGACCAGCATCTGCTGCAGGTTGGTATCGAGCCAGACCATGTGGCCGTGCGAGAAGATCGGGTTGTATTCGGGCTTCACGCGGGGCATATTGTCCATGCCCGTCCCCCATCCGCTCGACCAGTAGGTGCCGTCGGGCCACGTGCGGTTGAGCCGCCACCACTTGGCATAGGCGCACAGGGCGGGGAAAACCTTGTGCAGGCGGTCGATGTCGCCGAACTGGCGGTAATACATCAGTTCGACCCACGGCAGCAGGTTGGGCCCCGTCGAGGTGGGATCGTAGCGCTCGAAGCAGTCGGAGCCGTCGGCACGGATCTCGCGGCAGATGAACCCGTCGGGATGCTGCTTGGCGTAGAAGTTGTCCAGCGTGCGTTGGAACGGGAAAAAGCGGTAACCGTAGCGGGCGAACATCATCATGAACGAAGCGTCCCACATGAAGATATTGCCGTTGTAGGCAATATCGAGGTAAGGCGACACGAACCCGGAGCCCTCCTGCGGCTGGCGAATGTTGCCCACGGCGATCTGCCAGGCGTGCCAGTACATCTCGACCTCCTTTTCATGCCCTTCCCACACGGGCGAGGGCAGGATCTTGCGCGCCTCGGCGAACGTCCGGGGTTTGATGTGTTCGGGTTTGGCCGTGCGAAACTCGTTCTCGGCCACGAATACCTCCTTTACATAGGTATTTTTGTAGGGCAGCTTGTAGGGCCCCGATTTGAGGTCTTGCGCCCCTGCCGTGCCCGCTGCGAAGACCAGCGACACGAATGCCGCGATTTGTTTGCGTAGCGTCATAGTATGCGGTTATTTTATCAGTGATTTTATCCGGCGTGCAATCTCGGTATTCATGTAGGTGCCGCAGAACTTGTCGGCGCCCGGGCCGTAGGCGAATACCGGAAGCATGGCGGGCGTATGGTCGTCGGAAACATAGACGCCCGTCACGCGCCCCGTATGCTCGTCGCCGTCGACCACCACCAGGCCGCCGGTTTCATGGTCAGCCGTGACGATGACGAGCGTCTCGCCGTTCGTGTCGGCGAATTTCAGCGCCTCGGCAACGGCCAGGTCGAAGCTCAACATTTCGATAATAGAACCGGGCAGGCAGCGCGAGTGCCCCGCATAGTCGATCTTGGCACCCTCGACCATCAGGAAAAACCCTTTGCCGCCGCGTTCCCGCAATTTGGCGATCGAAGCACGCGTGGCATCGGCCAGCAGTGTCAGGTTGGTCTCCTCGGCCGCGTCGTCCATCGCCTCGTCGATGCAGATGACCTTGCCCTTCGCGGCATCGATCCCATCGACCGAACGCACGAAATCGTATTGTTTCTCCAGCTCCCCGACCAGGTCGATCCCGTCCTTGCGGCGTGTAAATTCACGGATGCCGCTGCCGCAAAGCAGGTCGATACGCCCGTCCATGAGGCAGCGGGTCAGCTCGTCGGCATTGTCGCGCTCGACCGAATGCCCGTAGAAGGCCGTCGGCGTGGCATCGGCGATGTTACCCAGCGTCACGACGCCCACGGGCAGCCCCCTGTCGTGGAAGAAATCGCTCAGCGAGGGATAGGGCACGCCCTCCGGGCTCATCGAGATATGGCGGTTATCGTGACGTTCGCCCGTGGCCAGGGCGCTGCCGCCGGCGGCCGAATCGGTCGTGAAGGCATCCAGCGCATTGTTCTGTTGCAGGCCGATATATTTCATCTGCAGGGTCGACAGCCCCTTGTTGGCATAGAAAGCCGCCACGATCTGCGACAGCCCCATGCCGTCGCCGATCAGGTAGATCACGTTGCGAACCCGTCCCCGGCCCCCGTCGTTGCGGTAAGTCGGGGTGTAGACGTCGATGCCCTTGGAGAGTTGCAGCTTGTCGTTCTGGAAGCCCCGGAAATCGCGCGTGGTCTTGTCCAGGCGCTTGGTGCCCGTCACGCCTTCGGCGGCCGTGCGGCGTTCGCCGATCTGGAAATTCTTGTTGCCGAAATCATCGAAGAACGCGGCGCACGCCTCGGGATGGTCGGTATTGAGGTAGTCGATACCCATATTATAAAAGGTATAGTAAACCGTCGTCCCTTCGGGGGCGCCCCAGAAACGCACGGGTTTTCCCCAGGCGTGCGCGCGGTCGATGACTTTCTCCAGTTCCGCACGCTCGGCCGGGATGATCGAGCCCTTGCCGTTCCACTGCGAATAGGTCCTGAAGTTTACGCTTACGAGGGCGATGCGCTCCAGCTGGTCCGGGGTGTAATCGGTCTCCCAATTACCGTCGAAACGGACATAGGCGGGATATTTGCCGAAATCCTCAGGCGCGGGAACCCGTCCCGTAACGGCGATACGCACGGCTTCGGGATTCACGGCCGGGTCGAAGACTTCGGGATAACGGCCCAGCAGCGCCGTAACGGCCTGCAGCGTCGGTTCGGTCGCCGATTTGAGTTCGACCATCAGTTGCAGACGTTCGTCCGAATCTTTCCATGCGCGGCCGCCGTTGCGCCCAAAAAGCGTCACGATCGGCTCGACGTAGAGCGACTCGAAAGTCATGTCGGGCGAAAGGTCCTCGACATCGTGCCCCACGAGCAGCCGGCCGTCGTGCAGGAACACGTCGGCTTCGATCGAGTAGACCCCCTGCGCATAAGCCTGCCAGAAGGGAGCGCGGCGGCAATAGTCGTTGTGCGAATGGATCAGCATGGGGCGTTCGGCCGCAGCCGTTACGCAGAAGCACAATGCTGCAGCCAGCAGCCAGCTTTTCAGTATCTTTTTCATCGTAGGAGTCATTTAGCGATTTTGACAACGGCCATCACCGGAGCGTGGTCGGAAACATAGCCGCCGTCGAAGGTGTCGGGCAGCACTTCATAGCGGACGGCTTCGATGTCGCCGCTCACGAAGATATAATCCAGCAGGGGACGCTCGGCTTCGGGAATCTGTCCGAAATCGGAGAAGCT
>OKSA01002725.1_pt1 | contig 13926 bp, 10 predicted proteins | sample 1601181 | NCBI WGS metagenome assembly OKSA01 (sample SAMEA3541538, study PRJEB24748) | human gut metagenome | biome: human gut; feature: human-associated habitat; material: faeces | place: China | collected 2012
TTAAATACAGCGACTACAGAGCAGATGGGATATATTGTTTTTTCTTTTTTCGTCTACATTAAATCTACAAACCCGTATTTAATTTAATGGTTCTCTTGATATTTCATCGTAGAATGCTGCAACTGCTGCATTCTGATATGGTGTTATCCACAACATTCCAATTCCCAGGCTTAAAGCTCCAAGAATATTCCATCCAATAAAGCTAAACTCCAAACAGAACAAACGCCATTTATTTCCTTTCATCATCTTCATAGAAACTTCCATGGCTTCTTCTGCAGTCATTTCCGGATTCTCTGTCAAGATAAATCCTGACATACTATAAGAGTAAGCTTTGATAATTCCCGGAATAATAAATAGTAAGCTCCATAAAAATGTGAAAATACTCATTCGAAGTCTAAGCCAGAACGCTTTTCCAAACATAGAAGCCTTCGAAAAGATCTGACTAAGCTCTGCATCTCTACCATCAATCAGATCCAGATTATACTGAATTAATCCAAGAGAAACAAAGCTTCCTATCACATACTGTACCAGACCTATTATAATTATCAGACCTGCAAGTGCCATAACAGCACCAAAAATGTATGTCAGTGTAGTTACTGACAGAGAAGATAACTGTGTACTGTATGAATGATCACTACCACCATTCCCCATCGTGTTTCTTACGCAATTTGTAACTCCTGATACACCTGGACCGCCAGCCATTGCAATATCTGCACCTAATATGGATGCCACTAATGTTGTAAGTACTGCCGAACCCCATTTACCTGAAAGAGCTCTTCTTGCCAGTTCTCTAAAATCACTCGATACTCTCATTTGTTCCTCCTATCTTATAATCATATTATGATATTATCATATGATGTCACGAATTACTACCTAGCTAACGCTGTTCCCTCAATTCTGAAACTAATATTACAGCGTTTTCAAAACTTTCTTCATCTTATCCGCTGCCTGACGGAATGCCTGAAATTCTTCCTCTGCCCATCTTTCTTCCAGACGTTTTTCCACACCATTTACGCCAATAATTGAAGGGACACTAAGACAGACATCTTCTATACCATATTCACCCTGAAACATTGTAGACACTGGCGCGATCGTAAGCCGCTGATTCAAAACGGCTTCAGCCAGATAACAGACACAGGTTGCAATCCCATAATGTGTTCTTCCTTTTCCTTTTATGATTGTTGCGCCCATCTCTCTTACTTTATCACTTATTTCTTTTCGAATCTCTTCATCCCACTTAAGACCTACATTCTCGCAATATTCTTGTAATGGCACTCCAGCAATGGAAGCACGACTCCAAATCGGAATCTGTGCATCCCCATGTTCTCCTACGATTGTCGCTTTTACGACCTCGGTATTTAAATGAGTATAATCAGCAATCAAGCGTGTAAAACGAGAAGAATCCAAGATGCATCCCGTTCCAAATACCATTCCATTCGGAAGTCCCATCCACTTCGTACACTGATATACAAGCACATCTACAGGATTGCTTACAATCATAATCACACCTTTTGTATAATAAGGCTTCATCTGCCCTACAACATCTTTTAAAATAGCCGAATTTCCTGCAATCAAATCAAGGCGGCTCTCTCCACGCTTTCGATTTCTTCCGGCAGTAATGATAATCAGATCACAATCTTTACAGTCGGCATAAGTTCCTGCCCTTACTGAAGAGATTCCCATATCTGGAATACCATGCTGAATATCTAAGGCTTCCCCAATTGTTTTTTCCTCGTGAATATCAATTAAAACGATTTCCCTTGCAAGCTTGCGTATTGTAAGTGCATATGCAATCGATGCTCCTACAAATCCTGCTCCAATAATCGCCACCTTTCGTTCAGACACAGAAAAATTATTTAACATAACGATATACCTCCTGACAGTATTATTATACTTCCAAAGCTCTTCTGTACTTATTTTTATGAGAAAAGCTTTGTCACCTGTCTTCTAATTGTCAATCTCTCTCAAGATACTCTATTTTTCTTCTATTTGCAAGAGAATTTTATCTCAGTCGAGAAGTATCTAAAGCATCTTTATTTCTTTTCCTGTTTCATATTCAAATTTATGGAACTGATATCCGTTAATAATTTCTGTCTCGCCATATTGCTGTCTGCGGGTATGTCCCCCGCCATAATTTAAATGAATATGTCCATGTATATAATACTTCGGATGGTATATGTCTAACAATTTCACAAAACATTCAAATCCCATATGTGCCCAGTCATTGGCATCATCTACGCCATAAGCTGCTGCATGAGTAAGCAGAATGTCGAATCCTTTCTTTCGCCAAAGTGGAAACCACATTTTAAAAATACGATTTCGCATCTTTCTTTCTGTGTATTGGTTGATTCCCGGACTGTAACGATAAGAACCACCAAGCCCCATAATTCGGATACCTTTATATTCATAGATTTTATCTTCTATGCAGATGCACCCCTCGGGCGGGGTTTTCTCGTAGCGGTCATCATGATTGCCATGTACATAAAGTACTGGTCCTTTACAAAAGGTTGCCAGAAAGGAAAGATATTTCGGATTTAAATCTCCGCAGGATAAAATCAAATCAACATCCTTCAATTTTTCCGGGCGAAAATAGTCCCATAAAGATGGCGTTTCTTCGTCTGCAATTACAAGGATATTCATTCTTTTTCTCCCTTCACTCCCTGAAGCTCTACGATTGGTTTTGCCTGTTCTTTTAATTCATATTTTGCAGGAATCTCTCCTACAATATTGGAGAACAGCCAATCCATTGTGATAATTTCTTCATTACTTAATATTGTGTCCTTTTTGCCGTATTCTTTGCCATTTTTATCATAGAATATACCCTCAAACGGATGAAAACTTCCTTCTATGATAAGATTCTGAAAAGTATTTACAAGGCGCTTTGTTCCATAAGGCATCTGCGAGGAACAAATGAGGCTTTCCACTCCGGCAGAAAGCCCCCACCAGTAATTCCTTGAAACAGTCTCTTTGTCTGATACCCTCTTCCATGTACCGTCTAGCATCTGTTGTATGATTTTCTCGTAGAAAATGCCCCAATCAAGAACACTAGTTGCTATATTTAAAATCTCACCGTTCTTATTAGAATAAAGACCAAAACGGCGATTGTATCCGTCAGCGGAAATCATATCTTTTGCGGAAACAATTGCAAGTTGCTCTGTATCTGCTGTTTTTTTATCTTCTTTTCCTGAAGTCCAGTTTAGATAAATCTTAATGTTTGGATTAACCATCGCAACGCCAATAGCAAATGCATTGATATTGGCGATATTTCCATAAATCGGGTAGTCTGTCTCGTAACCGATATTCTCTCCTTTTGCCATCGAGCCGGCAATCAGTCCAGTTAAGAACTTTACCTCATACATTCTCGCATAATAAGTCGGTATCGATTTCCATGCATAATTTAAAGAACAGTTAAGAATCTGTACTTCTGGATATTTTAAAGATGCTTTTAAACTGTCTGGCATTAAGAGCGGTGTTGTCGTAAATATGACTTGATTTCCATCTGACGCTGCCCGTTCTACATCTCCGATATAACATCTTGTTTCTACTTTTTCTGGAAAGACTTCTTCAAGATGTAGTCTGCCAAGTTCATGTGCATATAACCAGCTTGATGTATCCGGCTTCTTGTCATAGACAAAGGCGATGGATAGTTTTTGTGTGGAGTTTAACAGCTTACTCCAAAATGCCGGCTTCTTATCTTCTGGCTCTAATAATCGCTTTACTGGCTCTGCCTCCTTTGCTGGAACAAACTCTTTCCACATTTTAAGAATTTCTTCCCGAAGCTTTGAGGCTGGCTTACTGATTGCTTCTTCATAAGAAAAAATACCCAGATAAATCAAAAAGGCATCTCCTGCTGACAGCACCTCTCCTTCATTTCTTGCAGCTGCATTCGCATGATATATGGAAGAAAAATGATAAAAAAGACTTCCTAACTTCTTCCGTTCCTCGTCACTGCAGGCTTCGTTCCGTTCTTTTCCCATAAGTTCCAGTAGTTTTGCATAATTTCCCGGCTGTTTACAGACAATATCATATATTTTTGTACTACGATAAAATTCCATAAATTCATAATAAAGCTTTACAGACGGGTCATCTGTTTTTTCTGGTATGACACGAATAACTTTTGCCATAATACGCGAGGCATCGAGATACTTCATAACACTAACCCTTTTATTTCCTTCCTGCACATAAAACTGATGCATGAATTCATAAACTAAAATTGGGTCACGAATCCCTTCTTCCATCTGCGCCTCATACAGTGTAATCCACTTTCTTGCAAATTCACTGTTTTCCGGAAGAATCGGAAGAAAATCTTTACTGAATGCATTCTGCCTACCGGCAGTTCTTGTTCCTGTCACAAGCGAAAGGGGTATTTCCATTTCTCCAAGTACTTCCTCACCTGCTGTTTTTACATATGCAGATACTTCATCTAACACCGGTGGATATAAAGACCAGCCTTTTGATGCACAGGTACGATACTGCTTCATTGCTGCTTTTCTTGCTTTTTTATATTCCTCTTTATACTCTTCTGTCATCATGAATATTCAAACACTCCCCATTTATTTTTATAACTTCTTTATACCACAATGCAGCGTCTTTTGGAATCCTTTCCTGCCTTTTTAAGCTATCCAGAATTATATAAAAAAATATACTATAGCAACTGTGAGTTCCATTCCAATGAAAAATGCTATGAAACATTCTCCATTCTGAAACTACTGTCACAGATACTATAGTATATTTTTTATTTCTCGTTCTTTTCTTTTTTCATTCAAGTCGAGCAGTCACTCACCACCTGAAAGAGGTGGGAGTCTTCTCGACTGAGATAAATCAAGACTACATCAAGATTAGAGTGTATTCACAAAACGCATAAATGCTTTTCTTCCTTCTTCAGTACATTTATATACACCTGCGTCTTCTAATACTTTTACGAAAACTTCTCCAACTTCTTTTTCAAGAATATTCCATACATTCTCTTGTGTGATTTCCGTATACTTTGGTAGGAATCCTTCCACCCAAGCTGCATGTTTCTTCAATTCTTCTACAGAAGCAATATCTTTTTTGTTCACAAGACATTCTGCCAGACTTTCCATTTCTTTTTTAAGACGTGATGGAAGGACAGCCAACCCCATAACCTCAATAAGACCAATATTTTCTTTCTTAATATGATGATATTCTGCTCTTGGGTGATATACACCAAGTGGTCTTTCTTCTGTTGTGATATTATTTCTTAATGTGAGATCAAGCTCGTATTCTTCTCCTCTTCTTCTTGCGATCGGCGTAATCGTATTATGTGGCTCTCCATTGGTCTGTTCAAAGATAAATGCTTCCGGATCGCTGTAATTACGCCATTTCTTAAGAATATGATCTGCAAGTTCAATAAGACGTTCCGAATCTTTGTGTCGGATTCGTATTACGGATAATGGCCAGTGTACAATACCTGCTGTTACATCTTCATATCCTGGAATTGTAAATTCCTGCTCCATTTCTGCACGTTCCATTGCAAAAGTATAATGTCCTCCCTGGAAATGATCGTGGGTAAGGATAGATCCTCCAACGATTGGCAGATCTGCATTAGAACCTACAAAATAATGTGGGAACTGGCGAATAAAATCAAATAACTTAGCAAATGTATCTCTATTTATTTGCATTGGCGTATGCTCACCATTTAAAACGATACAGTGCTCATTATAGTAGACATACGGAGAATACTGGAATCCCCATCTGCTTCCATGAATAGTAATTGGAATAATACGGTGATTCTGTCTTGCCGGGTGATTCATTCTTCCTGCATATCCTTCATTCTCTATGCAAAGCTGGCACTTTGGATACGCACTCTGTTTTGCGTTCTTTGCTGCTGCAATCGCCTTAGGATCTTTTTCCGGTTTTGAAAGATTAATCGTAATATCAATAACACCATATGGACTATCCACTGTCCACTTTTTGTCTTTCTGAATACGGTCTTTTCTTATATAGTTGCTATTTTCACTGAGTTCATAAAAATAATCTGTAGCATACTTCGGACCTTTTTCATAATAAGTATTAAATGTCTTCTGTACAGCACTTGGCCGCGGTGTCATGATTCCCATCAGCTTTGTATCAAATAAATCTCTTGTTACGATATCATCACTTTGAATGATACCTTTTTCAAATGCCTCATCTGTCAGGGCATTTAAAATATCCACAAGAACAATCTTCTCATCATCAATATCCGGATCATCATATTCATCTAAACCAAATAAATCCAGATACTGATTTATCATAAAAATCTCGTCTTCCGGCTGAATTAATCTTGCACCAATACCATAGGCAACAAGCTTTTTAATATTCTTTGTTAATCCCACTTTTCATTCCTCCTGGAAAATTCTATAAAACTTTCATTCCACCGTATTTTCTGATTTTTAATACATGGCAGGCATCCTCACCAAAAATATCTTCCATATTTTTCTTATAAATATCAACAATATCATTTGGAACAAATGCCTGGATCGTTCCGGCAAATCCTCCACCATGAACACGACTTACTCCCTTTCCTTTTAAGATTACATCACTTAATGCTAATCCAACAGCCATCTCCTGTCTGGAAAGATTTTTCACAGAATATACATTCTGAAGATATTTAAATGAAGAATCTCCGGAAGATTTAATTAACTTCTTGAATTCCTCAAAATTCTCTTCTTCTAATGCATTTACCTGGTCAATAACACGATCTGTTTCCTCAAACCAGTGCATTGCACGAAGTACGGCTCTATCTCCTGCAACCTTTCTTATTTCAGGAATATTAGTATAGAATTCATTCTTATCAACCTGTTTTAATATTTCTTTTCCAAAATATGCTGCTACTCTTTTCATCTCTTCCGGGATTGCTGCATACTCATCTGTTAAATCTGCATGAGATCCTTTTGTATCGACAATACATAAACTATGATTAAAATCTTCAAAATTTACATTTACCTTTTTAATTACAGGATTCTTCACATCAGCAAAATCAATAAAAATAAGATTTCCAACGGAAGATGCCATCTGATCCATCAAACCACATGGTTTACCAAAGAAAACATTTTCCGCATACTGTCCTGCCTGAGCGATTAATACTGGAGAAATGTTTCCCTCATTATAAAGACCGGATAAAATATTACCTATCAGCACCTCAAATGCGGCAGAGGAAGACATTCCTGCCCCATTTAAAACATCACTTGTTACATATGCTTCAAATCCACCAATTTCATATCCTTCTTCTTTTAATCGTTTTACTTCATCGATCAATCCTTGTTCCGCCATAATATCAACGCGGCGATTGATCCTGTCATATAAGATATCTCTTTTGTGGTTTAATACAAAATAAGCAAAATTATATGGTGAGGTCTTTGCTGCTTCCTTCTCATTATGCTCTGAGATCGGATATCCATTTAATTTATAAAATTCTAATGCACGGATCACCCGCTTTACATTATTTTTATGAATCTTTTCTATAGATTTTGGATCGACTTGTTTTAACATCTCGTATAAACTGTCGTTTCCTTCTCTTTTAGCTTTTTCTTCCAGTTGTTTTCTGTATTCCTGGTCTCCATCTTCTTTTGTGAAATCAATATCATATAAAAGACTTTGGATATAGAATCCTGTTCCACCAACGATTAGTGGAATCTTGCCTTTTGCATAGATTTCCTTTAGGGCATCTTTTGCCATCTGCTGAAATCTCGCTACATGAAATTCTTCTTTAGGATCAAGTTCATCCACCAGATAATGCTTGATCCCTTCCATCTCTTCCGGCATGATCTTGGCAGTTCCGATATCCATCTTCTTATAAACCTGCATAGAATCTGCGGAAATGATCTCTGCATCTAAAATCTTTGCTAATCGGATCGACAGTTCTGTTTTTCCAACTGCTGTCGGTCCTGTTAAAATTACCATTGGTTTCATCTATTTAAAATCCTTTCGGCATAAGTTCTGATAATCGATATGTTTCAAATCCATCTGGGCTTTGACAGATCACTTTCAGATCTGGATTGAATTCATGTAGAAACTGGCGGCAGATTCCACATGGATAAACCGTTTCTTTGTCACTGCCATTGGATGCGATCGCGATCATTTCAAAGTCATGATATCCTTCACTGACAGCTTTGACTGCCGCTGTTCTCTCTGCACAAATGGCTGCTCCATAAGAAGAATTCTCCACATTACACCCGGTGAATACTTTTCCTTCTTTGGTAAGAATTGCTGCTCCTACTTGAAATCTGGAATAAGGTGCGTATGCTTTCTCTTTTGCTTTATCTGCAAAATCTAATAATTCCTGATCTGTCATAGTCTTCCCTCCTTGTCTGGTTTCACTATACGATTCTCTTAAACTTCTTGTCTATCTCATACTTACTCATCTTGATGATCGTTGGTCTTCCATGTGGACACTGGTATGGATTTTCCAGCTTCATCAGTTCATCTAAAAGATGTTCTACTTCCATTAACGATACTCTCTGATTTCCCTTGATCGACATCTTACATGCCATTGTCGCAATCTTTGATGCGATCACTTCTGTATCCAAGGTACCATTTTCTTGACTTACCGCATCTAAAAGTTCCATAAATAAGTCTCTTTCCCCGATCCCATAGAGATTGGCTGGAACTTCCCGGATACAATATTCATTCCCTCCAAAAGATTCGATCGTAAATCCTAAACCTGCGAATGCATCTTTGTATCTTGTTAACGCTTCTGCTTCCGTCATAGAAACCGTCACAACCATTGGCGGTTCTAATCTCTGGCTGTATATTTCTTTTTCTTTGAAATTCTTCATCAGCCTCTCATAATTGACTTTTTCATGTGCTGCATGCTGGTCCATGATAAATAACTGGTCTTCGTACTCAATAAGCCAATATGTCTTAAAGAGCTGACCTAAGATCTTGCGGTCAGGTCTTGCCTGAACTGAAAATACTGGATCTTCTCTTAGTGTCATCTGATTGCTGCTTAATTCATCGGTCTTGTATTGTGGAAATTCTTTTTTCTGAGTATTGTAGTTTAAGCCTGCATAAGTCGGTTTCTTTGTATTTTTTGATGATTCGCTGGCTGTTAGTGTTTTCTTTACAGGATGTGACGGCTTTTCAATCTGTTGTTGTACAGCTTGCCTTTGCTTTTCAACCTGCTGTTGTACACCTTGCCCTTGCTGATCTACCTTCTGAACCTCTTCTTTCCTTCGGTTTACCTCAAATGGCTCAGGCTTTTTCACTTCTTTTGTCTTCGGCAATTCTTTCTTCTTCGGTGTCTCTCTTAATACATCCTGCACCAGATCTTTCTGAAGTAATGCCGCTCTGACTGCATCTACTACAAGCTCGTAGATTTCTCTTCCATTTCGGAAACGGATCTCCATCTTTGTCGGATGAACATTCACATCCAGCAGTTCCTGATCGATCTTGAAATCAAGGCACACAAATGGATATCTGTGTTTCATCGTAAAGGTGCGGTATCCTTCTTCGATTGCCTTGTAAATGATCGAGCTTTTGATATATCTTCCATTAATAAAGTAACTCTCATAGTTTCTGTTTCCTCTGGAAACATACGGTTTTGCGACAAATCCCGTGACTTTCACATCTTCATTTTGTGCTTCTAGCGGGATCAATGCTCCTGCCACATCTCGCCCATAAATATGATAGATGATGTCCTTTACCTTACCATTTCCAGAAGTATAAATCTTATTTTTATTGTTATGGATAAATTTAAATGAAATTTCCGGATGACTTAGGGCAATGTGTACCATCATCTGTTCTACATACCCTGCTTCGGTTGTCGCACTCTTTAAGAATTTTCTTCTTGCTGGCGTATTATAAAACAGATTCTTTACCAGAAATGTTGTTCCATCGGGTGCTCCGATATCGTCAAAAGCTTCTTCCTCGCCTCCATAGATCTTATAGGATACTCCACTGAAGCTTTCTGCAGTCTTCGTTACCAGCTCAACCTGTGCAACTGCGCTGATACTTGATAATGCCTCTCCTCGAAATCCAAGCGAAGATACACTTAACAGATCTTCAACCGAACGGATCTTGCTTGTCGCATGACGTAAAAATGCAGTCTTTACCTGATCTTTTGGAATTCCGATCCCATTGTCAGTTACCCTGATCAATGTCATTCCGCCGTCTTTGATCTCCACAGTCACTGCATTTGCTTTTGCATCCACTGCATTTTCCACAAGCTCTTTGACAACAGAAGCTGGCCGTTCAATAACTTCTCCTGCTGCAATATTATCGATCGTCTTTTGATCTAGTAATTGTATCTTCGCCATAAAATTACTCCTCGTTCTTTAACTTCTCCTGTAACACATATAAATAATTCAACGCTTCCAGCGGTGTCATGTCAGAAAGATCTTTTTCTCTTAGTTCTGCCATAAATGGATGTTCCATCGTTGGTTCATCGCTTTCTCTGAAGAAACTTAACTGTTGTGCCTCTCCATATGGCATGATATCCTTCGCTCCTGACGTCAGATCATGTTCTTCTAATTCTCTTGCGATCTCTTTTGCTCGATTGATCACGGCATCTGGGACTCCGGCAAGTTTTGCAACCTGCACTCCATAACTCTTATCTGCACCACCTTTTACGATCTTACGCAGGAACACGATGTCATCTCCCTGTTCTTTGACAGCAATGCAGTAGTTATGTACACTGTCGATCTTACCTTCTAACTCTGTCAGTTCATGATAATGTGTCGCAAACAGAGTTTTTGCACCGAGGAGCTTGGAATTGCTGATATATTCCACAACTGCCCATGCAATGGACAACCCATCAAATGTACTCGTTCCACGTCCGATCTCGTCTAAGATCAACAAACTGTTTTTCGTTGCATTTCTTAAAATATTGGCAACTTCACTCATCTCAACCATAAATGTACTCTGTCCAGAAGCAAGATCATCTGATGCTCCAACCCTTGTAAAGATGCGATCTACGATACCGATATTTGCTTTCGCCGCTGGTACAAAGGAACCAATCTGTGCCATTAATACGATCAGGGCAACCTGCCTCATATAAGTTGATTTACCTGCCATGTTTGGTCCCGTGATGATCGCTACACGATTCTTCTTGTTATCAAGATATGTATCATTAGAAATAAACATATCATTTGGAATCACCTGCTCTACAACCGGATGTCTTCCATCCTTGATATCAATCGTCCCTCTGACATTTAACTTCGGACGTACAAAATGATTGCGTTCTGCGACATATGCAAGGGAGGCAAGTGCATCGATCTGCGCGATCACATTCGCTGTTCTTGAGATTCGTTCCATCTCTCCTGCTAATGTTTCACGGATCATAACATACGTTTCATATTCTAACGCATACAGACGGTCTTCGGAACCCAGGATCGTATCCGCCAGCTGGTTTAATTCTTCGGTTGTGTAACGCTCGGAATTGGCCAGTGTCTGCTTACGGATATAATGATCAGGTACAAGATCTTTGTAGGAATTTGTCACATCTAAATAGTACCCAAATACTTTATTAAACTTGATCTTTAAGTTCTTGATCCCTGTTTTTTCACGTTCCCGTTCCTCAAGTTCCATCAACCATTGCTTTCCTTCTGTTTTAGCACGTTTTAATTTGTCTATATCTTCCTTGAATCCTTCCTTGATGATCCCACCTTCTTTGATCGCAAGCGGTGGTTCTTCAATGATGGAATCTTCCAAAAGATTGTGGATATCTTCCAATGGATCTAAATCTTCTCTTAATCCAGACAATAATGGATCTTTGCATTCTTCAAGAACTGTTTTGATCGCAGGCAGCAATTCCAACGATGTTTTAAATGCGATCATATCTCTTGGATTCGCTGTCTTATAACTTACTTTTGTCATTAAACGTTCCAGATCATAGATCGGATTTAAGTATTCTCTTAATTCTTCTCTTACGATCGTCTGATCCGTAAGTGTTGTGATCGCATCGTATCTCTCTTCGATCTTTTTCTTGTCCACCAATGGCTGCTCAACCATGTTTCTTAGCATTCTGGCACCCATGGCTGTTTTTGTCTTATCTAATACCCATAAGAGTGACCCTTTTTTTTGTTTATCACGTAATGTCTCACAAAGTTCCAAATTTCTACGGCTGGAGCTGTCGATGATCATAAATTCACTTGTCTCATAAGCTTCAATATGCATCAGATGATCCAGAGAACTCTTCTGTGTCTCATGAAGATATCCAAGCAATGCACCCGTTGCGATCACTCCCATTGGATGATCCAAAAGTCCAAGACCTTCTAAATTTCCTACTTTGAACTGACGCTTGATCCTTTCCTCTGCCTGTTCTTCATCAAAATGGTATGGCTCAATGCTTGAGATCACGATCGACATCTTGTCTTTTAAGTAATCAAAATCCATGCCACTGATCAAAAATGCATCATTACAAACGATCTCTGCCGGCTCGAACTTGAAGATCTCATCTCTGACTTTCGCTAAACTATCCATTGATGTTGTTCTAAAATCCCCCGTTGTAACATCAACAAATGAAATTCCGTAACTTCCATCATTTGCAAAAATACACATCAGATAGTTATTTTTCTCATCATCAAGACTCTGCTGGGAAATATTCGTTCCTGGCGTTACAATACGCACGATCTCTCGTTTTACGATTCCCTTTGCCTGGCTTGGATCTTCAACCTGCTCACAGATCCCGACTTTATATCCTTTTTCTACTAATTTATTTAAATAGGAATCCACAGCATGATAAGGAACGCCACACATTGGTGCGCGCTCCTCAAGTCCACAGTTCTTCCCTGTTAATGTGATCTCTAATTCTTTGGATGCTGTCAGTGCATCATCAAAGAACATCTCATAGAAATCTCCGAGACGATAAAATAAGATACAATCTTTATTCTCTTCTTTGATCTGCATATACTGCTGCATCATTGGTGTCAGTTTTCCTTTTTTAGCCATGGATCTGCTCTCCCATATAATAGAAACCTTTTTCCTCAACTAATTTAACATCTGCCATTGTACCAATCTGTTCTTTGCATCCTTTAAAATGAACTAACAGGTTATTTTCCAATCTTCCTGTTAACATTCCTTCTTCGTGCGTATTCTCTTCTTCGATCAGAACTCTATCGATATCTCCGACTTTCTTCTTGCAATTCTTTGCAGATGTCTCTTTTAATAAGGCAAGAAGTCTGTCAAAACGATCTTTGATCACATCTTTGTCCACCTGATCTTCCATGCTCGCTGCTGGTGTTCCAGAACGTTTCGAATATACATATGTGTATGCACTGTCAAATCCAACTTCTCTTACAACATCTAATGTCTCCTTGAAATCTTCTTCTGTCTCTCCAGGGAATCCTACGATAATATCTGTTGTAAAAGACACTCCACCAGCACATTCGAGTTTTATATATCCAAACAAGACAAACTCGTTCAGCATATCCTTCGGATATGCTTTGTGGAAGATCTTCCGGTTTTTGATTAACTGGCTTAAGGTAGACAAACTCTCGAGAGATTCCTGAATGCCATTAACCGAATCAAAGTTGGTTCTCGGTACATCAAACATTTTGTCTTCATACTGAACTTCTGCTTTCAATTCATAGTTAGGGTCATTCTTTTCTCTTCTGAGTGCTTCCTCCTTAAACTCAATCATCTTGCACTGCTCTTTGGAAAAAACCGGTTGACCGTAAATATCGAAACCTGCCGGAACAACTTTTTCACCGTTCACTCTAACTTTTACCGTTTCAGGCACCGCTAATTTTTCAAGCCACAAGCTTCCTTTTTCTCCGGTGCTTGTTTTCACCAAATTAATCCTTCTTCTTTCAATGTTTTTCATACTTACTGCCTCCTAATATTCAATATATCGAAACTTCGGAGGCTCATGCCTCCCGAAATCTCGGACGGCATAAAAAAGTACCATCTATTTAATTAGACTACATTTTTCCATATATTTCAACGTTTTCAGTCCTTTTATTTTATGTATACTCCATTTGTAAAAAA
>OKSA01002732.1_pt1 | contig 13888 bp, 6 predicted proteins | sample 1601181 | NCBI WGS metagenome assembly OKSA01 (sample SAMEA3541538, study PRJEB24748) | human gut metagenome | biome: human gut; feature: human-associated habitat; material: faeces | place: China | collected 2012
ATGCAGGCGTTTTGCAGAAGACTCGGATGAAAGCATATTAAGATACATCAACGAAAAAGCGACGGAATCGGGAGGGCGGGAAAAGGGAAAACTTTATGATTGAACGTCTTCGCGTATCTGGAAGCGGAAAGGTTGACGGTGTCATCAATTTCAATGACGGTCTGAACATCATCCGAGGGAGGTCAAACACTGGGAAGACGTGGATACTCAAATGTATCTATTATCTATTCAGCTCAGATACGAGGCCGTATTCTCCGCTGACCGGTTATACAGATATTGAAGGGACATTTCTTACAAAGCGGTTCGGAAGGATCATCTTGTCAAGGAAACTTGATGAGGAGTTCGTGACAGTAAATGCTGAAAGCGACGAGATCGACAATGGCGATTATGCGACGAACTACAAGAAGCAGAGTACACGGTATCTTAACGATCTGTGGCTCAGGGTGATCGGCCTTGATGAAACTATAGAGGTCCCAAAGTCCGCCCGATATGCCAGGGAGCGTATCTCGTGGACGAATATCGCAAATGTATTCTTTGCCGATGAGAACGAAATAGAAATGCTTCAATCTGATATTGTGGAAGAAATGTTGGAAGAGTATTATTTGTCGGCTGATGATGAGTTTATGGAATTGGCTGAAAAATATTCAACAGGAAAGACCAGCGACAGTATAGGGGAACTGATTCTTAGAATGTATAAGTTTGCCTCAGGTCAGATTGAGCCTGAGAAATGGATTAAAGAAGCCATAAGTGTATATGATGTTTCATCTAAAGAAGAAATGGAGCAGGGATTAGAGCGTTTACGTAATACTAGTAATCGTCAACAATTGAAAGATTATTTAATGCAAACACAGTTATTGCAACAATATAATGTCAGTATATCTGGAGGAACTGAACGTATGTCAAATTATATGTCTTTAATGTATGAGAAAAATGATGAAAGTACTATTAAACGTGGATATGAGAAGTTCATGATTAACTATAATAATTCATATAAGGTTACAAAATGGTTGACTGCTAATTTGATAACAACCTTGCAACGTAAGGATCAAGAAACGTCTGGCGTGACTATTGGTGAATTCAGTAATTTGTCACCTTATGAAATGTTATTGAATGAAGATGGTAGTTATGCAACTAATTTGAATGTATATAATCGTGCGGAATTAGAAAAATTGCCTTTAGAAAAATTACCTTATAGTGATTGGTCATACAATATGCTTCGTGAAGTGCGTGGGCGTGAATATAAGACTACAAATACAATGTATCGTGTTCAGCTGGGGTTAAATGCTCAAATTATTAAGGGACTGAATTATGATATGCGTGTGCAGTATGAATCGACATCTTCAGAATATAAAAATTATGATAGCGAAGATACTTTTTATGCGCGTAATTTAGTAAACTCATATACGGAATATAATAATGAAACACAGGAAGTAGGGGTTTCTCGTATTCCTAAAGGTGGGGTCTTGCGATCAGGTAAGACGGAATATTCAAATTATGTATTTAGAAACCAATTGAATTATAACAATTCATTTGCAGAAAAACATGAAATTTCTGCATTAGCTGGTATTGAAATAAGCCAATATGATACCGAAGGTACTGTTAATCCGTATGTGTATGGATATAATAAAGAGAAAAATACATCATCTGTTCCTCCTTATGGGTATGGTAGTAATGTAGACTCATTCAAGAATTTTTTTGGAAATAGTGCAACAATTGAGGGTGGAAATACAAGTTATAGTCTTCGTTGTGACAGATATGTATCCTATTATACTAATATAGGGTATGTATATGACGGAAAATATGGAGCTTCTTTCAGTGCTCGTGGTGATGGATCTAATTTTGTTTCGGATGACCCGTCTTTGCGTTGGTCGCCTATGTGGTCTGTTGGCGCAAAATGGAATATAGGTAAAGAAGAGTTTATAAAAGATATAGATTGGATTAACTATTTAAATTTACGTGCTACTTATGGAATAAATGGTAATGCGGAAAAAAGTACCTCGCCGTTGACATTGGTTTCTGTTGGAAGTTCGGTTAATTCTACTACAGGTACTATTACTGGAAATATCTCTAGCTTTGGTAATCCATCTTTGCGTTGGGAGAAAACTTATACTACAAATATAGGTGTTGATTTTGACTTGTTTAGAAGTAAATTATCCGGTAAGTTGGATTTTTATAATCGGAAAAGTAAGGATGTTATCGGACAGGTTACTATTCCGTCTGTATATGGTACTAGTACTCAGAAATTTAATAATGCTGAAATATTAAATCGAGGTGTTGAATTAGAGTTGACAGGAAACTTCCATATACCATCGGTAGATTTGGGGATTCGTTCCACTGTGACTTATGCTTATAACTACAATAAGATTTTAAAGCTTTATTATCCGGCTCTTTATTGTTATGAATTAGTAGAAGCAGATACTCATGTCGAAGGAAGACCAGTCGGTAGTTTGTATTCATATGATTTTTTGGGAACGGAAAATGGAATACCTTATGTTATTGGGGCTAATGGAGATAAAATATCCATGAATGATGTTTCTGTACATAATCGTTCTTTGGGACTTGATATCTTGCATTATAGTGGTACTACTATTCCTCCCCACACATTTGGATGGTCTAATCAGTTTACTTGGAATAATTTCAGTTTATATGTTTATTTAACAGGTAATTTTGGTGGTATCTTTCGAGCGCCTACTGCCGGAAGTATTCCTTCTGTAGGTAGCGGAAAAACTTTTGTCAGTAGTTCTATTAAGGATTTTGCTGATAGTGATGGTACTCTATATCCTACTTGGCCTCTTAAAGATGAATCTAATTTTTATTTATGGGATCGTTATACTCCGAATTTAGAATATTTTGTTCAAGATGCTTCTTTTATTCGTTTGAAAGAAATCAATTTAGAATATAATTTGTCTAAAAAACTTGCTGGAAAATTACATCTTAGGGGGGCGAAACTTTTTGTTCAAGCACGTAATTTAGGATTGATTTATTGTGCTAATGATTATGGGTATGATCCTGAATGGCTACCTGGAAGTAATAAACCATCTGCAACAATTGCCTTTGGCGCTAATATTAATTTTTAATTTAAAGATTATGAAACAAATAATATATGTTTTTTTGTTGACTGTATTGTCTTCGTGTGATAGTTATCTGTCTAAAGTGCCTTCGCCTTCTACTAGTGCTCCTATTAATAACGTGGAACAACTGGTTGCAATTTATGATAATGCAACAGCATTTATTAATGAAACCAATCCCTTTGCTTGTTATTCCAATGATGATGCCGACTTGACAGCCGAATTATATAAAGCTGATCCTAGTGCATTTGCTATATCAAGTACGGTTTTTTATAATATATTGCATACAGCAGGGATTGCTTCACAGGCTTCGGATGGTTTATGGAATGGAGAGTATTCAAATATTTTTAAAGCTAATACCATAATTAACAATGTGGATAAAGTTACTGGAGATGAAAGCGAGAAAATAAAATTAAAATGTAATGCCCATTTTTTACGTGCTTATTCGTATTTCGTATTAGCTCAATATTATTGCTTGCCTTATTGTGAAGCCAATAAAAATGCTTTGGGACTTCCCAAACGTTTGAATACGGATTTTGAGGAGTCAATAGCCAGGGTGTCATTGGACGAAATTTATCAATTGATATTAGATGATTTGCAGCCGTGACCCCAGATAAGAGTGTAAATCCTAATTTTCCATGGCGTATTTGTCAGGCAACAGTAAATGCATTACTTTCACGTGTATACTTGACAATGGGGAATTATAAGGAGGCACAAGCTACTGCGGAAAAGGCTTTGGAAGGAGCTCCTGAACTATTGGATTTTAATGAATTGGGTTATGCTCCTGTTGAATCTTATCCAGAAATGGAGGGTCTTCCGGCACAGGATGTATATAATTGTGAAACTCATAAATGGACAACGATTAAGTATTTATATTGGAAGGAATTTCTTTTCCCACGTTTTACTTATGCGCGTAGTCAATGGATTATTCCATCTGATGATTTAGTGAGTCTATATGATCAGCAGAATGACCGCCGTTTTAAGTTGTTTTTTGTGGAACATGGAAACCGTCGTATGGGAGTTCCGTATGAAGCATATCGTTATAATCAATTCTATGATGGACGTTATATAATATCTGGCTTGACTACTGCTGAAATGTTATTAAATAAAGCAGAGACACAAATTCGCCAAGGAATGTGGCAAGAGGGTTTAAAGACTTTGGACGTGCTTCGTGAAAAGCGTTATGAGGCCGGTACCTACATTTCTCTTAGCGCAGGTAACCAAAGTGAAGCTTTATCTATTGTATTGGCTGAAAGACGTCGTGAAATGCCATTTTCTATGCGTATACCTGATATCAAACGTTATGGTGTAAATGAAATATTGGAAGATGATGTGACAGTAGTAAAGAATTTTTTTGAAATATCAATGTCTGAGGTTTTTATAGATAAGCCTAAAACTTATACGATTCCTTCCAATAGTTTGTTGTGGGCGATGCCAATAAATGATGTTGAAATAGGGTCAAGCAATGGTGCTATTCAACAAAATAGATATGAATGAACAACCTTAAATAGTGCAAATCTTCAATGATTTTTTGAGATGCTACGTTTGGGGTATATGTAGTATGTTTTTGACAAAATGATATGTTATTAATTACATTATAATAATTGGCGATATGAGAAAAAATATTTTTTTTATAGTATTCATTATTTTATGTGCAGTTTCGTGTACAGAAAAAAAATCAAATTTTATTAATACGGTTCATTTGAAAGGCCAGTTGTTTGATATGGGTAGCCAGAATGTGCGTATGAGATTTGACGGAGCAGCATCTATGCTAGGTGACAGCCGGGATATTTTGTTGAAAACGGATGCTGCCGGTTATTTTGATACTACTTTTGTACTTAAAGAGCCGACATATTATACTATCAGCCGCAACACATTGTATCTTACTCCAGGAGATGACATGACTATCAAAGTAACTCAGACAAATACAGAAGCGGAATTCTCGGGAATCGGAGCCGAAGCCAATAATTACATGAAGTTCCGTCTTTTTCCGAAAGGTGGTTCTTATCTGGAAGCCGGTGGTAACTTGCGTGGAGATTTTGTGTCCACTAAAGCGTTGGTTGACAGCTTGGCCGCTATACGTATGCATACATTGGATACGTTGAGTAATGTGTCTGATGCATTTAAAAAGCTGGAAACAGCACGGATCAAAGCGGATATTATCAATAGTTATATCTGTTATGCAAGTTATTCAAGGATGTTTGCCGAAGTGAAGAATGAAGAAGAGATGCGGGCTAAATGGAATGAGTTTAATGTTTCATTAACTCAGGATGTAACTCCGCTATATAAGGAGATTGTGAATGAAGATATGCTGAATGTAGCTGTGGTGCGCGATGTTTTGTCTTATCAGGAAGATTCTACATTGGCTTCTCTTTGGTTTAAGGATATTTCCATTCCTGCGCGTACTACGGAATTATATGCTTGTGCTAAAATAGTCGATAATCTGAGAAATGAAGCTTCAGAACAGACTGTGAACGAGGCGAAGGCATTTTTGCAAACAGTGAAGAATGCTGATTTTGCAACAGAAATTGAAGGAAAGATTGTTCAAGCTTCCAAGTTGCTTCCCGGACAACCTGCCATTGATTTTGAAATGTTGGATGTGGAGGGTAATGTGAAGCATCTTGCAGATTTTAAGGGTAAAGTGATTTATATTGATTTATGGGCGACCTGGTGTGGGCCTTGCATTCAGGAATCTCCGGCATTTGAGGCTTTAGGTAAGAAATATGTGGGTAAGGATATCGTTTTTCTTCCGGTTTCTACAGATACTACAACGAAACCTTGGTTAAGGTATTTGGATGGACATAAGAAAGAATTGACTCAATATCATTCCAATGATGTTGCTTTAAAAGAAAGTTGGGCTATCATGTATATTCCTCGTTTTATTTTGATTGACAAGGATTTCAATATTGTGAATGCATACGCTCCACGTCCGTCAAGTGAAGAGATTGGTACTTTGATTGATTCTGTTCTTAATAAATAGTAAATTTATGATTTATAAAAAATATCTATTATTAGGCGTTTCTTTATGCATGTTAAATGCTTGCAATGAGTCTAAGTCTGTGTCTTTAGAGGGTAGTCTTGATGGAATCCAGGCTGATTCTATCTATTTATATCAAGTAGACAATGAGCATTATGGTAGTGTGAAACTGATTAAATCTATTGCTGTTACCGATGGTAGGTTTGCTTATCCCACTGATTCTATACAAGCCGGTCTTTATTGTTTCTCTTTGCAGAATATGGAGCGTGGAGAGTATTTACAGCAATACGCTAATTTGTTTTTGGAACCCAAATCCATGCAGCTTACCTTGGGTAAGGATAAGTATGATCAACTGAGTTTACATGCTACAGGGTCTGCATTGCAGGAGCAATACGAAGCCTTGCAAGAAGCGAAATATGTAGCAGGTAATCGTATGGTTCTCGATTCTTTGAATCATATGTTCTATGAAGCTCGTGAAAAAGGGGATCGTGAGGAAATGGAGCGTATCCGGGAGGTTTCCAGTCCTTATTATGAGAGTGCCTCGGAACAGACCCGTAAACTGATAAATGGGGAAATTGCTAAAAATAAAGGCTCATACTTCGGTTTGTATCTTTATTATACTTATCGCTTCCAAAATCATACTTTTAATACAGTTGAGGAGATTGATGAGGCACGTAACTTCATAGGCAGTTTTGATGAGGCGTCCAGGCGAAGTGGTATATATGTAAAAATGCAAGAAGGTTTGGATAAATTTGCTAGGTGTGCTACCGGTAGCGTTGCTCCTGCTATAACAGGAATTGATTTGAAAGGGAATTCTGTCAGTTTGAACGATTTCAAGGGTAAATATGTTCTAGTCGATTTCTGGTTTGCCGGTTGTAGTTGGTGTCGTAAGGAAACTCCTTATCTGTTGAAGACGTACAATGCTTTCAAAGATAAAGGATTTACTATTTATGGTGTGTCTACAGACCGTCGTGAGGAAGATTGGAAAAAGGCTATTGAAGAAGACAAGAGCTATTGGAATCAGGTTCTGTTGCAGAAAGACGACGTGAAGGATGTGTTGGAATCATACTGTATTGTCGGTTTCCCACATATAATTTTAGTAGATCCGGAAGGTAAAATTGTAGCGAAGGAGTTGCGTGGAGATGATCTTTATAATACCGTCAAAAAGTTTGTAAACGGAGCAAAATAAAGAAATGTGTTTTTTAACTCATAAAGCAGTAGGCTGGGAATGTCCGGTCTACTGTTTTTTCTTTTATGGAATATGGTTTTTTTTTGAAGGAATGATATGGTTTTATTATAGGTAGTGATGTTCTGTATTGTATTTATTTTTTAAATAAATCTAATGTGTGACCTGTATTTCTTTAATGTTTTCCTTTTGAAGAACATATTGTCTGTCGGATAAGTTAAAAGTTTACCTTTGCAATATAATCAGAGGATGAGATATTGATCTATAATAAATATTATAAATAAAACGCATAGGTATTGTAAGCGTACAATACTTTTTGGTGGTCTCGTTGGATGCTTGTGTTCAGATTTAAGGCGAGGTCACCTTATTCTCGTAGAGAATTTAGATTTTAATTTGAATGATACTTGCTCGCGATGAGTAGGTATCATTTGTTTTTTAGTCTATTCTGTATGGAAATGGCTTGTAAGATTATACATAGAAGATAGAATAATTAGATCACTCTGCCGTTGAAATGGAGGATTTGAGCGGATTATTTTAATTATTGGAAGAATTGTTCTATCCTTTAAAGCATATTGCTTCTATCTTTGCCATACTGAGAAAAACATTAAATTACACTATTATGAAGAATTTTCTTATCTTATCTCTGTTGTTAGCCTTTTTGACTACGGAAGTATGTGCGCAGTGGAAACCGGCTGGTGACAAGATCAAAACACAGTGGGCAAATAAAATAAATACCTCTGCCGTATTGCCTGAATATCCACGTCCTATAATGGAACGTAATGAATGGAAGAACTTGAATGGTTTGTGGGAGTATGCTATCACCGATTTGGGAGGAAATGTTCCGGCGCATTTTGACGGGCAGATTTTGGTACCTTTTGCAGTGGAATCTTCTTTATCAGGTGTGGGACAAAGAGTCGGTGCAAAAAAGGAATTATGGTATTCCCGTTCATTTGAAGTGCCTGTTGCTTGGAAAAATAAAAATGTATTACTTCATTTCGGTGCTGTGGACTGGAAAGCAGATATTTGGGTAAATGATGTGAAGGTTGGTAGTCATACTGGTGGTTTTACTCCGTTTTCTTTTGATATCACTGCAGCGTTGTCTGGTAAGGGAAATAATAAATTAGTAGTAAAAGTTTGGGACCCTACGGATGAAGGGTATCAGCCTAGAGGTAAACAGGTGAATAATCCGGAGGGTATTTGGTATACTCCTGTGACTGGCATTTGGCAGACTGTTTGGCTGGAACCGGTTACTGCCAGACATATTGAAGAACTTCGAATCACACCGGATATTGACCAACACTTACTGACTGTAAAAGCCCATTTGAATATGAGGGCACCTTCCGATCTGATTGAAGTAAACGTATATGACGGCAATCAGTTGGTTGCCACTGGGAAAAGTATTAATGATGAGGCTGTGGTCATACCTATGCCGGAAGATGCTAAATTATGGAGTCCTGATTTTCCCTTTTTGTATACTTTAAAGGTTATGTTGAAAAGCGATAATAAAATATTGGATCAGGTGAACAGTTATGCAGCTATGCGCAAATACTCTACGAAACGTGATGCTAATGGAATTGTACGTTTAGAACTGAATAACCAACCTTTGTTCCAGTTCGGACCATTGGATCAGGGATGGTGGCCTGATGGATTGTATACCGCTCCTACTGATGAGGCTTTAATATATGATATACAAAAGACTAAATACTTAGGATTCAATATGATACGTAAACATATTAAAGTGGAACCGGCCCGTTGGTATACTCATTGTGATCAATTGGGAATTATTGTGTGGCAGGATATGCCTAGCGGTGATCGTAATCCGGAGTGGCAGAACCGCAAATATTTTGAAGGTACGGAAAAAAAGCGTTCGGCGGTTTCTGAGGCTTGTTACCGTAAAGAATGGAAAGAAATTATGGATTGCTTGTATTCTTATCCATGTATCGGAACATGGGTTCCGTTCAATGAGGCATGGGGGCAATTCAAGACTCCGGAAATTGCAGAATGGACTAAAGAATATGATCCGACCCGTCTGGTAAATCCTGCAAGTGGAGGTAACCATTATACTTGTGGCGATATGCTTGACTTGCATAATTATCCTGCTCCCGAAATGTATCTGTATGATGCCCAGCGAGCTAATGTTTTGGGAGAGTATGGTGGTATCGGTTGGGTAGTGAAAAATCATATTTGGGAACCGGATCGTAACTGGGGATATATACAGTTTAATTCTTCCAAAGAAGTAACTGATGAGTATATAAAATATACAGATATGCTTTATGACCTGATAATCAGGGGATTCTCGGCGGCTGTTTATACTCAGACTACGGATGTGGAGGTGGAAGTGAACGGACTGATGACTTATGATCGTAAGGTGATTAAAGTAGATGAAAAACGAGTGAGAGAAGCCAACGCACATATCTGTAAATCATTAAAGTAAGGAATATGAATAAGCTGTTCTTTTGGGTATGTGCAGTCCTTATGACTGCATGTGCTTCTTATAAAAATGATGAGGTCTTGACTGAATCCGGTTTAAGTAACAGTCGTTTTCAAACGGAGATAAATGGTGAGAAAACTGATCTGTTTGTATTGAAGAATAAAAATAAGATGGAAGTTTGTATCACCAACTATGGCGGTCGTATTGTTTCTGTTATGGTTCCTGATAAAGATGGAATAATGAGGGATGTAGTATTGGGTTTTGATTCCATACAGGACTATATCAAATATCCGTCGGATTTTGGAGCAAGTATAGGGCGTTATGCCAACCGTATAAATCAGGGACGTTTTTCATTGGATGGGATAGTATACCAATTGCCTCGAAACAATTACGGACATTGTTTGCATGGAGGTCCTCAAGGATTTCAATATCGTATTTATAGAGGTATTCAAGTGAGTGACAGAGAGGTGAAACTGACTTACTTGTCTAAAAATGGTGAAGAGGGTTTTCCTGGAAATTTGAATTGTACTATTATAATGAAATTGACGGACGATAATGCTATTGATATTCAGTATGAAGCAGAAACGGATAAACCGACTGTTGTAAACATGACCAATCATTCTTATTTTAATTTAGATGGAGATCCGTCAAAAGATAATTCTGATTATTTATTGACTTTGAACGCGGATTATTATACTCCTGTTGACAGTACTTTTATGACGACTGGAGAAATTGTTCCGGTTGAGGGTACTCCTATGGATTTCAGACTTCCTGCTGTCATTGGAACTCGTATTAATCAAGATTTTGAACAATTAAGATATGGGAATGGCATTGATCATAATTGGGTATTGAATACTAAGGGGGATATTCATCAAGTTTGTGCCACATTGGAGTCACCTGTTACGGGGATTGTACTCAATGTTTATACTGACGAGCCGGGTATTCAGGTTTATTGTGGTAATTTTCTAGATGGGACATTGACGGGTAAAAAAAATACAATATATAATTTTCGGGCCTCTGTGTGCTTGGAAACGCAAAAATATCCCGATACACCTAATAAGGCAGACTGGCCTACGGCAGTAGTGAGACCAGGAGAAAAATATCAAAGTCATTGTATTTACAAGTTTTCGGTACATAAATAATGTATGTTAAGGTAGAAGGAATTGTGGAATATAACATTTGGGATAAATAAGATTCAGAGAGGAAGAGTCCTGAAAGAAGCGGTGAGAGTAAACACTGGTTCTTTTGGGACTTTTTCCGGATAATTATTGATATGGAGAATTTAATCTTTAATTTTGTACTCTCTAAACTAAATTGATATACTATGAAAAGAATATTCATAATAGGACTTCTTTTTTTATATGCATTTACTCTTTACTCTCAAAGTAATATCCGATATTATTTCAAAACATTGGATATTCAAGACGGACTCTCGCAAAACACGGTGAACGCTATTTTGCAAGATAAACAAGGTTTCATGTGGTTTGGAACAAAAGATGGTTTGAATCGTTTTGATGGCCTGAGTTTTCGTATTTTCAAAAAAGAGAATTCTGCTTTAGGAAATAATTTTATCACTGCACTTCATGAGGATAAAGAAGGAAATATTTGGGTTGGAACAGATGCAGGCGTTTATGTGTATAATCCTTTATTAGAAGACTTTACAGTATTTGATAGAGTTAGTGACACAGGTGATATGATTAGTCGTGCTGTGACTCGTATTGAAAGTGATGAAGATAGTGATATATGGATTTCCGTGGATTATCAAGGATTGTTTCATTTTGATCGTGTGCAAGATCGGTTAATTAATTGTCTGCATAGAGATAAGCGTAAGAACCAATTGGCCAATGTTACGCGTTTTTGGTTTGAGGAAAAACTATGTTGGGTCAGTTTATATGACGACAACCTATATTATACAAAAGATAATTTTAAGACATTGTTTCCCTTTCAGGATTCTGAAGGAAAAGAGCCTTTTAAAGATGATATCATTAATACTTGGATTATGGGTCCCCATAATTGTTGGTATATCGGTTCTTCTAATGGTTTGACTGAAATTAATCTGACAACAGGGCGGGTAAGGCGTTTGTTGAATTATTATGTGCGTGATTTAGGCTTTAAATCGGATAAGGAATTATGGGTAGGTACGGAGTCGGGGCTATATATTTATGATTTGGAAAAAGGTGAAATAGCTCATCTCACTGTTTCAAACGGGAATGATTCTTATGCTTTAGCCGATAATGCTATTTATTCTATATGCCGTGATAATGAGGGAGGAATGTGGATCGGATCTTATTTTGGCGGGGTCAATTACTATCCGCGTCAATGGACTTATTTTGAAAAATTCTACCCTCGTGATGATATTAAAAATTTTGGGCGTAGGGTACGTGAGTTCTGTGAAAGTAATGATGGTACTGTTTGGATTGGTACTGAAGATAAGGGATTATTTCATTTTTATCCGGAAAGTGGAAAGATTGAAAAATTCTCACATCCTGCTATTTATCAAAATGTTCATGGTTTATGTTTGGACGGTGATGATTTGTGGGTAGGCACTTTTTCCGGAGGTTTAAGCCGTATTGATTTGCTTACGAAGCAAGTAAGACACTATCAAAAAGGTATAAGCCCAAATTCTTTGGATGCCAATAATGTATTCTCTATTTGTAAAACTACATCTGGTGACTTATGGATTGGCACTACATCTGGATTGCTGCGATATAATCGTGATACAGATGACTTTACTAGGATGCCGGAACTAGCTAATATGTTTGTTTATAAAATATTGGAGGATTTTAGTGGGAATTTGTGGCTGGCAACTTATTCTAACGGTGTTTTTCGTTATGATGTGAATAAGAAAGAATGGAAGAATTTTATTTTTCACAAGAACGATTCCACTTCATTACCTTATGATAAAGTAATCAGTATTTGTGAAGATAGTCGTAAGCGGTTATGGTTTATGACACAAGGGGCGGGTTTTTGCCGTTTTAATCCGGAAAATGAAAGCTTTACTCGTTTTGATATGTCGAAAGGTTTTCCTAGTAATATCATTTATCGGATGGTAGAGGATAATCGGGGGAATTTATGGTTGACAACTAATAATGGTTTGGTTTGTTTCAATCCGGAAACAGATGATAAACGAGTTTATACTACAGCAAACGGATTGCTAAGTAACCAGTTTAATTATCAGTCTGGGTATAAAGATAAGATGGGACGTATCTATTTAGGTAGTATAAATGGTTTTATCACTTTTGATCCATCTACTTTTGTAGAAAATACTTTTGTTCCACCAGTTGTCATTACAGATTTCTTCTTATTCAATAAACGAATGCAGATCGGCAGTAAGGATTCTCCATTGAAAGAAAGCATCGTCTTTTCTGATGAGGTCGAGTTAGAATCTGATCAAAATTCTTTTTCATTGCATGCGGCGGCATTAGGTTATCAGGCACCGGAAATGAATCAATTGGTTTATAAAATGGAAGGATTTGATAAAGAGTGGTATAATGTAGGGCGGAATTCGGTAATCAATTATTCCAATTTACCATATGGAACTTATATTTTCCATTTAAGAGGATCGAATAGTGACGGAAAATGGAATGAAAAAGAGCGTATATTGAAGATTCATATTTTACCTCCGTTTTATTTATCAGGGTGGGCCTATTTTATTTATTTGCTATTAGGAATTCTGTCTGTGGTAGGTATCATTTATTATTTCCGGAAAAGGAATGAGCAGAAACACCAACAGGCCATGGAGAAATTCGAACGGGAAAAGGAACGCGAACTCTATACTGCAAAAATAGATTTCTTTACGAATGTGGCGCATGAGATTCGTACTCCTTTGACATTAATCAAAAGTCCGCTTGAAAATGTGCTTGTTTCTCCGAATGTATCTGCAGATATCCGTGATGATTTGGAAATAATGAATCTGAATACTACCCGTTTACTGGATTTGGTTAATCAGTTACTTGATTTCAGAAAGACTGAAACACGTGGGTTTCAACTGAATTTTGTAGAGTGTAATATTTCGGATATATTACAGCAGATTTATATGCGGTTTACTCCATTGGCACGGCAAAAGAAATTGGAATTTGTTATTGAATGTTCGGAATCTATCTATGCGTCGATAGATCGTGAGGCGTTGACTAAGATAATTAGTAATCTGTTTACTAATGCCATTAAATATTCTGAAACTTATATTCATGTCCGGTTGTGGATGGAGGATACTTGTTGGTTCTTGT